>Ga0209692_10005472_pt1 | contig 10895 bp, 8 predicted proteins | sample tdDd472_FD_187129 | JGI IMG/M metagenome (GOLD analysis project Ga0209692, IMG submission 187129) | Marine sediment microbial communities from the Atlantic coast under amendment with organic carbon and nitrate - tdDd47.2 (SPAdes)... | ecosystem: Environmental > Aquatic > Marine > Coastal >...
ATAATCCCACTTATGTTTTCCTGCAATAGCGTAGGCAAAATAAGGACCCGCAAATATCTGGAACTTAAATGTTCCGATTTTCAGACCAAGTGCAAGGTTCAGAGGTAATTCAAGATAGGAAACCCTCACCCTTTCATAGCCGGTGATCACAGCATCTCCTGATTCTCTGAATGCCACATCAACACCAGTTCCCTTCTTCGAATACGTGAGGGAAGGCTGGAAAGACAGAAATTCAAGGATTGGTACGTTCATCATAAATCCTATCGCCGGACCAAGTTTAAATTTTGATTCCGGTTCTTTATATTCAAGTGAGCTGGAATATTTATACCCATATTTTGACAGGGTAAATCCAACTTTTGGGCCGAAAGTGACCTGTGCGGACATGCTGACCATTATAAAGAATGCCACTACAATAAATAAAGCCTTTTTCATGATTTTGTGATTTTGGTTTTCAAAGATAAGAGCAAATTTAGTAATTAATAAAATGTATGCAACATAAAATGACCACACAAAAAATCCTACACTTAGCTCTGTCGGCTCAGGAAACTTCATGATTATAAAGCAATATTTACAATTTTTATGTACTTTTGGCGTTCAAAATCCTGACTACTAATAATATCTACCTCTGCCGGGCAAAACATGAAAAAATTCTTATTATCAATTACTTTCATACTGAGTATTAGCCTGTTGCATTCGCAAGTCTATGACACTGTGAATGTTTTTCAGAATGATACTGCCCTGCGTTGTCATGTTGACACACTACTGCTAGATGCCGGTCCAGGATTTGAAACCTATTTCTGGGGTCCCAATGGTGAAACCACACGAATGATAAAGGTGACAGAAAACGGAACCTATGACCTTACAGCAGCTGAAATTGGAGGGCAGATCCAGGAAACAGAATGCTATGTCAATATTATTCATGCCAGCATAATGCAAGAGTCAGACAGCCTGTGCTATAAAGATACACTTGCTCTTGTGATTGATGACAATTCATACCGTTACCAGTGGGATACACATCCCAATGATACATTATACTATAAGCAGGTCATCCTGAAAAACTCCAAGACCTACAAAGTTGTAATCTATAATGATGTCAACTCCTGTACTGACAGCGTACGACTTGATATGTACCCACGCATTTATGTTGAATTTGAGCAAAACGAAGAGAACAAGGGTTGTCCTGGCGGTGATTGCAAAGGTCAGTTGAGAGTACATGTCTCAGGCGGAACAGGTCACCTGCTGATTGACTGGGACACACCTAACGTTGATCCAGGTGATTCTAGCTACGCTATTGGATTGTGTGAAGGTTTTACCGGAGTACATATATATGATGAGGCAGGATGCCGTTTTGACACCAGTTACTGGGTGGAAGTATGGGAGATGCCGGAAATTGAAACTACACCCGATACAACAACATACATTCAGGATCCGAGGATTACCTTCTGGTATGAGAACCTGTCAGCTGATTCAATCAGCTTAACAAACTATTTCTGGGCATTGAGAGATGGGACAAGTTCCAACCTCCCAAATCCCACATTTTCATTTAATACCCTGGGAGAGCATATCGTTAGGTTTGAATATACGACTATGAACGGATGTGTGGACTCGAACCTTATCACCGTTACTGTAAAAAGTGTGGAGCTCATGGTCCCCAACGTGTTCACTCCCAATGGCGACGGTGCCAACGACACCTTCATCATCACAATAAAGCCACCCGAGGAGGAAGGTTCGAGCCGATCAATATCAAGTCAGACAACCCACCAGCCCATAAACGATTATTATATCAGCAATGAGCTTGTTGTTTTTAACCGCTGGGGAAACAAAGTTTTTGAAGCCACTGATTATAACAACGACTGGGATGGCGACAACCTGCCGGAAGGAACGTATTTTTATGTCGTGAAATGCTATGGCAATACCGGAGAAGATGTGTTCCGGGGAGCAGTAACCATACTCAAGTAATGAATACTAAGACAATAATGATCAAAAATATATTTAATAGAAGAATGAAATTAAACAAAACAGTGCTTATCATACTGTTCTCCATGGGGCTTGTAGTCTCCTGCAATAATAACGATGGTAAATTACCAGCCGATGTGGTCCATAATCCGGTGACCGCCTCAGGTAAAGGTGACCTTGGTAGCTTACCAGCATTTGAATTCAGAGAAACACTGCATGATTTCGGTACAGTGATAGAAGGAGAAAAGGTTATGTACAGCTTCAAGTTTAAAAATACAGGCGGAGCCGACCTCATAGTAAGTAGTGTTTCGGCCAGTTGTGGTTGTACAGCAACAAAATTCACCAAAGATCCTATTCCCCCGGGTAAGGAAGGGATCATCACCGTGACTTTTAACTCTACAAAACGACGGGGCTTCCAGAATAAAGCCGTAACTGTGTCGGCCAATACTCAACCAAGTAGAACGGTTCTGAGGATCAAGGCTAAGGTAATTTCACCCAGTGACTTATAAAAAAAACAAATAAAACAGAATGAATATGAATCTACTATTTATTACGCTCATGATGGGTAATCCTGAAGGCGGAGAAGGCAATCAATTGATGAATTTCCTTCCATTAATTCTTATCGTAGTGGTCTTTTATCTTTTCTTTATCAGACCACAGATGAAAAAGAGCAAAGATCAAAGGAAGTTCAGGGAAGGACTCAAGAAAGGCGATAAAGTCATCTCGATTGGAGGAATCCATGGAAAAATCCTTGAGATAAACGAAAAGGTTGTCGTACTCGATGTTGGGAACCAGAATAAAATGACCTTTGAGAAATCTGCTATCGCTGCTGACCCATCATCGCAACTGGAATCTAAGTAATTAAATCCGCGGTTGTGAACCGAAAGCTCATAAACCTGATCGACAGGGCGAAGAATCCACGTGACAGGAACTTCCGCAATCATCTTTATATTTTCCTTATTTGCTGCGGGATATCCTTGTTCATATGGTTTTTGATCAAGATGTCGGACGAATATATCTCTGAGATAAAAATCCCGGTCAGCTACGAAAATGAGCCCATAGACAAATTACTTGTCAATGCCGACGATTATGTCACTGTCAGGCTCAGAGCCATGGGTGGCAATGTATTTTCTGAGAAATTCTTTTCCGGACATGAGTCGGTCATTCTAAATTTGAAACAGGCAGATATCAGAAAAAGTAGATATTTCGACAAGTATTATATCCTGACAGATAATCTGAAAGATAGGATCTCTCATAGATTTGATTACGACCACGACATCATGTCTATTGATCCTGATACGCTATTTCTCGAATTTGAAGAGATCATCAGCAAGTCTGTCAAGATAAAGACCAGAATAAATGTCAGCTGCAAACCTCAATACCAGGTTTATGATAGTATTATTATTTCCCCGCAAGAAGTTATAATCAGCGGACCTTCCTCAGTCATCGACACCATAAGAAATATTTATAGTATTTCTGAAAATTACACGGATCTGGATAAAAATCTCGAGACGATGCTGGCTCTTTCACTGCCACTTAACGACAATAAGATCAGCTATTCCGAAACTGAGGTAAAGCTCAATGTGCCGGTAGAGAAATATACCGAGTCTTCGATTGAGCTTCCGGTGATGGGATCTTCAAATGACACTGCCATCAGGATTCGTACTTTCCCCGAAAGCGTCCAACTCACCTATCAGGTGGCTATCAAAGATTACAAGCTAGTGAAACCTGACATGTTCTTCATCTCAGCATATTTTGATACTGAAAAGGATAAAGAGAAGAAACTTATCAAGGTTAAAGTTCATAAAAGTCCTGAATTCATAAAAATAACCCGTATCCACCCTGACAAAGTGGAGTTTCTCATCCAGAAATAATGATCAAAGTTGCAGTTACCGGTAATATTGGTAGTGGAAAGACCACTGTTTGCAGGATCTTCGAAAGCCTGGGAATCCCGGTATACTATGCCGACCAGGAAGCTAAAAAACTTTATTCAGACGGTGATGTCATAGGAAAAGTGAAAGATCTTTTTGGTGATAGCATCTTTAATAAGGAAGGAAGGCTGGAGCATGCAAGACTGGCCGCAATTGTATTTAGTGACCCACAGAAACTGCAGCAACTGAACAATATCATTCATCCCCTGGTTCTTGAAGCCTTTATGAACTGGACCAAATCCCATCATGAAGTCCATTATATAGTTTATGAGTCAGCTTTGTTATTTGAAAGTGGCTTTTTGAGGCATTTTGACCATAGTATCCTGGTGACCGCACCCCGTGTGCTAGCCATGTCGAGGGTAATGAGGCGTGATAATAGTTCTGTCGAAGACTTTGAGAAACGAGCTGATCAGCAAATGGAAGAGGCTGAGAAGCACAAACTGGCCGATCATATTATCCGCAATGATGAATCCATAGCCCTGATACCACAGGTTGTGGAATTGCATAATATTTTTCAGAATCAGTGAATTCGGTTGACAGTTGACAGTTGGCAGTTGAAAGTTGGCAGTTAGCTACACCCAGAACCCCCTAAACTATTGATTTTCTTTCTCTTATAAGAATCAATATTGACATTTGCTATCAATTTGATTATCTTTGATGCACTATCAACACTCAGGTAATAAGTTTATATTATCATTCAATACCAAAGAGCAGACTGACCAATGTTCAAATATTAGTGAATAATATAAGTTGAGTATTATGGACAAATCTGAAATTGAAAGCATCATCATCGAAGCAGTTAACAAATGTGCTGATGAAAGTGGTTGGGCTAACCTCGCTAAGATGGGAGCCTTTATTCGTAAAGAAGGTGTTAAATATGGACGTCTGTCTCGACTTTTGAAAGAATTCGAAAACGTTGTTGAGGTCAAGATAGACGAGAATATCCAACCACCGGTGGCTTATGCCAAGTTGATTCCTGAATCTTAAAACCATTAATTAACTGCTTACCGGAACTGTGCCCAGGCTTCAAACCTAGTTTAAAGCTGTTAGACCTATTTTCTTACAGGTTAGCCCTGACAGCAATAATTAGATTTCTTCCGGGAGCTACGAGGCCTGATGAATAGGGTCTGTAGCGCTGATTGAAAAGGTTTTCTATCCCAATATCCATCTTGATCTGATCTATGATCTGAATGGTCGATTTAAAATTCACTGTCCACCATCTTGGGGCATATGGATTACCCTCGCCATCGCTTGCATAAATGTGTGGCTTTTCTCGCTCGGTAGGGGCCAGCCTTTCATATGGGATGGCTCCATTATAATTAGCATAGAGCTCAGCCAGGATTGGTCCATGTTGAAATATGAGGGTGGTATTCCCAAACAATGGAGATACGTGTCTCATGGCATATCCTTCATCATCTTCTCCACGCATCCATGTGATGCTGGATTTAATTTTGAAATAGCTACCCATGTTTAACACAGCCATGGTGCTCAATCCATAGATGCTGGCACTGCCTGCATTGACTATGGCCTCTACTTTAGAAAGTTCACCATCATACCATATTGAATCCTGGCCATTGACTGTATAGTCTCTCCTGACCATGGCATCCCTCAAATAAGTATAAAATCCAGATAGCTCAACAAGTAGAAGATTATCGAACTCCTTTTGCACACCTGCATCAATGCTATATGCATACTCTGGTTTCAGGTCGGGATTAGGCACTACCACATTCCCGGGGGAGGAATCAAAGATCTTAGCTACATCATCCAGGTTGGGAGCCCTGAATCCGGAGGATAAGTTGGTACGAAAATGCCAGCTTGGAGCTGGATTCCAGCTTATGCCAAGGCTGCCATTCAGAGCCCCGGTGTTGATGATGATCTCATCATAGGCGAGCTTATACATGGAGGTATCAGCGAAAGTCGACTTCAGCATTACATAACTATATCTCAATCCGGCAAAGAGCAAGAGTTCGTTTGAGAATCTGCGTTCATAATTAAGATATCCTGCATAGGTACTATAATGATTGCTCCCATCAGGATATCTTGTACCAGTCTTTAAAGTCTCATAGGTAATAAAATTTTGCTTATTTGCTGTAGAGACAACATTATTATAAACACCTTCAAAGCCATAGAAGAAGCTGTTATTATCATCCAGCCGTTTTTCGATGTCGATATTGGCGGTGTACATATCCACTTCCTCAAACTGATTCTTAAACCACTGGTTACCGAACTTCCTGCTGTGCCTGCTTTCTTCAAAGTTCTGCCATGCCAGGTTTACTTTTAGCTCGGTGATCATTCTACAATTTACTCCAATAGAAGCATTTAATACATTCATCATCCATTTTTGCGGACCATAGGACCAGCTTGCATACGTGAGCGTATCGTTATCATCATATTGAATAAGACGGTCGTAACGTGGGACATCAGAAGTCTCAGAGTAATGGAATCCATAGTTCAGGTCGAGCCATTTTTTTGGTCGATACCGGAGCTTCTGCATGATATTCATCTGATTATATCCTGTGAACTTCTGAAGTGATGCTTCCGAGTTAGCAACCATATAATCATGCTGAGCTTCTGTATAAACGTATTGCCATCTCAGGTACTCATCAGGGCCATTGCTACCCATACGAAGGTCGTCGAACCAGCTGGTGGTAATGCTGGTCACCGAAGCCCATTTCTTTCCTGCCAGGGTTACGTCAAGATGGCCTATACGCTCTGTGTTTGCTGACGAATAGCGGGCCATCAGGTTTACATCAGATGTAAAGTTTTTATCCTTACTTAACTTAGGCTCAAGCGTCATAAAGCTCATCACACCACCCAGGGCATCGATCCCATAAATGACAGTGCCCGGACCAAAGATCACCTCTGTACGTTCTATGCTGTTGGCATCAATGGAGATCACATTCTGGAGGTTGCCCCCTCTGAATATTGCATTATTCATTCTCACCCCGTCAACAACGATCAACACTTTGTTGGCAGAAAAGCCCCTGATCATTGGGCTTCCTCCGCCCAGCTGGCTTTTCTGAACAAAGACCTCATTGGAGTATGCCAGCATGTCAGCAGCTGTCTGTGGATTGTCAAAGTGTATTTTTTCTGCTGTAATGGAGATCACTCTGTTGGGAATCTCGGCTGCATCCTGTTCAAATCTAGTGGCTGATATGATGATCTCATCAAGTGCCACCGATTTCTTCTCCAGATATACATTGAATTCAAGGTGTTTAACTTCACTATATAAAGCAGTATAAGACTCATAAGAGGTATGCTGAAAGATAAGTGTATCTCCTTGTTCGAATGCCGAAACATCAGCATTTCCATAGATATTCGTCAAGGCAGTACGGGTATGGCCGGGATTAAAGATAGCCACATTATCGACAGGTCTGGAATTTGTTAAATCCCTGACCGTCAATATCTGTGCGAATGAATAAGTATAACTTATCCAAAAGAATAACACAAATAATACGAACCTCATGAAACGTCTATGCTTCATAATAAACTTATAAGTATATGGTTTCACGAAGAATCAACTCCCCGCTCTCAATTGATTTTATTACCAAAATCATGCTAAACTATTCTATTCTACAACAAATTTAATGGGTATCTGAGAATCTGTTGTTGACAGCACACAAAGGTATAAACCGGAATTTAAGGAAAGGGTATCCAATTTGATTGAATGTTGACCTGCCAGGAGGTATTTCTCTTCAAGATCAATGACTTGCTTGCCCAGGATGTCATATATACTGACCTTGACCCTGTCATTATGCTCGAGACCAATGGCCAGGGTAGCATTGCCGGAAACAGGGTTAGGATATATCATTCCCCGCAGGAATTTATCTTTTTCGTCATTTAAGTTTCCAATGCCGGTATTGATATCTGGTGTTTCCAGCTGGATATCAGTATATATTCTATATTCGCCCGGAGCGAGTGGAATGCTCATTTCGACATCCGTGACTTCCAGGCTGGCACCACTGAAATAATCATACCAGGTACCGCTATGATTAAACAAGGGCTGCATTTCTCCCTCCATAACATCAAAATTTCCAACCACCACTACATTCATACTATTATGATAGAGCCTGATCCTTTTCATTTCAGAATTAACGTTTAGGATATAATCATCGGTTCTGAATACCTCGTGTGATTTTCTCAGATCGATCAGGGCTGCAATGAAGTTATAGTTGTAATTCCTCCTCCAGTCGTCGTAATAATCCCAGCGAACAGGTTTTTCGCCCAGCCTGCCGTTAAAGTCGATGGAGTAATCGTAGCCAAGTTCACCGAACTGCCATATCATCTTAGGGCCCGGGATGGTATAAAAGAATGCTGAAACAAGTCTTATCCTGTCCAGAGCCACCGAGGTATCACTGATGTTATACGACCACCCGCCCGAGTTTCCCCAGTTGACATTCTTGTACATGATCCTTTCTTCATCATGGCTTTCCATGTAACCTACAAGATGCGGGTCATCCCATCCCCTCTTCTGGTATGATATCATGGAGAAATCTGATTTTCCGCCATCGAGGTATCCCATGGAGGCTTCCGCATAATTATAATTCAGGTTTCCCCACATTAGCATGCCGAAGTCGGCAAGGTTTTTCTCTTCAGAATTTTCTGCGAGATGCTCTAAAATAACGATGGCGTTCTCATTTCGAGCCCTGATCTGTATCATCATCCTTTTCAGAATATTGATTCTGTCGCTATCGTAATTGCTTCCCCAGGGATCATTACTCCCATGGATGGTATTACTGAACCCTTTGGTAAAGTCAAACCTGAAGCCATCGAAACGGTATTCGCTCATCCAATAGCTGTTCACGCTATCCACAAAATTCTGGGTATATAGGCTTTCATGGTTGAAATCATTTCCCCATTGAGCATCCGGGTTAGTAAAATTACTCTGGGGGTTATACCAGGGATTACTGGGTAATGGATTGTTTCCGTCGAAATACATTTGAACCAATGGTGACTGATCATATGAATGATTAAGGACAATATCCAGGACTACAGCTATACCACGCTTATGGCACTCGTCAATGAGTCGTTTAAGTTCATTCTTGGGTCCATAGTATTTATCCGGGGCAAAATAGAACGATGGATTGTATCCCCAGCTGCTATTGCCTTCAAATTCATTCACAGGCATCAGTTCAAGTACATTAATGCCAAGATTGGCCAGGTAGTCCAGTGAATCGGTGACTGCCTTATAAGAATGAGCATCAGTAAAATCCCTTATCAGCAATTCATATATGATCATATCCTCTGGTTCGGGAGGAGAAAAACTATTTACTTCCCAGGGATATTCTGCCTGGGCAGTCTGAAGGACAGATACCAGGCCCTGGGTTTTTCCCGTTGGGTATTCCTTGAGGTTGGGATAAGTTTCTTCTAAGATATAAGGGTCATTATTAAAATCCAGCACTTTATCAGTGTATGGATCTGCGAGTCTCAGCTGTCCATCGATAAAATATTGAAAGCCATATTCTTCTCCTGGAACCAATCCATTTATTTGCACCCAGAAACGCCCAGCATTCGGCGTCATCTTCATAAAGTAGTTGTTGTCTAATCGCCAATCATTAAAATCACCGATCACATAAATGTACTCCTTGTCAGGAGCAAGCAAGCTAAGTACTACAGTTTCGTCAGCCATGTAGTTGATACCATCTCGGACTCCATCCGGTAGATTAGCGATCTCTATCTCCGGACGTACCACATAATAAAAGGAGTCAGCCACCGAAGAAAGGGCATCGTGGGCAACAGCTTTCACCCAGTGGGTATTAAAATCTATGACTGTAATGGTGTCATATAAGGTATTTCCATCTACTTCTTTCAAAAGCACATTATCAAGATAGAGCGAAACGCTTGTGGCCTCGTTTGCATAGACTTCAACATTGAAGGATTCGTTTAAACCCAAAACCAGAGGATCAGACTCAGGTTCTACGAACAAGATATTAAGTCCTGCCTCCACAACATCAATAAATATATCCCCTCCAGTCTCTGTTCTTCCCACCAGAAATTCAGATCCTACAGGCTCAGCACTTCTGAATACAAAGGCCATTTGCTCGATGGTTTCGTTCTGAGGAACGCCAAAATAATCCCTAACTGATGGTGTAATATCGATGGTATATATGTCGTCACCTATCCTTGTCAATTTTGTTTCCGGTGTATTTTCGCCCCATCCTGATTTAACATATCGCCAGTCACTTGACTGGGAGCTATAATTCGTGATGACTCCTGTGTGGGCATATACCTCACCTGTATAGCCAGCCAGTTCCTCATTGCCCTGTGTGGCATCATAGGTGATTGTTACTGGCATATCGGAGATGGGTACAGCAGGATCTGTGATCACCACCTGTGCAATGCCTTGCAGGAAAACAAGTGATAAGATTATTAATAAATTCAGTCTTTTCATTGAAAAATATTTGATTTCGCAAAATTAGTTTAATTCTACAGAAGCGTAAAGTATATAATTAAAAAAGAGGCTGTCCCAAAAATGAGACAGCCCCTTGCAAAATATTATCTTAAGAGACTACTATTGTGTAATAGTGATCTTCTTCACGTCATTGTTTGAAGCATCAATCAAGAGTGTGATATTGTATGCACCTCTTACGCTTACTCCAAGGTTGCCACCCATATCATAAACATTGGCTGATGAGTTGTCTACGTCAAGGTCTGAGTATCCTGAGTCGAAGTTGGCGCCACCTGCTGGAGGAGCTTCACCGTTGAGGGTCCTTAATTTGAATCCCAGGTCAGCTTCGAGAATGATACCAGTCCATGTCCAGGTATACATGTCACCTGCAACTACAGGAACGCCACCATTGTCACCAACAAGTACGTTACCCCAGCCCCATGAACTTGGATCAGGAATGGCAGCAGCATTGTCAGCGCTTACGCCGTCACCAACTGCATCACAAACAACACCTGTCCAATCTGTTAAGGGAAGGCCACCTGTTTTGGTAGTTGTAGCAGTGAATCCTTCACCAAGGGTATAATCCATAGTAATGGTATATACACCGGGATCGTCATTCA
>Ga0209692_10005473_pt1 | contig 10895 bp, 11 predicted proteins | sample tdDd472_FD_187129 | JGI IMG/M metagenome (GOLD analysis project Ga0209692, IMG submission 187129) | Marine sediment microbial communities from the Atlantic coast under amendment with organic carbon and nitrate - tdDd47.2 (SPAdes)... | ecosystem: Environmental > Aquatic > Marine > Coastal >...
CCTTGTTCGAAGGTTTTCTGCGCCGTGGCATGGGCCGTCTTGGCGGCCTCGATCCCGTGGCACATGCGCGTTGCTTCGTCGGCAAGCACCTTCTTGGCTTCGTTGATGTCCTGGCCTTCGAGGCTTTCCAGGCGCTGGATTTCGTCCAGCGGCAATTCGGTAAACAGGCGCAGGAAGCGGCCGACGTCGGCGTCTTCGGTGTTGCGCCAGTATTGCCAGTAGTCGTAGGCGCTGAGTTGGTCCTCGTTCAGCCATACGGCACCGGCAGCGGTTTTGCCCATCTTCGCGCCGGATGCGGTGGTCAGCAGCGGCGTGGTCAGGCCGAAAACCTCCGTGCCATCGACGCGGCGCGTGAGATCAACGCCGTTGACGATATTGCCCCACTGATCCGAGCCACCCATCTGCAGCACGCAGCCGTTGCGCCGGTTCAGCTCTAGGAAGTCGTAGGCCTGCAAGATCATGTAGTTGAATTCGAGGAAGGTCAGCGGTTGTTCGCGCTCCAGGCGCAATTTGACCGAGTCGTAGGTCATCATGCGGTTGATGGTGAAGTGCGGGCCGTAGTCGCGCAGGAACTCGATGTAATTCAACCCCTTAAGCCAATCGGCGTTGTTGACCATCACCGCATCCGTCGGACCGTCGCCGAAGGTCAGGAACTTGGAAAAGACTTTTTTGATGCCTTCCATATTTTCGAGGATTCCCGCCTCGGTCAGCATCTTGCGACTTTCGTCCTTGCCCGACGGATCGCCCACCAAGGTGGTGCCACCACCCATCAGCACGATCGGCTTGTGGCCGGTTTTTTGCAAGGTTCTCAACATCATAATAGGAAGCAAGGAGCCCACGTGAAGGCTTGGCGCGGTACAATCGAACCCGATATAGGCCGTGATCGGCCCAGAATTGGACTTTTCGTCCAATTCTTCCAAGTGGGTGCACTGGTGCATGTAGCCACGGTCTTGGACGGCTTTCAGAAAATCGGATTTCAAATTACTCATGCCTTGTCGGTCCGCTTCGAGGGCTTATATGTAAGCCTGTTGCAAGTTCTATGTAAGCCTGTTGCAAGTTCTCAGGGGACTTAGCACAATGGTCCCAAGCACACAATGTGCACCATGCTCAAACGGGGGGGCGCGCCAAGTTCGCGTGATTGTGGATCATGACACCGAAAAAATCCTATACGGCCATTGGTTTGATGAGCGGCACCTCGTTGGATGGTATCGATGTCGCTTTGATTAAAACCGACGGGGAAGATTTCATCGAATTCGGTCCGTCCATGACGGTGCCCTACTTACCTGATTTCAAAGACCGTTTGCGCCGCATCCTCGGCCCTGCAGGGCGCACTGTGCCGGGCGCGGATCGTGTTGAACGGCGGCTCACCTTGTTTCATGCGGACGCGGTTCAGGCGTTTATGGAACGCAAAAAGCTGAACGCTGCCGACATCGACGTCATTGGGTTTCATGGTCACACCGTGCACCACGACCCGAAGAACCGCATCACCATTCAATTGGGCGATGGCGACCTGCTGGCCGATTGGCTGCGTATTCCGGTGGTCAGCGATTTTCGCTCCCGCGACGTGAATTCCGGGGGCGAGGGGGCACCGTTGGTACCGGTTTTCCACAAGGCCTTGATCAAAAGCGCGCAGGATATCGCTTTGCCGGCCGCGGTGTTCAACATCGGCGGCGTGGCGAATGTCACCTGGGTGGGTGGTGACGACGAAGATTTGGTGGCGTTCGACACCGGCCCGGGCAATGCCCCCCTAAACGATTGGGTGCGTGGCTATATCAGCGACGATTTGGATCGCGATGGGGCCTTGGCGGCCAAAGGCACCGTAAACGATGCGGTGGTCGAGAAGATCATGGACCATGAATATTTTGACCGTTTGCCGCCCAAATCCCTGGATCGCCAAGCCTTTTGCCGCGATTGCGTTCAAGGCATGAGCTTGGAGGACGGCGCGGCCACCATCACCGCGCTGATTGCGCGATCCGTCGCGCGGGCGGCGAAGCATTTCCCCCGTCCCACCAACACCTGGATCGTCACCGGGGGCGGACGCCTCAACCCGGTGCTGATGCAGATGCTGCGGGAAGAAACGGGTGCGGATGTGCGCACCGCCGACGGCATGGGCTGGGATGGCGATGCCTTGGAGGCGCAGGCGTTTGCATACTTGGCGGTGCGATCCAAGCGCTGGTTGCCGATCACCTTCCCCAGCACCACAGGGGTTTCGGAACCCTTAAGCGGCGGCACCATGAGCCACCCCAGCTAATCACCAGACCCGTTTTCCACCCAAAAAGCCGACCCTTGTGGGTCGGCTTTTCGGTAACTGCGTGGGGGCGAATTTACGCCGCGATGTTCAGCGACTTGTCGAGATACACATCGACGATTTTCGTCAATTCGTCCATATGTTCGCCGAAGAAGTGATCGCATCCTTTGACCACTTCGTAGTCGATGGTGATGTTTTTCTGGCTTTTCAGCTTGGCCGCCAGCTTGTCGACGCTGTCGACGGGGACGATTTCATCGCGATCGCCGTGGATCAGGATGCCGGACGCCGGACACGGTGCCAGGAATGAAAAGTCGTGCTGGCTGGCGGGCGGGGCGACGGAAATGAAGCCGTTGATTTCCGGGCGGCGCATCATAAGCTGCATGGAAATCCAGGCGCCGAACGAAAACCCACCGATCCAGCAACCAGAGGCGTTTGGATTGTGGGCTTGCATCCAGTCCAAAGCGGATGCGGCATCACTCATTTCACCTTGGCCGTTGTCGAACGTGCTTTGCGAACGACCGACGCCGCGGAAGTTAAAACGCAAAGTGGAGAATCCGCGTTTCATGAACGCCTGGTACATGGCGTACACCACTTTGTTGTTCATGGTACCCCCGAACTGTGGGTGCGGGTGCAAAATTAAGGCGATGGGTGCGCCGGGTTTTTTCGAGTGGTGATAGCGCCCCTCGAGGCGTCCCTCGGGACCGTTGAAGATGACTTCAGGCATGATCTACTGATTAACCGCTTATCTATCAATGGGTTGATACATAGTGCCTAATGCCCTTCCGCCCGTAAGGTTTTTTTAAAAAAAGGCGTTCGAATACTTGACCTGTGTAGTCGGGTATCATATATTCGTATTGTGTAATGCACATTAGGTACTGCTGATGCACGGACGGCAAGCTGGGTTGGCCAGATCGCCGTAAGTGAGCGCTTGGCTACAAACATATTGGATAGGCCATGATTTTCAAGAGGCTTAAAGAAGATATCGATTCGTTTATTGCCCGCGACCCAGCCGCGCGGTCCCGTTTGGAGGTGGCTTTGCTCTATCCGGGGTTCCACGCGATCCAGGTTTATCGCCTGTCGCATTGGCTGTGGGTGCGTGAATTTCACCTCTTGGCGCGTCTGTTTTCGCAAGCCGCGCGTTTTATGACCGGCATTGAAATTCACCCGGGCGCAAAAATCGGTCGGCGCTTGTTTATCGACCACGGCGACGGCGTTGTGATCGGCGAGACCAGCGAAATCGGCGACGATGTGACATTGTATCAAATCGTGACCCTTGGCGGCATCTCACCCAGCGTGGACAGCCACAAACAGGTCAACCGAAAACGCCACCCGACGTTGGAAGACGGCGTTATCGTTGGCTCTGGCGCACAGGTCCTGGGGCCCATCACGGTGGGTAGGGACGCGCGCATCGGCGCAAACGCGGTGGTCACCCATGACGTCCCGCCCGGCGTCACGGCGGTGGGCATTCCGGCCCGCGTTGTGATGCCGCGCGATAAGGAACACGCGAAAGATTTTGTGGCCTACGGCACACCCACCGATGGCTGCCCCGATCCGGTGCTGCGCACCATCGACAATTTGCGCAGCCAGGTTTCGGTCTTGATGAAACGCATCGACCAATTGGAAGGCCGTCACGATATAGCCGACCAAGGCACGGACGACACCGAGAAAAAAGTTGTGAACATGGGGGAAGACGCCTGATGCCCACCCATGGCGCATCGGCGTAGTTAATGATTTAGGAGAACGCACGTGAAGCTCAGTACCAAAGGACGTTATGCCGTAATGGCGATGGCCGACCTCGGCAAGGTAGAGCCCGGTAAGCCGGTGGCTCTGGCCGATGTCGCCGAACGTCAGGAAATTTCCCTGTCGTATCTGGAACAACTATTCGGCAAGTTGCGCCGTGCCGGTCTCGTCAAGAGCGTGCGTGGCCCGGGCGGCGGTTATCTGCTGTCGCGCGAAGCCGATAAAATCCGCATTTCCGATGTCATTACCGCCGTCGACGAGCCGATCAGCGCGACGCGCTGTTCCAACGCCGAAGGCTGTCACTCGGACAAAGCGCGCTGCTTGACCCACGACTTATGGCAGGCGTTGAGCTATCAGATTCATCTGTACCTTAGCTCGATCACCCTGGCGGATGTGTGTGCGCGTCGCGTGCTTGGCCCGCAACCGGAATTGTTTGAAGAAATGGTAGCGCAAATTCCGTCGGACATCATTGCGGCGGAATAAGCGCCCAAAGTCTCATTCGAACGTAGAACTGGAAAGGCTTCATCGCCCATGAACCAGCTGGTTTACATGGATCATAACGCAACGTCGCCCACCCGCGTGGAAGCGGTGGACGCGGCGACGCGCGCCATGCAAATCGGCGGCAATCCGTCCTCGGTTCATGCCCAGGGACGCAAGGCGCGCCGTGTGGTCGAAGACGCCCGCGAACAGGTCCGTGCCGCCGTGAACGCGCCCAAGAGTGCGCAGATCGTGTTTACCTCGTGCGGTACCGAAGCCAATACCTTGGCGCTGCGCGGCTGCGAACGGCCCAAGGCCTTTGTCGGTGCGACGGAACATGCCTCGGTCATGCAGGCGCACGACAATTGCGAACGCATCCCTGTGGATGTGAACGGCCTTATTGATCCGTTTGTCTTGGACGAAATGTTCGCCGGTGGCGGCGATGATGTGGTCGTTTCGGTGATGTTGGCGAACAATGAAACCGGCGTGCTTCAGCAGATCGAAGGCATTGTACACATCGCCAAGCGCTATGACGCCTTGGTGCATTGCGACGCGATTCAGGCGCTGGGCAAGGTCGATGTGGATTTCGCCAGCCTCGGCGTCGATATGATGAGCCTGTCGGCCCACAAAATCGGCGGTCCCTTGGGCGTTGGCGCACTGATCGCCACCAAGGACATGAAGCTGACCCCCATCAACCGCGGCGGCGGCCAGGAAGGCGGCCTGCGCGGCGGCACCGAAAACGTGCCCGGCATCGCCGGATTTGGCGTGGCGGCCGAATTGGCCAAAGCCGAGTTGGACAACATGGTCCGCATCAAAGGCCTGCGCCATGCGCTGGAAACCAGCATCCTGGAAATCGCGCCGGATGCGACGGTGATTGCGCAGATGGCGGAGCGTCTGCCCAACACGGCGTTCATCGCCATGCCGGGCGTTAGCGCGGAAACGCAGGTGATGGCGTTCGATCTGGCGGGCATTTGCGTCAGCGCCGGATCGGCGTGCGCATCGGGCAAAACCAAGACCAGCGCAGCGTTGAACGCCATGGGATTGGGCCGGGATATTGCATCGAACGCGGTCCGCGTGAGCCTTGGCCACGCGACCAAAGAACAAGACATCGAACACTTTATTTCCGCTTGGCAAGAGCTATATCAGCGTAAAGGCGCGGCTCGCTCGGCGGCTTGAACGAAGGCTTTCAAAAGCCCCCGAAACACAGACAATAAAGAACAAGGTTGAAACACATGACGGCCAAAACTTGGACCCAGAACAATCCTCTCTATCTGGACTATCAGGCCACCACGCCGACCGATCCACGCGTGGTCGAGGCCATGGCGCCTTACTGGACCGAAAAGTTCGGCAACCCCCATTCGCGCAACCACCATTTCGGTTGGGAAGCCGAAGACGGGGTCGAAATCGCCCGTGGGCATGTCGCCGACATCATTGGTGCGTCGGTGAAGGAAGTGATCTTCACGTCGGGCGCGACCGAGTCCAACAACCTCGCCATCAAAGGCGTGGCGAAGTTCTACGGCGATAAGCGCAATCACATCATCACCTGCGTGACCGAGCACAAATGCGTGTTGGAAACGTGCCGCTCCTTGCAGCAGAACGGCTTCGACGTCACCTACCTGCACGTCAAGGAAAACGGCCTGATTGATCTGGACGATTTGAAGGCGGCGATGACGGACAAGACCTTGTTGGTCTCCATCATGGCGGTGAACAATGAAATCGGCGTGATCCAACCGCTTAAGGAAATCGGTGAGCTCTGTCGCGCCAATAAGACTTTCTTCCACACAGATGCGGCCCAGGCCGTCGGTAAAATTCCGCTGGATGTGGATGACATGAAGATCGATATGATGTCGATCTCCGGTCACAAGCTTTACGGCCCCATGGGCATCGGTGCCTTGTACGTGCGCCGCAAACCGCGCGTGCGTTTGGTGCCGTTGATCCATGGCGGCGGTCAGGAACGCGGCATGCGGTCGGGCACCTTGCCGACGCCGTTGGTTGTCGGTTTGGGCAAGGCCTGCGAATTGGCCAAGAAGGAAATGGCCGCTGAGGCCGAACGCCTGCACGATTTCCAAAATCGTCTGTACGAAGGTCTGCGCCAGCGCATTCCGGAAATTTTCCTTAATGGCGATCTGGAAAGCCGCATTCCCGGCAACCTCAACATTTCATTTGCTTATGTCGAGGGCGAAGGCCTGATGATGGGCATCAAGGATCTGGCGGTGTCGTCCGGTTCGGCCTGCACATCGGCCTCTCTGGAGCCCAGCTACGTGCTGCGTGCGCTGGGTGTCGAAGACGAACTGGCCCACACGTCGTTACGTTTGGGACTGGGGCGTTTCACCACAGAAGACGATATCGAATACGCGATCGAACGCATTTCGAAAGAAGTGAACCGTCTGCGTGAACTCAGCCCGCTTTGGGATATGGCCCAAGCTGGCATCGACCTGAAGTCCATCAAATGGGCTGAACACTGAGAGACATTCGGGCACAAATCAGGTCCCGCAACGAAGGACCGTAAGGAGAAATCTAATGGCCTACAGTAAAGAACTCATCGATCACTATGAAAATCCGCGCAACGTGGGTTCGATGGAAGACGGTGACGGAGACGTCGGTACCGGCTTGGTCGGCGCACCGGCTTGTGGCGACGTGATGAAGCTGCAAATCAAGGTGAGCCCGGAAGGCATCATCGAAGACGCCAAATTCAAAACCTTTGGCTGCGGTTCGGCCATCGCGTCCAGCTCGCTCGTCACCGAGTGGGTGAAGGGCAAGACCATCGACGAAGCCGGTGCGATCAAAAACACCGACATTGCCGAAGAACTGGCGCTGCCGCCGGTGAAGATTCATTGCTCGGTTCTGGCCGAGGATGCTATCAAAGCCGCCATCCAAGATTACAAGGGCAAGTCCGACAAAAATCAAGACGCGGCCGAATAAGCCCCACGATGTGAACACTGAGGTAACAACAGATGAACATGCCTGCCCCCATCAACATGACCCCTGCGGCCGTCGAACAGGTCAAGGCGCTACTGCAAAGCCGCGACAAGCCGTCCGCCGGCATTCGTATCGGGGTGCGCACCAAAGGCTGTTCGGGCCTGTCCTATACAATCGAATTCGCGGATGAAAAGAACGAATTCGATGAAGCGATGGAAGTCGACGGGATTACCGTCCTGATCGATCCGAAGGCCACCATGTTCATCATTGGCACGGAAATGGATTACGTCGAAGACAAGCTGGAAAGCGGTTTCGTCTTTACCAACCCCAACGAGAAAGGGCGTTGCGGCTGCGGCGAATCCTTCCACGTTTGAGGTTTTTCTCTTTGCCTCTGGTAGCAGCCGCCCTCCGGGGCGGTTGCGTTTATCTGGTTCCACGTATTTTCGAAACGGTCTAAATGCGAGCACATGAATAACGCCAGCCTCACAAAACCGGACACCCCCCTGAAACCGTGTTGGTCCTGCAAGGGACCGATGGCTGTGGACGTGTTGTTCTGCCCCACCTGCGGGGCCGTGCAGGGGCCCGCGCCCGTGGACCATTTCGTGCGTATGGGGCTGGAACGCACCTTCGATCTCGACGTGCCCGCGTTGGATCGCTTGTATTTCGATCTGCAGCGCCAGCTTCACCCCGACCGCTTCGCCACCAAGTCGCCAAAGGAAAAGGCCTTGAGCCAGCAACAGGCGACGGCGTTGAACGATGCTTACGAAACGCTCAAGGACCCGCTTAAGCGCGCCGACTATCTGGTGCACCTGGAAGGCATCGACGTGCTGCCGGAAGGCTGCAATCTGGTCCAGGACCAGTCGATCCTGATGGAAGCCATGGAAATGCGCGAAAAGCTGGCTATGGCCGATACCATGGCGGCGCTGGGCGACATTCAGCGGGACACCAAGGCGGAAATCGAAGACGTGCTCAGCGCCTTGTCCTTGGCGTTCCAAGGTCGCGACATCCAGGGGGCATGTCGATTGACCACACGCTTGAAATATCTCGATAAAATGATTGGTGAGGTGCGCCAAGCGCGCGCCCGCCTGATGGCTTAAAACACACACACACGTAAAGGCAGGACCGCATTTCATGTCCCAACTGCTGCAAATTCACGAACCTGGCGAAACCCCCGTTCCCCACCAAGGCGATGCCACCGTCGCCGTGGGGATCGACTTAGGCACGACCAACTCGGTCGTTGCGATCAGTACCGAAAACGAAGTTGAAGTCTTGAAGGACGATGACGGCAAGGTGCTGGTTCCCTCCGTAGTAGCTTATGCGCCGGACGGCTCTGCCATCGTCGGTGAGTTGGCCAAGCGTTTGCTGCTCAGCCGTCCCGACAGTGTGGTCAGTTCCATCAAGCGCCTGATGGGTCGCGGCGCAGAAGACGTCAAGTCCCTGGGCGGTCAGTTGCCGTTCGACATCGAACCGCATCATGAAGGCGAAAGCCAGTTGGTGCGCTTGAATGTCGCCGGACACAAGATGACGCCGATCGAAATTTCCGCCGATATCCTGCGTGCCTTGCGCGACCGCGCCGAAGCGCATCTCGGCAACCACGTCGCCAAGGCCGTTATCACCGTTCCGGCTTACTTCGACGATGCCCAGCGCGTCGCGACCAAGGATGCCGCGCGTCTTGCGGGCCTCGACGTTCTGCGCTTGGTGAACGAACCCACCGCCGCGGCCTTGGCCTATGGCTTGGATAAAAGCGCCGAGGGGCTCTACGCCGTCTATGATTTGGGCGGCGGCACGTTCGATTTGTCGCTTTTGCGCATGGAAAAGGGCGTGTTTCAGGTGCTTGCCACAGGTGGGGACGCGGCATTGGGCGGTGACGATTTCGATCACGCCATTGCCGAGTATTTCTTGAGCGAACGCCAAGCGAAGTTGGGTGAAACCGGAATGAGCCCCGGCGAGGTCAAGGTGGCCTTGATGACGGCGCGCTTGGCCAAGGAATGTCTGACCACGGAAAGCGATGGCGAATGGATGCTCTCGGTGGACGATCACCAGACCAAACACAAGCTGACGCGCGATACATTCAATGAACTGATTTCCGCGGATGTCAAACGCACCATCAAAATTTGCCACGAAGTCCTGACCGAAGCGGGATACGACCCCATGGATGTCAAGGGCGTGGTGTTGGTAGGCGGCTCCACCCGCGTGCCGTTGGTGCGCCAGCAGGTCGAAGCATTTTTCGGTTCCGAACCGCTGGCCGACATCGACCCCGACCAAGTGGTCGCCGTCGGCGCGGCGTTGCAGGCCGAAGCCCTGACCGTGGGCTCCGACACACTGTTGCTGGATGTGACGCCGTTGTCGTTGGGTCTGGAAACCATGGGTGGCTTGGTTGAAAAGGTCATTCCGCGCAATACCCCGATCCCGGTCGCCAAGGCCCAGGAATTCACCACCTTCCAGGACGGCCAGAGCGCAATGGCGATCCACGTGGTTCAGGGTGAACGCGAAATGGTCGACCAAAATCGGTCATTGGCACGCTTCAACCTCACCGGCATCCCGCCCATGGCGGCGGGCGCGGCGCACATCCGCGTGACTTTCCAGGTGGATGCGGACGGTCTGTTGACCGTTTCGGCGGGCGAAGACACCTCGGGTATCGAGGCCAAGGTCGAAGTCAAACCGTCCTATGGTCTGTCCGAAGAAGAAATGACCAGCATGCTCTACGACAGCATGAAACACGCCAAGGATGACATGGAACTGCGCCTGCTAACCGAAGCGCGCGTCGAAGCCGAACGCGCCATGTTGGCCGTGCGCGCTGCGTTGCAGGCGGATTGTTCGCTGCTCAGCGTCGAAGAGCGCGAAGCCATTGGCGAAAAGATGGACAACGTCATCGACGCCATCAAAGGCAAGGACCGCGACGTCATAAACAAAGCCGCCGAAGACCTGGATGCCGCCACCCAGGTCTTTGCCGAAAAACGCATGGACAAGGGCATCCGCGATGCCCTGACCGGTGTCAGCATGGATAAATTGGCGCAATCCGTCGTCGATGGAGAAGACGCCTAAAGCCCGCCTTTGGCCTTGTCCCCGCCCCAAAGGCGCGGTAAACCAGAGCCCAACGAATTATTGTGTTTCGAGGAGACCACTTCATATGCCGAAAATGACTTTCATCGACGCGGACGGCAACCGCACCGAAGTGGAGGCCCCCAATGGGCTTTCGGTGCTGGAAATCGCGCACAAAAACGATATCGATTTGGAAGGGGCTTGTGAAGGCTCCCTGGCGTGTTCGACTTGCCACGTTGTCGTGGATGACAAGTGGTTCGAACAACTCGATGAAGCCACGGAAGAAGAGGAAGATATGCTCGATCTGGCCTTCGGCCTGACGCACACCTCGCGTCTGGGCTGCCAAATCAAAATGTGCGACGAACTGGACGGCTTGGAAGTCACGTTGCCGACCGGTACGCGCAATATGATGGTGGACTAAGTCTCCAAAACACCTACATGATTGAGGGAGGCGAGGGGGGACACCCCA
>Ga0209692_10005474_pt1 | contig 10894 bp, 7 predicted proteins | sample tdDd472_FD_187129 | JGI IMG/M metagenome (GOLD analysis project Ga0209692, IMG submission 187129) | Marine sediment microbial communities from the Atlantic coast under amendment with organic carbon and nitrate - tdDd47.2 (SPAdes)... | ecosystem: Environmental > Aquatic > Marine > Coastal >...
AACGTCCGGTCGAACAGGTAGATCCGGAACGCTCGCCCGATGCGTGCAAGTTCAAGGGTCATGGCGCTGTTCTTCTCCACGCTGAGCCCACGGCTGACGTGCTTCCTGAGCCGCATCTCCCGGGCCACCATCTTGCCCACCAACTCCGAGTAAAAGGTGAGGTCCTCCAGCTTCATCCCCATGGCCAGAACCTTCCGGGCCAGAGACGCCACCATCACATCCTCACGGTCAAATTTTCCATCACTCACCGGAAGAAGCAGCCCCATGTTCACCAGCTGGTCCACGGTATCGGATGTGAGCCCGGTATCGGTGATAAAGTCCTCCCGTGAAAGGGCCTGGGGATCCTCCTGACCAAAGACCACTTCATGCAAGGTGGCCATAACGGAGACCTCGTCGTCGGTCTCATTGTTACTGAACAACTCCCCGATCTGAGACAACGAGAGCCGGTGACGATTCTGGAGAAGGCGAATCAACCGAATCCTGTCCACGGTTTCAGGTGAGTACCACGCCATGTTGGCGTCGGTTTTCACCGTCCCGGGAAGAAGCCCCAGGTTGGCGTAGTGCTGAATCGTGGACCCCGGCAGTCCTGTCATGGACTTAAGGTCCCGCATCTTCATATACGGCGCCCCGTTGTCTGCACAGGGAGCTCTTTCGGATATCATCTGTTCCATATAGTAGCCTGGTCCTTGCCCCTTTCACATGGGTTGTCGTAGCCATCCGCTGCCAAGGGATGTAATCTCACGAACGGCCGGCATCAACCTGCCGGCAAAACGCCGACGCAAACGGTGAGTATTTAGGATATGAGACTCAATAAGCACAAAACAAGCAATCAAAGCATTGACGGCTCAATCAGAGCCACGTGGATTTACGCCCATGGCTCAGCCTGATTCGACAGCATCAATTGACGATATTCAACCTATGTTTCCCTATTGGTGCCCTGTAACCGGAGAATCCGTCATTCATGGTACCACCCAACAATAATTCCCGGTGCCTTCACCAGTTTACAGCCAAACCCCACCCCGGCCCCTGTCATTTTTCAAAAAAAGTCGGTTCAACAAGGAACCCTTTTGGCTCAAAGCAGTTACGCGGAAATCGCCGAATCAAGTATAAAACACGGCGATTTAATATCACGCGTCCCAACAGGCCGACATGAGATTGGTTCTGATTTTAGAACATTGTTTACGGATTTACAACCCACAAAGTATAAAGTGCAACTTTCCACTTTACACAGGAATTGACCGTCTGCTAAAACGCAAAGTGTGGAGAGAGGGGGGAAGTAGACATTTCAGTATATTTCATGGTGCTCTTTCCGACCCCTAAAGCATTGCTTTTGCAACTTCAAGGAGTCTAAGATGAACATCACAGTCCTCAGTGGTAGCCCAAAGGGTAAGCACAGCGTTACCCTGCAATCGGTCAACTACATCAGTAAATTGTACCCGGAACACACCTTTGATGTGTTCCACATCGGCCAAACCATCAAAACCCTGATGGAAGACGACGAGGCCTTCGACACCGTCATGGCGTCCGTGGAAGCCTCCGACCTCATCATCTGGGCCACACCGGTGTATGTCACCCTTGTCCCGGCCCAGTACAAGCGCTTCATCGAAAAAATCTTCAGCAGTGGATCAGCCCATCTTTTCAAAGGCAAGTACTCTTCTGTCATCACCACCTCCATCAGCTTTTTCGACAACTGCGCCGTGGACTACCTCAGAGCCATAAGCGATGACCTGAAGATGCTTTTTGGCGGATCCTACGCCACGGACTCCTATGACCTTCTGAGCGACGAGGGGCAAACCCGTCACTCCCAGTTTGCGGCCCAGCTTTTCGAAGACATAGAGGCAAAGGCACTGTTCGGGAGCCGCACCCTTCCCCTCACCGACAGCTGGCACGTTTATACCAGTGGCCCCGCCCCTGCCAAGGTTGATACAGGCTCAAAGAAAGTCCTTCTCCTTAAGGACGAGACCTACGACGACACCAACTTAGGGCGCATGATAGATCGCTGCGTCGCCGGATTTGACGGAGATATCGAGGTAATCAACCTTTCAGACCTCACCATCAAGGGCGACTGCTTAGGTTGCATCCAGTGCGGGTTCGACCACCATTGTGTCTACGAAGGCCAGGACGATTTTATCGACTTCGCCAAAGAGAAAGTGGCCGAGGCCGACATCCTGATCCTGGCAGGGGAAGTAAGGGATCGCTGGCTATCCTCGACTTGGAAGCAGTTTTTTGACCGCAGCTTTTACCAGAACCACGTCCCGGCGCTGAAAGACAAGCAGATCGGCCTTCTCATCTCTGGGCCCCTCACGCAGATGACGGCCCTCAAAGCGACCCTTGACGCCATCACCGAATGGCAGGGCGCCCACGTTGTGGACACCGTCACCGACGAAGTCGAAGACAGCGCATTCATCGATTCCCGAATTGACACCCTTGTCCGCCGCATCACAGCCTTTGCAGAAAATGGGTACATCCGCCCGGCCACCTTTGTGGGCATCGGCGGCCGAAAAATTTTCCGTGATGATGTCTGGGGCCGCCACCGCTTCGTCTTCCAGGCCGATCACGCCCACTACGAATCCAACGGGTTTTACGATTTCCCCCACGACGATGCCTTCTCTCTCAAGATGAGCGAGGACATGATTAAGCTCACCGCAGACCCGGAGATGCGCAAGGCTGTCCGAAAAATGCTGAAACAAGAGATGGTCAAGCCCCACATCAAGGTGGTGGAAAAAGCGGGTGCTGAAGAAGAGTAGCGCCTGAGCACTGCCTCTCTTAAAAAAACGCCGCCCCCTGCACCTCTTACAACACGTGCAGGGGGCGTTTTTTTTAAGGAGACCCTCCACCTGCCCTGTCGCTGAACAAAGGCTTCACCGGCCAGGAATTACCCCTGCCCATGAGGGTCGTGCTTGCCTTTGCCATTGGCTTCCAGCACAGCCAACCCATGGAATGGAACTCAAGCACTGCCAGCTCTCGCAAGGTGACAAACGATAAGCAACGACACACTTCGTGCGAACGGGACTGCGGGATGCCACCTCCTCGCTGCCAAAAGGATTCAATTGCTTACTGACAACTTCCCCACAGGGAACTTGGCAATTAAAAAACACCTTTGATTCCGGGCTGTAGACACAATTCCCTTGACAAATGACCGCCAGTCACGGTTTTTTAGTAAAAAAAATCACACGTAAAGTCTCAACTCATCATCAATCCGATATTGTTCTCGATTCCGGGCTTCAGCCTTTCTGATGATCTGGAAGGCGAACCACCATGACCTGAGGAGTGAACCATGAAGCGACGTGCTTTTCGCCGTACCTGCGTTCTTTTCGCCGGGGTTGTCATGCTGACCCTTTTTACTTCCCCTGCCTTCGCCAAGACGTGGCGATTCAACTACAGCGTTTTCTTCCCCGCGTCCCACGGTCAGGCACAGGCCGCCGATGCCTGGGCCAAAGAGGTAGAAAAGCAAAGCGGGGGACGCATCAAAATTACCGTCTTTCCCGGCGGGACCCTCACCAACGCCAAAAACTGCTACGACGGGGTGGTGGGAGGTATCTCGGACATTGGGATGTCTGTCTTCGCATACAACCGCGGTCGATTCCCCGTCATGGAGGCCTGTGACCTGCCCATGGGATACCCCGACGGACTCACCGCCTCACGCACCGTCAACGACTACTACCAGGCCACCTCGCCCAAGGAGCTGGACAAAGTAAAGGTGCTCTACCTCCACGCCCACGGTCCCGGCCTCCTCCACACACAGAAGCCGGTCTCCACACTCTCTGACCTTAAAGGAATGAAGATCCGCTCCACAGGTCTTTCCGCCAAAGTCGTGGAAGCCCTGGGCGCAGTCCCCGTGGCCATGCCCCAGGGAAGCACCTACGAGTCTCTCCAAAAAGGTGTCGTGGAAGGCACCTTCGGGCCCGTGGAGGTCCTGAAAGGATGGCGTCAGGCCGAGGTGGTCAAGTCCACCACCCTCTGTGATGCCGTGGGCTACACCACCACCATGTACGTGGTCATCAACAAAAAGAAGTGGAACGCCCTGCCCGAAGACCTCAAAGCAATCATGGAAGAGACCAGCGCCAGATGGGTCGATGTCCATGGCAAGGCATGGGATGACCTGGACACCCAGGGAATGGCCTACAGCCTGGAGAAGGGCAACCAAAAGATCACCCTTGATGACAACGAAAGCGCTGCCTGGAAAGAGGCCGTAAAGCCCGTGGTGGACGACTACATTTCACGTGCCTCTGCCAAGGGCGTGGATGCGGAAAACCTTGTGGATACCCTGAAGGGCCTCATCGCCAAAGAGACCGAGGCCAACAAATCATGATGCCCGCAATCAGCAGAGCGGTGACAAAAGTGTCCAACGTTTCAGCCTGGCTCTCCTCCATCTGCCTGCTGGGCATGATGAGTGTCACCTGCATCGATGTCACCCTTCGTTTTTTCAGGCACCCCATCCCCGGCGCCTTCGAAACCGTCGGGTTTCTGGGCGCCCTCATGGTGGCTTTTGCCCTGGCCGACACCACCCTTAAAGGGGGACACATCGCCGTGGAGTTTCTCGTGGAAAAACTCCACTCCGGCGTGCGCAGATGGCTGGATCGCATCACGACCCTCGTGCTGATCCTCCTCTTCGGCCTCCTGACCCTGCGCATGGGCGGCTATGCCCTTGAGCTGAAAGAGGCCGCCGAGGTCTCCATGACCCTTAAAATGCCCGTCTGGCCCGTGGTGGCCGGCATCTGCGGCGGCCTGGGACTCTTTGTCGCCGTGCTGATCACAAGGCTTACCCGAAGCGTGTAGTTGGGTAGAAAAATGCCTCCGGCGGCGAGGTGAGCCACCTCGAAAGCTTATTGCCCTTGCGCTTTGTCCCTCGTACCTCGGGCCAAATCGCAAGGGCGTTCGCTGCGTGCTGCGCCCGCCTCCAAAGCTGAGGATCATGCAAGTGCTTCCACAAGGCACCGAGTGTTGTGATAGAAGTTCTAATTGTTACTATGGATTAGCTTACAAAATCGATGTCATCACTGTACCCGTGAACATTTGGCAACACTATATCAACATAAGACATTATCCGCCGCAAAGTCCTACGGGCGCAGCCCGTCAGCAAATGTGATCAGCCCGAGGCACGAGGGCTGGGAGCATTTGCGAACATGGGGTCAAGGGGCTCAGCCCCTTGCTGCCGGAGGCAAAAATCAACCTGAACTGTGAAGGTAATTCGGTTTTATGATATCTCCAACGGTCGCCGGTGCCGCCGGCTTTCTCTTTCTCTTTGTTCTCCTCTTCACCGGCATGCCTGTTGGGTTTGTCATGGCCTTGACCGGCATCTTGGGGTTCGGGGCCCTCGTCTCCTTTGACGCCGCCCTGAACCTTGCGGTACGGGATATCTTCGACATCTTCGGTTCTTACAACCTCACCGTGATTCCCCTCTTCATCTTCATGGGCCAGATCGCGTTCCACGCCGGCATCAGCACCCGGCTATTCACAGCGGCTTACCGCTTTATGGGCCACCTTCCCGGAGGCATGGCCATCGCCACAATCGGTGCCTGTGCCGGGTTTTCGGCCATCTGCGGCTCCACCAACGCCACCTGCGCCACCATGGCTTCCGTCACCATCCCCGAGATGAAGCGCTATGGCTACAAAGACTCCATCGCCTCAGGGGTGGTTGCCGCAGGCGGCAGCCTGGGGATTCTGGTGCCACCCAGCGTTATCTTCATCATCTACGGCATCATGACCGAGCAATCCATCGGAGAGCTCTTCATGGCCGGCATCCTTCCCGGAATACTCCTCACCGTTCTCTTTGCCATGGCTGTTGCCATCTGGGCCCTCATCGACCCCGAGGTCGCACCACGGGGCCCGAAAAGTTCCGCCAAAGAGCGCATCGCCTCCTTAAGCGGCCTCGTGGAGACCCTGATCCTCTTCGCCCTGGTCATGGGCGGGCTCTTCTTCGGGATCTTCACCCCCACAGAGGCCGGGGGCGTGGGCGCCTTCGGAACCCTGGTCATCGCCGTGGTCCGACGCACCATCGACAAGGACGGAATCCTCGCGGCCCTCTCCGAGACCACCCGCATCTCCTGCATGATCCTGGTCATCGTGGCTGGGGCCACCATCTTCGGTCACTTCCTGGCCATCACGCGCATCCCCTATGACATCGCCACCACCGTGGTGGACCTGAACCTGCCGCCCTACGCCGTCATCGCCCTCATTGTCCTGGTCTACCTGGTGGGGGGGTGCTTCATCGACTCCCTGGCCCTGATCATGCTCACCGTTCCCATCTTCTACCCCGTCATCACCCAGTTAGGCTTTCATCCCATGTGGTTCGGGGTGGTCATCGTCCTGGTCACCCAGATCGGTGTCATCACACCTCCCGTGGGAATCAACGTCTATGTGGTGCGAAGCGTGGCAACCGACATCCCCTTGTCCGTCATCTTCAAAGGCGTGCTCCCCCTGCTTGCAGCTCTGGCCCTTGCGGCCCTTCTTGTGATACTCTTTCCTGGCATCGCGTTGCTTCTGCCCTCTGCCATGCAGTAGGTCAAAATAACAAAGGCCGCCGGGAGTTACCCCCGGCAGCCTTGGATTTTCGACTTCATATGGACTCTCTGCATGGCATGAAGCACCGGAAAAGGCACCTTCCATACACAGAATTATACCGTGATGCGATACAGAGCACACTCAAGCGCGGAGCGATACATGCACGTCAGACATATCATCCCCATGGCCATTGCCATGATCACGCTGTTGTTCAGCCAGAACAGTTACGGTGAGTTTTACCAATACCGTAATGCCGAAGGGGTCATCTGCTTTACCGACGACCTGAGCAAGATTCCCGACGAAGAGGTGGAGAAAAAGAAGGTCTATTACGACCAATTTGACCAGCGTCCTATTACGGAAGAGACAGCGCCTGCCGAGGAAGAGATGACAAGGCAGGAACGAAATGGCTCCAGAAAGGCCGGCGCCGAAAGTGAGTCCTCCTCCACCAAATTTTCCTTTATCGAAAACAAAATTCTGGTTCGGGTCACCATCGGAAGCAGAAGGAAATCCACCACGGCAACCCTTCTCCTGGACACCGGCGCCAGCACCACGGTGATCCATGAATCCCTTGCCCGACGCCTCGGCTTAAGAAACAGAATGATAGGCCAGGCATCCATCGCCGGAGGACAAACCATTGAAACCGGAATCACCATGGCGGATTTCATCTCCCTGGGCCCCAAGCGACTGGACAGCCCCACCCTCACCGTGATCCCCTACTCCGGAGGCCGTACCCGCCACGAAGGCCTCCTCGGCATGGATTTCCTCAAGCACTTCCCCCACACCATCGACACAAAAAACAGGCGCATCCTCTGGGCAAAATAAGAGACATACCTTGTATGATAAAAGCATGCCTCCGGCGGCAAGGTGAGCCACCTTGAAAGCGGGTAGCGTATGCGCTTTGCCCCTCGTTCCTCGGGTCAAATCACATCCGACCTTAAAACGGAATCCGTTAAAAACCTGTTTGTTAAATTTTTCAAAAGTTTAGCTCCCGGCAGGGCCGCCGGAGGCGCAAGCTGAAAAGTCTCCGTGTGGATACACGGCTACGCTTAGGATTCCTGATCACCTTGAGACCCGTCGCTTCGTTTCAGCGTACTCGTCCACTCATTAAAAGGGCTCCATTGCATTCTTCGATCCTGCTGTTCCCTTCTCTCCACCCCCTCCGGTGGGCTCAACTCACGTTCCCGCCTGTCCACTCCGGACCGTTGACCCGACACGCCGGTTTTGCCATGCGCATACCCTTCTGACATGTCCGCCTCCCTTTCGCCTGATGGCTTTGTAGAGTTCTCGAATTCTTTGTCACCCGAAAAATCGCAAAATCAGTCAAACGCAAACCGCTTGTTCCCCGTAAGTATACCTGCAGCTTCTGTTTTCTGTCAATATCGCCTCTTTCTCCCAAAAAAGGCCCTCGCCCCCTCCCTTGGAGATGGAAAACCCTATCCTTTCTTCACCCAACCCATCACCTGAGTCCTTGATAAATCACTTTTTCCTGTGAAAAATCCATTTACAACCAAGGGCGGAATTCGGTAAGAGATCCTGTAAGATAAAAGGAATCATCCTAAACCTGTTTCCTCCTCATCCACCCCACCGGTGGAAATTCTACCCGATTACGACGAGACAGAGACACGATGCTTTTCTATCCCCATCCGGATGACCGGCGGTCAATTGTCCGTCAGGTGAAGGCACACTGAAATAAACATAAGGAGTCGTTGCATGAAAATCGAGAAGATCGGCAGCCGAATTGCCGGACTGATGGAGCAAAGGGGCGTCAGCCTGGATGAACTGGTGGAGCGCACAGGGCTTCAGAGGGATTTCCTGAAAAACATCGGAGATGAAAAAGAGTACTTTCCCTCCCTCGGCCCCCTCCTCAAAATTTCTAGGGCCTTAGGCGTCCGTCTCGGCACCCTTCTTGATGACCAGGTAAGCGAAGATCCCCTCATCGTCCGCAAGGGAGATGATAAAAAAGAGATCGACATGCTACCCGATAAAGACAAGCCCGTAGCCCTGAAATTTTACTCCCTGGGCCGCGGTAAAACCGACCGGCACATGGAACCCTTCTTCATCGAGATCCTTCCCGAATCGGCCCAGGAGAAGAAACTCTCCAGCCACGAAGGGGAAGAGTTCATCGTGGTCACCGAAGGAGAGGTCGAGGTCATCTACGGAGCAGAAACCCATCTCCTCAAGACCGGGGACAGCATCTACTACAACTCCGTGGTTCCCCACTACGTCAGCTGCGCCTCGGAAACCAAGGCGTGCATCTACGCGGTCCTCTACATTCCGGAATAACGGCCGCAAAGGGACTTTTAGCTACAGTGATTTTGCCACTCATCGACACCAGTTTGACAGTACGTACCCATGGTGCATCAGGGCAGAAGCACTCGTAGAACCTTCAAAAAGCAAACAAGATCTGTTTGTCAAACTTTTCAAAAGTTTGGCCCCCGGCAGGGCCGCCGGAGGCAATAGCCATACGGAGCAGCAGACCATGACCAGCAAAAACCTTCAGGACCTGACCCTGGGACAGATCCTCGACAAAGCCGTTGCCGAGCACCCCGACAACGAAGCCATCATCTACGTGGACCGGGACTTCCGCCTCACCTACCGCGAGTTTGGAGAGACCGTGGACCGCGTAGCCAAAGGGCTCATGGCCCTGGGCGTGAAAAAGGGAGAAAAGGTGGCGATCTGGGCCACCAACATCCCCTACTGGGTGACCCTCCAGTTTGCCACCGCCAAAATCGGCGCCATCCTCCTCACCGTGAACACCAACTACCGCACCGCCGAACTCGAGTACCTGCTCCAGCAGTCGGAGTCGGAGAACCTCTTCGTCATCAACGGGTACCAGGACGCCGACTACGTCAACATCACCAACGAGCTCATCCCCGAGCTCAAGACCAGCCAGAGGGGCTACCTGAAATCAGAAAAATTCCCTCACCTCAAGCAGGTCTTCTTCCTCGGCCATGAGAAACACCGCGGCATGTATTCCATCCCCGAAATCGAAGCCATGGCACCCATGATCTCCGACGAAGAATACAACGCCCGGCAAGCCACCCTCTCCTGCCACGACGTGGTGAACATGCAGTACACCTCCGGAACCACGGGGTTCCCCAAGGGGGTCATGCTCACCCACCACAGCATCGGCAACAACGGCTTCTGGATCGGCGAAAACCAGAATTTCACCCACGAAGACCGCCTCTGCCTGCCGGTCCCCCTCTTCCACTGCTTCGGCTGTGTTCTGGGCGTTCTGGCCGCTGTCACCCACGCCAGCACCCTCGTGGTTTTGGAGAGCTTCGATCCGGTCCAGGTGATGGCCTCCGTGGAAGAGGAGCGCTGCACAGCCCTTTACGGGGTGCCCACCATGTTCATCGCCATTCTGGACCACAAGCTCTTTGCCAAGTTCGATTTCTCCTCCTTGAGAACCGGCATCATGGCCGGCTCATCGTGCCCCATCAACGTAATGAAACAGGTGATCCGAAAGATGTACATGAGCGAGATCACCATCTGCTACGGCCTCACCGAAGCCTCCCCCGTCATCACCCAGACCCGAATCGAAGACAGCATCGAAAAACGGGTGGAAACGGTTGGGCGCGCCATGCCGGAGATCGAGGTGAAAATCGTCGATCCGGAGACCGGAGAAGAGGTGGGCCCTGGCGAGCAGGGCGAACTCTGCTGCCGGGGATACAACGTCATGGAAGGCTACTACAACATGCCCGAAGCCACGACGAAAGCCATTGATAAAGACGGCTGGCTCCACTCCGGGGACCTTGCCGTTATGGATGACGAGGGCTTCATTGCCATCACCGGACGCCACAAAGACATGATCATCCGGGGTGGCGAGAACATCTACCCGCGCGAAATCGAAGAGTTTCTCTACACCATGGAGGGCGTCCAGGACGTCCAGGTGGTGGGCATACCCAGCCGTAAATACGGCGAGGAGGTGGGGGCCTTCGTGATCTTAAAGGAGAAGGCAGACATACAGCCCGAAGACGTCCGCGACTTCTGCCGGGGCAAGATCAGCCGATTCAAGATCCCCAAACATGTGGCCCTCGTCAGCGAGTACCCCATGACCGCCAGCGGCAAGGTGCAGAAATTCAAGCTGCGGGAAGAGTACAAAACCTACTTTCCGGACCTCGAATAAAACCAAGGTGAGCCACCTTGAAAGCTTATTACCGCTGCGCGTTTCCCCTTGTTCCTCGGGGCAACGCGCAGCGGTCTTTAACCTGCCCAAACCGAGTCGAAGCGCCCATCTGTGACCGATGACCTAATGACTTATTCACCTGTTTTTGTTTCCTCCCTTGACCTCTCCCGCTCCATCCGTACAATGAAACACGAGTCATACCCATGACATAATCACAACGTTCAGCGCTGACACCGAAAAAGGAAATGACGACATGAAACG
>Ga0209692_10005478_pt1 | contig 10892 bp, 8 predicted proteins | sample tdDd472_FD_187129 | JGI IMG/M metagenome (GOLD analysis project Ga0209692, IMG submission 187129) | Marine sediment microbial communities from the Atlantic coast under amendment with organic carbon and nitrate - tdDd47.2 (SPAdes)... | ecosystem: Environmental > Aquatic > Marine > Coastal >...
CCCCTCTGTGCATTCTCTCAGCCTGGGAAGCGGTCAAGAAGCATGTGCGCGAATATATGGTCGCCTTCCTGGTTCTCGAAACCCTGATGGTCGGTATGTTCTGCGCCCTCGATATGGTGCTCTTCTACATCTTCTTCGAAGGCGTGCTGATCCCCATGTTCCTGATTATCGGGATCTGGGGCGGGCCGCGCCGCGTCTACTCGGCGTTTAAGTTCTTCCTCTATACGCTGTTCGGCTCTGTCCTGATGCTGCTGGCCATGTTCGCTATGTATTTCGAAGCGGGCACCACCGATATCCCGACCTTGCTGACCTACGGCTTCCCGGCAGGTATGCAGACTTGGCTCTGGCTGGCTTTCTTCGCATCCTTTGCGGTGAAGGTTCCCATGTGGCCGGTTCACACCTGGCTGCCGGACGCTCACGTGGAAGCGCCGACCGCCGGTTCGGTCATTCTGGCCGGTGTGCTCTTGAAGATGGGCGGTTACGGTTTTCTGCGGTTCTCCATTCCGATGTTGCCGCTAGCGACCGTCGATTTCGTTCCGCTGGTCTATACGCTGAGTATCATCGCCATCGTCTATACCTCGCTGGTTGCTCTGGCGCAGGAAGACATGAAAAAGCTGATCGCTTATTCCTCCGTCGCTCACATGGGCTATGTGACCCTTGGGTCCTTCACCCTGACGGCGCACGGCATTGAAGGGGCGATCTACCAGATGCTGAGCCACGGCGTAGTTTCCGCCGCGCTCTTCCTAATCGTCGGCGTAGTCTATGACCGCATTCACAGTCGTGAAATCGCCGTTTACGGCGGTTTGGCCAACAACATGCCGGGCTATGCGTTAACCTTCATGGTCTTCATGCTGGCGTCAGTCGGACTTCCGGGTACTGGCGGGTTCGTCGGTGAATTCATGGTGCTGCTCGGCGCATTCCAAGCCAATACGGTCGTTGCGGCTTTGGCCGCCTCAGGCTTGGTTCTCGGTGCGACCTATATGCTTTACCTCTATCGCCGGGTGATTTTCGGGGCCTTGACCAAGGAAAACCTGAAGTCTGTCACCGATATGTCGGCGCGGGAGTGGCTGGTGTTTGCGCCTCTGATCATTATCACTTTCTGGATGGGCGTCTATCCGTCGTCCTTCCTCGATCCCATGCATGTTTCGGTCGATAACTTGATCGAGCAGTTCAATGCGGCGGTTGCCGCGGCCAACAACCCGGCCGTTGCGGCGCGCTAAGGAGTAGAGTTCGATGACGACTGCGGAACTTCCGAACCTCATTCCGGCCATGCCGGAAGTGTTCATCGCATGTATCGCCATGGCGCTGCTGGTCCTGGGCGTGTTCCAGACAGACAAAGGGGCGGCCAAAACAACCACCTTCCTGGCGGTTTTGACCATGGCTCTGGCGCTGTTGCTGCTCTCGGCCTTCTCGTTCGAAAAGGTCACCACGTTTAGCGGCATGTTCATCAACGACACCTTTGCGGGCTTTACCAAAGCCTTGGTGCTGTTGGGATCGATCCTGACGCTGATCATGTCTTACGGCTACATGAAGCGGGCCAATTCAGCCAAGTTCGAGTACCCAATCCTCGTTTTGCTCGCCACGCTTGGCATGATGATGATGATCTCGGCCAACAACCTGCTGTCGCTTTACGTCGGCCTGGAACTGCAGAGCCTGTCGCTCTACGTCATGGCCGCTTTCCAGCGGGACGATCTACGGTCTTCCGAAGCCGGACTTAAATACTTCGTTCTGGGCGCATTGGCTTCCGGCATGCTGCTCTACGGCAGCTCGATGATCTACGGTTTCACCGGCACCACGAGCTTCCAGGGACTGGCCGAAGTCTTCCACAATAGCCACGGACACGTTTCCACCGGCGTCGTTGTCGGCCTGGTATTCCTGTTGGCCGGTCTGGCTTTCAAGATTTCCGCCGTACCCTTCCATATGTGGACGCCCGACGTTTATGAAGGGGCTCCGACGCCTGTAACGGCTTTCTTCGCCGTTGCGCCGAAAATCGCCGCCATTGCGCTGTTGATGCGGGTTATGACTGGCCCGTTCGGCGAACTGGTCGCTCAGTGGCAGCAAATCATTATCCTGATCTCCATCGGCTCCATGGTTCTCGGCGCTTTCGCCGCCATCGTCCAGAAAAACATCAAGCGACTGATGGCTTACAGCTCCATCGGTCACATTGGTTATGCTCTGATCGGTATTGCGGTTGGCAATGAAGCGGGCGTTCAGGCGGTGCTGGTCTACATGGCCATCTACCTGTTCATGAATGTCGGCACCTTTGCCTGCATTCTCTGCATGAGCCGGGGCGGGCGTATGGTCGAAGGCATTGATGATCTTGCGGGCCTTGGTAAAACCAATCCGGCCATGGCTTTCGTCCTTGCGATGTTCATGTTCTCCATGGCGGGTATTCCGCCGCTGGCCGGTTTCTTTGGCAAGATGTACATCTTCCTGGCCGCCATTCAGGCTGAATTCTATGCCTTGGCGGTCATCGGCGTACTTTCGAGCGTTGTCGGCGCGTTCTATTACATCCGCATCATCAAGATTATGTACTTCGATGAAGCTTTGGATGCCTTCGACAAGCCGATTGGGCGGGAAATGACGGCCATCCTTATTGCAACATCCGCCATCATTCTCTTCTTCTTCGTCTTCCCGGCTCCGATTGTCGATAGCGCGAGCGCTGCTGCCGCATCGTTGTTCAGCGGCGGATAAGGAGGAATAGGGGTTCGCCTCTTAATGGACAGAAATCTTCCCAAAGTGCCACCGGCTTATCAGCTGGTGGCCTTTGAGTCTCTGGATAGCACCAATGAACAGGCCCGCCGTATGGCGGCTGAGGGCGCAGCCCATGGAACGCTCATCTGGGCGCATAGCCAGTCTGCCGGGCGGGGCAGGCGCGGGCGGACCTGGGTTTCCGAGCCGGGTAATCTCTATTGTTCTTTAATTTTGCGGTCGGAAAAGTCTGTTGCAGAAGCTGCTCAACTCAGTTTTGCCGCATCTTTGGCCGTTACAGAGGCCTTGAGAGAGGCCTCGGCTCCCTTTGATCGGCCGGAAATAGCCTGTAAATGGCCCAACGACGTGCTGCTTAACGGCAAGAAAGTCGCCGGTATCCTTCTGGAATGTCAGGCGAAAGCATCACAAGGAAACCACAATCCAGGGCTCGATTGGCTGGTCCTGGGGGTCGGAGTTAATGTTTCTCATCACCCGGAAGAAACGGAGTTTCCCGCCACATCCTTCGGTATCACCAGCGGTATGACGGTTGAAAGCGTGCTGGAAGGATTTGCTCAACATTTTGAGGCATGGTTTGACCGTTGGTCGGTTCAGGGGTTTGAACCGATCCGCAATGCCTGGCTTGCCAATGCCAAAGGGATCGGGGGAACGGTAATTGCCCGCCTGGGCAAGGAAACTCTTGAAGGAAAATTCGCCGGAATGGACGAGGAGGGCGCTTTGATCCTTGAGACTGAGGGCAATCGACGTCACATTACGGCAGCGGATATTTTCTTTCCACAGGATCTCGGCCATGCTGCTGGCAATTGATGTAGGAAACACAAATACGGTTTTTGCCGTTTTCGCCGATGATGGCGCACTCAAGGGAGAGTGGCGCAGCACGAGCGACCCCAAAAGAACTGCCGATGAGTTCGTTGTTTGGCTTGAAACCCTGATGGCGATGAAAAGTCTTTCTCCAAAAGACATCGATGCCGCCATTATCGCTTCGGTTGTTCCGGCCATGGTGTTCAATCTCAAGAGCCTTTGCCGGACCTACTTCGGTTGCGATCCCCTTGTGGTTGGCGATAAAACCCTTGATCTCGGCATTGAAGTTCTCCTGCCGCGCCCTGAGGAAGTTGGCGCCGACCGTCTGGTCAACGGTTTTGCAGCCGCCCAGAAATATGGCGGTCCGCTAATCGTTATCGATTTTGGCACGGCGACGACGTTCGATGTTATCGATGGGGAAGGGCGCTATATTGGCGGCGCAATTTCTCCCGGCATCAACCTTTCAATCGAAGCCTTGCACATGGCCGCCGCCAAGTTGCCAAGAGTGGCGATCGTCAAACCGGAAAAGACCATTGGCGTCTCGACGACGGAAGCCATGCAATCGGGTATTTTCTGGGGTTATGTCGGGCTGATCGAAGGGATGGTCGCACGGATCATGGCTGAATACGGTCAACCGATGAAAGTAATCGCAACTGGTGGGCTCGCCCCACTTTTTGCCGAAGCCACTGAAAAAATTGAACTCACCGACGCCGATCTGACCATGGACGGTCTTTTGGCCATTTACAGGCGAAATAAACACTAATGAACGCGACGTCCTCCAAAGAGTTGCTCTACGTCCCCTTGGGCGGAGCCGGTGAAATCGGCATGAACCTCTATCTCTACGGCTATGGAAAGCCGGGGGAGCAGGAATGGATCATTGTCGATTGCGGCATCACCTTTGGCGATGATTCCATGCCCGGTGTCGATGTGGTGATGGCCGACCCGACCTTTATCGAAGAAAGAGCCGCCTCTTTATCGGGCATTGTGCTGACTCATGCTCACGAAGATCACCTGGGCGCAATCCCTTTTCTCTGGCACCGTTTCCGTACGCCGGTCTACGCCACGCCTTTTGCCGCTTCGTTCCTGCGGCGCAAGCTGAAGGAGACTGACATCGTCAATATGGTGCCGATCAAGGAAATCCCCTTGGGGGGAACCTTTACAGTCGGCCCCTTCGATATGGAATTCGTCTCTATGACCCATTCCATCCCCGAACCCAATGCTTTGGTCATTCGAACTCCGGCGGGAACCGTGGTGCATTCCGGCGACTTCAAATTCGATCCCGATCCGGTGATTTGTGACGAAGCCGACGAAGAGCGGCTTGAAGAACTGGGCGATGAAGGGGTTTTGGCGCTGGTTTGCGATTCGACCAATGTCTTTTCCCCCGGCGCCTCGCAATCCGAAGGCGCATTGCTTGATAGTCTCAGCGAAGTGATCAGAGGATGCGAACAAAAGGTTGCCGTTACCTGCTTCGCCAGCAACATCGCAAGGCTCGAAACCATCTATAAAGCCGCCTCGGCCAATGGACGCGATGTGGTTTTGGTGGGGCGATCCTTACGTAGGATGGATGAAGTCGCCCGAGAAACCGGATACTTACGGGATGTTCCTCAATTTGTTCCTGAAAAAGAAGCCGGCTATATTCCCGACGACAAGTTGCTGATTATCTGCACTGGCAGCCAAGGGGAACCTCAGGCGGCCCTTTCAAAGATCGCTGAGGGAACCCATCCCAATGTATCCCTTAAAGCAGGCGATACGGTGGTTTTTTCCTCACGCACCATCCCCGGCAACGAAAAGGCTATCGGCAAGCTGCAAAACATGCTGATCAGGCGGGAAATCGAGGTCGTCACGGATAAGGAAGCCTTTATTCACGTTTCCGGCCATCCGGCCAAGGATGAGCTTGCCCGTATGTACGAACTGGTCAAGCCAAGTTTAGCCGTTCCCATGCATGGCGAATTGCGCCATCTCAACGCCAATGCCGACCTGGCGCTCGACTGCGACGTGCCGGAAAGCATCGTTATTGAAAATGGTGAGGTGCTGAGGCTCGCTCCGGGACCAGTGGAAGTGATCGACACAGTCGAAACCGGTCGCCTCGTCTGGGAAGGGAAGCGCCTTATTCCGCTCCATGGCGACCTTTTACGCGGCCGCAAACGCGCCCTGTTCAACGGTTCCGCCGTAGTAAGCCTTGCTTTGGATGAAAAAGGAAAGATGGTTTCAGGCCCGAAAATCACTCAGCAAGGTTTGCTGGAAGGCGATGAAGACCTAGACGTTCTCTATAGCATTGTGGATGACATCTATGCGGCCGTGGAGAAGCTTTCACGCAAGGACAAGCGCGACAATGAAGTCGTGGAAGAAGAGGTAAGACTGGCGACACGCCGAGGGTTCAGGAGAGTCTTCGGCAAAAAACCTGTTACCACCGTACATCTTTTAAGAATTTGAAATTAAAGACGAATTGGAGATAAGAACCATGATCGGACGGCTCAATCATGTGGCCATTGCAGTGCCAGACCTGGAAGCGGCTGCCGCAACCTACCGTAACACCCTGGGCGCCAAAGTTTCTGAGCCCCAGGACGAGCCGGATCACGGCGTGACCGTGGTGTTTATCGAGCTCCCCAACACCAAAATCGAACTGCTCTATCCATTGGGTGACAATTCACCGATCCAGGCATTCCTCGATAAGAACCCGGCAGGCGGTATGCACCATGTCTGCTATGAAGTGGAAGATATTATCGCCGCGCGCAACAAGCTGAAAGAAAGCGGCGCACGGGTGATCGGCAATGGAGAACCGAAAATCGGCGCCCACGGCAAACCCGTCCTGTTTCTCCATCCCAAAGACTTCTGCGGCACCTTGACCGAGCTGGAACAGGCCTAAGCTCCCTTGGTCATTGAAGCGGTTGCTTACCTAGTTGTTTGGTGGTTGGTCTTCCTCGCCGTTCTGGCGGCGGGAAGAACCGACGACAAACCAAAGCCCAACCTATTGAAACGCCTCGCCGTCACTACGGTTTTAGCCGCGGTGCTTTGGGGCGTTCTCTACTTGGTCTTTACCTCCGATCTGGTGAGGGTGAATGCATGAATTGGTATTGTGACGCCGCCAAGGGTGACCCTTATCATCAGCCATATCACGATAGGGAATACGGCTTTCCGCAGAAAGACGATGACGTTTTGCTCGAACGGCTGGCGCTTGAAATCTTTCAGGCCGGGCTTTCCTGGCTGACCATCCTGAAAAAACGTGAGGCGATTTTTAAGGCTTTCGAGGGATTTCAGCTCAATACAGTCGCAGCCTACGGTGAGCATGAGCGGCAGCGTTTGTTAAACGATACGGGGATCATCCGCAATCGACTGAAAATCGATGCGATAATCGAAAACGCCAAACGTATTCAGAGCTTAAGAGAAGAACACGGCTCGTTCGATGCCTGGATAGCCTCTAACCATCCGCTGAAGAAAAGCCAATGGGTGAAACTTTTCAAAAAGACCTTCAAGTTCACCGGTGGAGAAATCACCGGTGAGTTTTTAATGAGCCTCGGCTACCTTCCGGGCGTCCATAGTCCTGACTGCCCGACCTATGCGGCAATCGCCAATCTCAATCCGCCCTGGTTGTCGGTCGGGGAAGATTTTTACCGGGAAGATTAACCGGCCCCGAGAAAATAGAACTTCAGGATAAAGGCGGCTGCTAAAATGCAAACGGCGGGAGTTAAATCCTGAAGCCGACCAGCCAGAAGCTTGATTGCGGCATATGCAATGAAACCGCAGCCAATCCCGGTCGCAATGGAGAAGGTGAGGGGCATACAAACCGCGGTAACGACTGCGGGCGCGACTTCGGTTACGTCGTCCCAGTCGATATGGGTAATTCCGCGCACCATGAGGCAGGCGACAAAGAGCAGGGCGGGGGCCGTCGCAAAGGCCGGAACGCTGCCTGCCAATGGCGAGAAGAACAGACAGGCAAGGAACAGTATGGCAACGGTGACAGCGGTTAAACCGGTGCGACCGCCTGCATTGATGCCCGATGCGCTTTCGATGTAGCTGGTCGTTGTTGAAGTGCCGAGCATGGACCCGGCGATAGAAGCCGTGCTGTCGGCCATTAAAGCCCGTCCCAAGCGGGGCAGACGTTCATTTTCATCTAACAGCTTTCCCTGATGGGCAACGGCGACCAAGGTTCCTGCCGTATCGAACAGATCGACGAATAAAAAGGCGATAACCACGCCAACCAATCCGGCTTCGATGGCTCCCATGATATCCATCTGCATCAAAGTTGGCGTCAGGCTGGGAGGAGCGGATACCACGCCGCCAAAGGTCGAAACGCCAAAGACGATCCCGAGGGCCGAGGTGAGCAGTATAGCGATAACGATTGAGCCGGGAACTTTCCGGGCGTAAAGGGCCGCCATGACGATAAAACCAAAAACGGCCAAAAGCGCCTCGGGCTTTTTGATGTCGCCAATGGTCACCAATGTAGCCGGATGATCGACGACGATGCCGGCGTTTTTAAGTGCAATAATCGCAAGAAAAAGACCGATCCCTGCGGCGATGGCCATCTTGAGAGAGTGGGGGATACTGTTGATGATCCATTCGCGCACCGGAAGAATGCTCAAGGCCAAAAAGATGACCCCGGAAAGAAAAACCGCACCTAAGGCGATCTGCCAACTATGGCCCATGCCGAGCACAACGCCGTAAGTGAAAAAGGCGTTCAGCCCCATGCCGGGTGCGAGGGCGACGGGATAATTAGCCCAAAGCCCCATGATTGCCGTGCCGATAGCCGCGGCCAGACAAGTGGCGACAAAGACCGCCCCCTGGTCCATGCCCGTTTGCGCCAGTATGGAAGGGTTGACGAAAACGATATAAGCCATGGTCAGAAAAGTCGTCAGCCCCGCCATCAATTCGGTTTTGATGTCGGTTCCATGGTCTTGAAGCTTGAAAAAAGCATCCATCTTGGCGGCCCCCGGATTAATAATTATCCTTCCCAATCGAAAACACGCTACCGTGGTTTTAGGTCTTTGTTAAGCGCCAAAGAGTAGAGTCCTCAAGATGAAATGGCTGCTACCGATTTCACTGGTTTTGCTTGGCCTATCTCCAAATTCATTTGCTGAAGAAGGAGGAGAGCAGGCAACCGAACCGGTCAAACAAAAGATCAAGGTCTCCAAACGCATCTGCAATCGGCTGGTTAATCATCAAGCCCGGGCGGATGTCGAATACAGACCAGGCGTTGATGTGCGCGGAAAAAAAGTCGCTCCGGCAGATCTGCAAGGCGGGATGAATTTCAAGCTGCCCGATGAAATCACCTTCGATATTTCCATCGATGCAGGGCGCTATATGGGCGCACCTGAGGAAAAAGCCAAAGCCGCCCAAGCCGCGGCAACCGCGTCGGCAAAAGCAGTTGCGGCGGCCAGTTCCGCTCTTTCTGCTGCAAGCGAAGCCGAAACGACAGCCGAGGCCGCCCAGGCAGTCTATGACAACGCCCAATCAACCTACGATACCGCGCTTGGAGACTATGAAACGGCCCTGGAGGCCTATGAAAATAGAACGCCAGCGACAAAAGATGCATTGAAAGATACTTTAAACGACGCCATCGCGACGCTTGAAACCGCCGAAACCGATTTATCTGAGGCTCAGTCTGTCTATACCCAGGTTTCATCGAGTTCGAGCGCCGCAAACTCTTCCGCCGAGGCATCTGATGAAGCCATTGACGGTGACACCAAAGCTTCTCAAGCGACAAGCGCTGCATCGTCAGCTTCGAAAGCCTCGGCTCAGGCCTCTCTCTATTCAGCACAGGAAGCCTTAAGCGGGGCGGAGTCCCTTCAGCAAGATGCTCGGGAGGCTTATGATGCTGCGGTTGATGCTTATCAGGCCGATAAAAGTAACGATGCCCTCAAAACGGCCATGGAAACCGCTTACGACAGTTTGGAAGAAGCCAATACGGCCGTTGAGACCGTAACGACCGCTGTCTCATCGGCAGAAACAGCCGTTGCCAATAGCGACGGAGCGGCAGCTCAAACAGCCGCCGAAGAAGCGGTTTCTGCTGCCGAAGGCATTGGCTATGCAGAAGAGGCAACGGTTAGCGACCTTCGGTCTGCAGCATCAACTCTCTCATCTAGCGCCAGTGAGACGGAAGAAGCCGCCAGCGAAGCCACGACAGCCAATAGCGACCTTATTTCAACCTATAAAAAAGCGGCTAAAACACCGAGCGGGTCCTTTAAGGTCGGTAAAGTACGGTTCAACCTGAACAACAAACGGTTATACCTCAATGGAGAACTCCTGGGCCGTGAAGACGAAGCGGAAATCGCTGCCGCCTGCCGGGAATTTTACAAGAAACGCTGATCGCTTGTGATAAGCCCCAAAAAAGCCACGATTTTTTGACAATCCCAACGGACTCCCATTGTTTTGTCCGGTTGCTTTCCCTAAAGTCGCGACCAGATGATTCGTCTTGATTTAAGACCGTTTGCGAGGATTGCATGCGCCGCTCAAGTTTCTTCCTACCGACCTTGAAGGAAACCCCCAACGAGGCCCAAATCGTTTCTCATCGTTTGATGCTGCGGGCCGGGATGATCCGTCAGTCGAGCGCCGGTATTTACTCCTGGCTGCCGCTGGGTTTCAAAGTGCTGAAAAAGGTCGAGCAAATCGTCCGGGAAGAGCAGGATAAAGCCGGAGCGCAGGAATTGCTGATGCCGACCATTCAGCCTGCCGAAATCTGGCGGGAGAGTGGGCGCTACGATGATTACGGCAAAGAAATGCTTCGCATTACCGATCGTCACGAGCGCGAAATGTTATTCGGCCCGACCAACGAAGAGATGATCACGGAAATCTTCCGCAGCTACATTCGTAGTTACAAGGATTTGCCGAAGCTGCTTTATCATATTCAATGGAAGTTCCGCGACGAGGTCCGTCCTCGTTTTGGGGTTATGCGCGGCCGTGAGTTCCTGATGAAAGACAGCTACTCCTTCGATCTCGATAAAGAAGGGGCTAGAAAGTCTTACAATCAAATGTTCGTGGCTTACTTGAAGACTTTTCAGCGTATGGGCCTTAAGGCGATTCCCATGCAAGCCGATACCGGACCCATCGGCGGCGATATGAGCCACGAGTTTTTGATCCTTGCGGAAACCGGCGAATCCCAGGTCTTTTGCCATAAGGCTTACATGGATTTGGAGATCGAAGAGAACGCCGTCGATTACGCTAACTACGATGGTCTCCAGGCTACGGTAGACAAATTCACCAGCCATTATGCCGCAACCGATGAGATGCACGATCCGGCTAAGGAAAAAGAATTGGGCGACGACCTGATTTCCGCCCGCGGCATTGAGGTCGGCCATATTTTCAACTTCGGCACCAAGTATTCCGACCCGTTAAACGCCGTTGTGAACACCGCCGATGGCAAGGAAATCGCCGTGGAAATGGGCTCT
>Ga0209692_10005485_pt1 | contig 10874 bp, 9 predicted proteins | sample tdDd472_FD_187129 | JGI IMG/M metagenome (GOLD analysis project Ga0209692, IMG submission 187129) | Marine sediment microbial communities from the Atlantic coast under amendment with organic carbon and nitrate - tdDd47.2 (SPAdes)... | ecosystem: Environmental > Aquatic > Marine > Coastal >...
CGACGTGGGCAAGCTCATCATCGACGATTTCCTCGACCCCGTGCCGGGACCCCGTGACGTGAGCTTGAACGAAGAGGCCGAGGCCGTGGGCCTGGACCATGCCGAGCTGTCCGAGTACATCCTGGACCAGTGGAAGCTGCCCAGGAGCATCGTGGCGGCCGTTCGCGACCACCATCGCGACCTCGACGAGGCCGACGTGCCTGCGGGCGCCCGCCTGCTCCAGCTGGCGGCTGCCGTGGTGCAGACCTGGGATATCGGCTTCGCGGGCGAATTCGACCTGAGCAGCGATTTCGATCCCGAGCCGCACCGCCCCCTGCTGGAGGCCGTGGGCGTTCCCGACGCCAGGCTGCCCCAGGTGCTGTGGGACGTGCGTCAGAACCTCGCCGGACTCGAAAAACTCTATTCCTGATCGACAACGGCCTCGATTGTGCTTTAGTTGGGCCAACAAGTTTGGTGCCGACAAAAACTATTTGTGTCAACGCATCCGCGGCGTTAAACTTTTGACATCCAGAGAGCCCCCCTTGCCGACCTGCCACGAGCAGGAGGACCGCGATGACGGTGGATCAGCAACTCAGCGCCAGTCTCGAGGATTACCTCGAAGCGATCTACCATATCGTCGATCGCAAGCAGGCGGCGCGCGCCAAGGACATCGTCGAGAGCATGGGTGTGCACAACTCTTCGGTCACCCAGGCCCTGCGATCTCTGTCCGACAAGGGTCTGGTGAACTACGCCCCCTACGACCTCGTGACCCTCACCGAAGCCGGCCAGGTCGCCGCCGCCAGCGTGGTGGAACGCCACCGGGCTCTGCGCTCATTCCTGGTCGAGGTGCTGGGCATGGAGAGCGACCAGGCCGAGCACGACGCCTGCCGCCTGGAACACGACATCAGCCAGGATCTCCTGGAGCGCTTGCGGATGCTCATGGCCTTCCGGCACGATCATCCCGACTCCGTGGTGACCTGGGACCAGGGTCGCGGCGGTTTCGTCTGCGCGGGGGGTGCCTGATGCCTCTGGCGCTGATGCATGAAGGAACCCAGGCCATCCTGAGAGTCATCAACGGCGGTCGGAACCTGCGCGGTCGCCTGGCGGCGCTGGGGCTCATTCCCGGCGCCGAGGTCACCGTGCTGCGCAACGGCGGCAACGGCCCCTTCGTGGTGGCGGTCAACAACGCACGCATCTGTCTTGGCCGCGGCATGGCCATGAAGATCGAGGTCGACTAGCCGGCGGTTCTTTCCCGCGCGGCGACGACCCGACCGCGCGACAGGTGGTCTGACGTGCATTCCTATACCGTTGCCCTGGCGGGTAATCCCAACTCGGGCAAGACCACCCTCTTCAACCGCCTCACCGGTGCTCACCAGCGCGTGGGCAATTATCCCGGCGTCACCGTCGAATGGAAAGAGGGTGTGCGCAAGACACCCCAGGCCGAGCTGCACTTCGTCGACCTGCCCGGCACGTACAGCCTGAGCACGTTCAGCGAGGAAGAGCTGGTGGCTCGCGACTACCTGCTCACCCGCGGCCCCGACGTGGTGGTGGACGTGGTGGACGCCAGCAACCTCGAGCGCAACCTCTACCTCACCACCGAGTTGCTGGAGCTGGGCCTGCCCCTGGTGGTGGTGCTCAACATGAGCGACGTGGCCGAGCGCCAGGGCGTGAGGATCGACACACGCTCCCTGTCGGCCCGTCTGGGCTGTCCGGTGGTGCCGAGCGTGGGCACCCGTGGCGATGGGCTGGAGGCCGTGCTGGCCTCGGTGCTGGATGTGGTCTCGCGCAACGGCGACGGCCTGCCGAACCGGGTTGATTTCGGTTCGCAGGTGGAGCCCCACATCGCCCAGCTGGTGCGCACCATGGGTGACCTCGATCAGCCCGTCCTGCCCGACTGCCAGCGTCGCTGGTATGCCGTCAAGCTGCTGGAGCGCGATGAACAGGTCTCGGCCCAGCTCGGAGCCACCCCGGTGGTGGGGCCGGCCACCGCCGCGGCCAGCGCCCTCGACCTCGACGGCGAGGACACCTCCGACATCATCATCAGCCGCCAGCGTTACGCCTTCATCGAGGGGCTATGCCGTGCCGCCGTGAAGGGCCGTGCCCGGCCCGGTCGCGACCGCACCGACCGTATCGACCGCTGGACCATGCACAAGGTTTGGGGCGTCCCCATCTTTCTGCTGCTCATGTTTGCGGCCTTCCATCTGACGTTCACCCTGGGCGCGCCCTTGATGACGCTCATGGAGCGCGGCATCGAGCTCTTCGCCACGGCCCTGACCGGACTCTGGCCCGCCGGTAGTGAGAGCCCGCTGAAGTCGCTCATCATCGACGGCATCATCGGCGGCGTGGGGGGCGTGCTGGTGTTCCTGCCCAACATCGTGCTGCTGTTCCTGGCCATCGCGCTGCTGGAGGGCAGCGGCTATATGGCCCGGGCAGCCTTCGTCATGGATCGCTTCATGAACCGGGTCGGCCTGCACGGCAAGAGCTTCATCCCCCTGCTCATCGGTTTCGGTTGCACGGTGCCGGCCATCATGGCCACCCGCACCCTGGAGACCCGACGCGACCGACTGGTCACCATGCTGGTGCTGCCGCTCATGAGCTGTGGCGCGCGTCTGCCCATCTATAGCCTCATCATCCCGGCCTTCTTCCCCCAGCGCTGGCAGGGGCCGGTGCTGTGGATCATCTACGTGGTCGGTGTGGTGCTGGCCATGGCGGGGGCCCGGCTGCTGCAGCGGTCTCTGTTCCGGGGCGAGGCCACGCCGTTCCTCATGGAACTGCCGCCGTACCGCATGCCCACCGCCACCAGTCTGCTGGCCCAGATGGGGCACCGGTCGTGGATGTACGTCAAGAAGGCGGGAACGGTGATCCTGGGGGTGTCCATCATCCTCTGGGCTCTGACCACCTACCCCAAGCCCCCCTCCGGCTGGACGGCGCCTGACGACATCGCCGCCGCCGGCACCGAACAGGTGGGCGAGGACACCGCCGCGGCCCAGGCCATGGCCTACTCGGTGGCCGGCCGGGTGGGGCGCTTCATGGAGCCGGTCCTCGAGCCCATGGGCTTCGACTGGCGTATCGGCACGGCCCTCATCGGCGCCTTCGCCGCCAAGGAGGTATTCGTCGCCCAGATGGGCATCGTCTTCGCCGTGGGCGAGGCCGACGAGAGCTCCGAGGCCCTGCGCGCGCGCCTCCAGGCGCGGTACACACCCCTGGCGGGACTCTGCATCATGCTGTTCTGCCTCATCGCCACACCCTGCATGGCCACCGTGGCCGTCACCCGTCAGGAGAGCGGCAGCTGGCGCTGGGCGCACCTCCAGTTCTGGGGCTTGACGGCGGTGGCCTGGCTGCTCACGACCCTGGTTTACCAGCTCGGGGTGCTTTTGAATCTGGGGGCCGTATGAACTGGGAAGCCATCCTCACCGTGGTGATCCTGGTGGCGGCATCGCTGTGGGCGGGTCGGCGCCTCTGGCGTGCCTGGCGCCCAGCGCCGGTGACCGGCAAAGCGTCGGGGTGCGGGGGGGGATGCGACGGCTGTGCCGTGGGCGAATCGGCTCCTGAGCAGCTTCATGATCTGTCGTCCCCGGTTCTTCGCGACGACTGACACAATCTGACATTACCGCCGACCGAGACTGTCAATGTGACGCGCTTTGCCTGTCATTGTATTCAGTGTACGGTATACACCCCGGTTCGGGCGGAGTGATATTTTTCGTTACTCCTTGATACACAACTATTTAACGCAATATATCGCCAGATTCCCCTCACGGCACGCCTCCTGCAAATCTCCTCCCGATGAACGCGATCCCACCCATCGCCCGAGGAGGAGCGACCATGAAGAATCTCACAGTCCACGCCATGGAGGCCCTGCAAGTCGCCCAGCAGCGGGCCTTCTCCCGGGGCCACGCGGAGCTCACGCCGTTGCATCTGCTGGTCGCCCTCCTCGAACAACCCGGCCTCGCCGTGCGCGCCCTCCGGGCCCTGGAAGTCGAGCCCACGATGATTCAGCGGACCGCCGAGAGCGAGCTTCAGTCCCTGCCCACGGTGTCTCGCCGCGAACCGCCGGAGGCGGACCGATCGCTGCAGACATTGCTGCTCGAGGCCAGCCGACAGGCCCAGGCCGAGTCCGGCGGCATGGTGGGCACGCGCGAACTCTTCATGGCGCTGGCCGCGGACGAGGGCCGGGCCGGGAGTCTATTGCGCACCCTCGACATCACCGTCGAGGCTCTCGAGATCGCCTTGAGCCGTCTCACCGAGACCGGCGCCACCGAGGACGATCCGGCCGGCGACGGCGAGCAGGCCCTGGCCCGCTACGCCCGCGATCTCTGCGACCTCGCCCGGCGAGGCAAGATCGATCCCATCATCGGCCGCGACGAGGAGATCCGCCGGGTGGTGCAGATCCTCAGCCGTCGTACCAAGAACAACCCCGTGCTCATGGGCTCGCCCGGTGTGGGCAAGACCGCCGTGGCCGAGGGGTTGGCTCGTCGGCTGGTCGAGGGCGACGTGCCCGAGGGCCTCAAGAACAAGCAGCTCTACGCCCTGGACATGGGCGCACTCCTCGCCGGCGCCAAGTACCGCGGCGAGTTCGAGGAGCGCCTGAAGGCCGTGATCAAGGAGGTCACCGACTCGGACGGCCAGATCCTGCTGTTCATCGACGAGATGCACACCCTCGTGGGTGCCGGCAAGACCGACGGCGCCATGGACGCCTCCAACATCCTCAAACCTGCTCTAGCGCGTGGCGAGTTGCACTGCATCGGCGCCACCACCATCGACGAGTACCGCCAGCACATCGAGAAAGATCCCGCTCTGGAACGCCGCTTCCAGCCCGTGCTCATCGAGGAGCCCACCGGCGACCAGGCCGTGGCCATCCTGCGGGGGCTCAAGGAGAAGTACGAGGTGCACCACGGTATCCGCATCACCGACGGCGCCCTGGTGGCGGCCGTGCAGCTGTCGCACCGCTACATCGCCGACCGCATGCTGCCCGACAAGGCCATCGATCTCATGGACGAATCCGCCAGCCGTCTGCGCATGGAAATCGACTCGGTGCCCAGCGAGGTGGACCAACTCCAGCGTCGGTTCAACCAACTGGAGATGGAGAAGCTGGCCCTGGTCAAGGAGACTGATCCCTCGGCCGTCAGCCGCCGCGAGGCCATCCAATCGGACCTGGCCGAACTGAACGACCAGCTCACCACCGTGCGTGCTCGCTGGGAGGAGGAGAAGCGGGCCATCGACGCCATCCGCGCCGTGCAGGCGGCTCAGGACACCTTGCAGCAGGACATGGAGCAAGCCGAGCGGGCCGGCGATCTGGCCCGGGCCAGCGAGTTGAAATACGGCGAGCAGTCCCGCCTCGCCGCCGAACTCGTGGGTGCAAGGGAAGATCTGGTCCGTGTCCAGGGCGAACGCCCCTTGCTGCGCGAGGAGGTCACCGAGGACGACATCGCCGAGCTGGTGGCCCGCTGGACTGGTATCCCCGCCACCCGCCTGGTGGAGGCCGAAGCCCAGAAGCTGCGCGATCTCGAGAGCCGCTTGCAGGCCCGCGTGGTGGGCCAGACCGAGGCTGTGGCCGAGGTGGCGCGCACCGTGCGACGCAGCCGCGCCGGACTTGTCGGCGCCGATCGCCCCCTGGGTGCGTTCCTGTTCCTGGGACCCACCGGCGTGGGCAAGACGGAGCTGGTGAAGGCCCTGTCCGCCCAGCTCTTCGGCGACGAGAAGCACCTCGTCCGCCTGGATATGTCCGAATACATGGAGCGCCACGCCGTGGCCCGGATGATTGGCGCGCCTCCCGGCTACGTGGGCTTCGAGTCCGGCGGCCAGCTCACCGAGGCCGTGCGTCGCCATCCGTACAGCGTCATCCTGCTCGATGAGGTGGAGAAGGCGCACCCCGAGGTGATGAATGTGTTGCTGCAATTGCTGGACGACGGTCGACTCACCGACGGCAAGGGCCGGGTTGTGGACTTCCGCAACACCCTGGTAGTGATGACCAGCAACCTGTGCCAGGACTCTCGTTTCGAGCCCGACGAGACAGCCGATGGCGACCAGTGCCGGCGGGTGATCATGGAGGAGTTGGCGACCTACTTCCGGCCAGAGCTGCTCAACCGCCTCGACGCCGTGGTGCGTTTCGCGAGCCTGGGCCGCGACCAGATCCAGGCCGTCGTGCGCCTGGAGCTGGCTAAGCTGAATCTCGCCCTGGCCGAGCAGGACCTGATGCTGGTGGCGACCGAGGCGGCGGTGGACCACATCGCTGATCTGGGTTACGACCCGCGTTTCGGTGCCCGGCCGGTGAAGCGGGTGATCCAGCGTGAGGTGCAGGATCGCGTGGCCGACGCCATCCTGGCGGGCGAGGTGTCGACCGGCAGTGTGCTGGAGCTGGACGCGACGGCGGAAGGTTTTCTGGTTCGACTGACCGGGGACGCCATGAAGGTCGAAGGAGCGCATGCCTGACACGGCGCGAGGAAGGAGCTCGATGGACGCGCCCGAGGGCAGGTCGACGGGGATTGGGTGCAGCTGGGCAGAGTCGTGAGCCTGGAGTGTACCCGGTGACGCAATCAAGAGATTCGGGCGTGGAATCCGTCACCCGCATCCACCAGCCGTGTTATGATTCATCAGAAATATCGTTTCACTCCTGGAGGACCCCGCCCATGTCCCACCGACTGCTCGTCGTCGTGACGCTGGTCGCGCTCACGACGCTGATCGCGTTCTCGACCCCGGTCCACGGCCAACCCGATCCTGGCTACTGGCGCCTCGACGACATCAACGCCCAGCTCGCCCAGTGGGCCACCGACTACCCGGATCTCGTCCACCTGGAGGTTCTGGGGCAGAGCGGATTGGGCGAAGACATACCCCTGGTGTGCATCTCCGACCAGGCCGACCTGCGCGAGGTCGAGGCCGGGATCTTCATGCACGGTGCCCAGCATGCCAACGAGTGCAACGGGACCACGGGCGTGATGACGGCCATGGAAAAGCTGCTGACCGGCTACGGCGTCGACCCCGCCATCACCCAGCGTGTGGACAACCTGGAATTATGGTTCGCGCCGGTGATCAACGTCGACGGCCACCGCTTCGTGTTCTCCGGAGCGCCCCACTGGCAAGACTGGCGCAAGACCATGCGGGACAACGACGAGAACGGTGAGGTGGATTTTCCCGATGACGGCGTCGACCTGAACCGCAACTGGGACTGGAACTGGGCCCAGTGCACCGAATGGCACCCGTCGTCGCAGAAGTACAAGGGACCGTACCCGTTCTCCGAGCCGGAAGCCCGGGCGTTGCGGGATTTCGTGCTCCGTGAACGCCCGTTGCTGGTGTGCGACCTGCACTCCCCGGTGACCATCTCCTACAACAGCTACATCTTCTATCCTTGGATGAGCAGCGAGGGCGCCCCGGACATGGAGGTGGCCCAGGACGTGGCCAGCCAGTGGGCCAACGCCACCCGCAGCCTCAACGGTCAGCAATATCACAATATCCAGTGCTACGACACGCTGCCCAAGGAGCAGTGCTGGGTGTATGGCGAGACGGGTACCATCACCTACCTCATGGAGATCGAGGACGAGTGCTGGTTCACCGGGACCGACGTCGACAGCATCGGCCACCGGGTGGCTCGCGGCGCCATGGAACTGCTGGACCGCACTCTCGACGGCCCCGGCATCACCGGCACGGTGACCGACGCTCTCTCGGGCCAGCCTCTCATGGCCGAGGTGATCATCACGGAGATGAATTCCAGCAACGTGGGTCCGCGGTTGTGCGACGCCGCCACCGGCCAGTACCACCGGTTCACCGAGCCCGGCAGCTACACCCTGCGGGTGTCGTTCCGCGACTACGAATCCCAGATCCTCACGGTGAACGTGGCCGACGACTGGAACAAGCAGGACGTGATGTTGCAGCCCCTGCTGACCGGCGTGCCCGAGGACGGGCGATTCCGCCTGCGCGTGCCCAACCCGGCTCGTGGCGGACAGGCCGTGCAATTGCGTCTCGGCGACGACGAGTCGTCGGCCGGCGTCGGCCTGTATGATCTGCGCGGACGGCTGGTGGCGCGTCTCGGCGAGGGCCTTGCGCCCGGAATGGACCACCGCCTGCCGTTGCCGTCGAGCCTGGCCGACGGCCTGTACCTGGTGCGGGTGAGGTCGGGCGACCGGACGCATACCCGCCGGGTGACCTACCTCCACTGACGCCGAAAGCCCTCCGTCGGCCCCGATGAGAAGGAGCACCCTCGGCGGGTGCTCCTCGGCATGGGCTGGCTGGATTGGTCGTCGGGCTACTGCACCTTGTCCTCGTATTCCTCGAGGTAGTCGTCGAGATCGTCGAAGTCCATGTGGCCGGCAAAGGAGAGGATCTTACCCAGATCGATCTCACCCACCACGTTGACGAACACCGCCGAATCGCCGGGCTCGAACACCACCACGGTGAGGCCAAGGATGTCGCCGTCGTCGTTCATGGTGCTCACCGATACGGTCTCGTCGCCGTCCTTGATGAAGATGATGCGGGTCCAGTCGTCATCGTCGAGCTTCTTCATGATCTTCTCGACGTTGCGTTTGACCGAGCCGTCATCGCTGTCGATGGAGAAGCTCTTCACCCGCACCGAGCGGACCATGGCCAGAACCTCGGCCAGCTCGTCCTCGCCATCGGCCCGGGCGTCATCGGCGATGTCCACCAGCACGGTGGTCAGGTCGATGTCCTGCACCTCGTCGGCGTCGTCGGGGATCTGGATGAAGCTCAGGTCGATGTAGCCTGGTTCATCCTTGATGTCGGCCGCGGCCGACACGGCCATGACCAGCACCAACGCGGCCAGGCAGCAGATCAGCTTGTTGTTCGTGTTCATCCTTGTCCTCCGATGATGGTCGCCGAGTGGTTGGCCGGAGTCCGGGTTCGGACCCGACGCCATACGTCGGCAATGGAACGTTTCTCGGATCGATCGATGACCGAGGCGGTGTAGGCCAGGGTCCATAGCAATTCCCGTCGGGCGCGTTCCACCTCGACGGTGGTGACGCGCGTGGAATCTGCGGCGGGCAGAGCCGCCACGTCGGGGGATTCGGGGGCGCGGCGCGGCAACACCATGGCCAGAAGCACGGCGGCGGCCACGGTGCCGGCCAGGCCGGCCCAGCCCCAGGGGCTGGACGAGCGGCGCCACAGCCCGGCTCGCGAACGTTGCTTCGGCCAGGGTCGTCCCGCCGAATCAGCGTCCACGGCGGCGAGGATGTCCCGTGACAGATGGTCGGGGCAGTTCACCGTCGGCATGGCGGCAACACCCCCACCGATCTCCCGGGCCGCAGCCAGTTCGGCGCGGCAGGCCAGGCACTCGGCCAGGTGTTCGTCCACGATGGCCCGCTCCAGGGGGCCCAGCTCGTCCGATAGGTACTCGGTGAGCATGTTTTCGATATGAGTGCAGCGGGTCATCATCCACCTTCCCCGCGTGCGGCCAGCCGAGGCTGGCCGGGATTGGTGAGCACCTCGCGCAAGGTCTTGCGCGCGCGATGGATACGCACCTTCAAGGAATTGACGTTGGCGTCGAGCAAGTCGGCGATCTCGCGCAGCTTCAAGCCCTGTTCGTAGTGCATGAGCACGATGCTGCGGGTCTCGGGCGACAGGGCCTCCATGGCGGCCATCACCTCGGAGCTCAGGCTGTCGGACTGGTGGTCGGGCGCCGAGGCCACCAGGCGCTCCATGGCGTCGGGGTCGGGCCGACCGAAATAGGCCCGGATGGTCTTGCGACGACGCGTGTGGTCGATGCAGAGGTTGTGCACCACCCGGGTGAGCCAGGCTCCGATGCGGTCGTCGGGCACGTCGGGATCGGTGCGCCAGTACCTCAGGAAAACTTCCTGGGTGACATCCTCGGCGTCGTCGCGATCGCGCAGGCTGTACAGCGCATGGCTGAAAACCCGGTCGCGATGCTCGCGCAGCACTTGTTGAAAGAATGTTCGTTTCATGACATGGGTACAGACGTATGCCCTGCTGGGTGGTTACATGGCAATACAGGATTCCTTCAGGAGGATCTCATCATGTCGCGCCTCTGGCTCGTACTATTCCTGGGATTCGGGGTTTTCCTGACCGCCTGTGAACGAGGCGATCGCCTGGATTACGTCATCGAGGATCTCAACGGCCCAGTGGGATGGGTGCAGGTGCGCCTGGACGAGGCCCGGGCCGACAGCACCCGCCAGACCGTCCGTATGGAGGCGTCGGCCACCCTGAACGCCCTGGGCAAGACCTTCACACTGCGCCGAGATGCTCGCCTGGAGATCGACCCGCGCTCCGGCATCTTGCTGGGCGCCGAGCGCCGTCTTCGCCTGGGCGATGGCTTCGACCTGTGGGCTTCCCTGGCGGTGGACGCCGATTCGGTGCGAGCACGAGCCTTCGACGGCACCCGCCTGCAATTGACCCCCGAAGTCGACCTCCTGCTGGATGACGGGATTCATTACCGTTGGTTACTGAGGCGTCTGGCGGCGACGGGCGACACCACTCGCTACCGCACCATCGACCTGGACCGTGGCGCCGTGCCCACGGTGACGGCGATCCACGTGGGCGCCGATACGGTCACCCTGGACGCCGCCGCGATCCTCGCACAAAGAGTGGATCTCCTGTATCCGGGCGCGCCGCAGCCGCGCCGTCTCTGGATCGATCCTCGCGACGGCGTGTTCCTGCGCAGCGAGGGCGCCGACGGCACCGTGGTGCGTCGCGGACGGCTGGCGGCCGGCGAACGGTTCGCCGCCGTCATGCTGGACAGCATCATCCTGGCGCCGGTGGACACGTTCATCGCCGACGAGCGGGCCATCCGGGCGATGACCGTACGTGCCGTCATCGAGCTGCCGGCTGTCGGCCTCACGGCTGAGGATCTGTCGGTGCCTGGGCAGCAATTCGAGGGGACGGTGGTGGGACGCCGCATCGACGGCGTGTTCACCGTGGCCCATGCCGCCTACGAT
>Ga0209692_10005489_pt1 | contig 10871 bp, 8 predicted proteins | sample tdDd472_FD_187129 | JGI IMG/M metagenome (GOLD analysis project Ga0209692, IMG submission 187129) | Marine sediment microbial communities from the Atlantic coast under amendment with organic carbon and nitrate - tdDd47.2 (SPAdes)... | ecosystem: Environmental > Aquatic > Marine > Coastal >...
TTCCGGATCCCGTACTTCATCACCGAAAGCTTCTATTGCATTCTTTAAAATGTTAATCACTGCCTGGGTTAAAAGGTCGGAGTCAGTATTAATTATGCATGATCCGGCATTGTTAATTAGCTCATAGTGTATCTTCTTCGAATCTATATCCTGCTTATAAAGTTCATAAACTTTATTTACAACATCAAGAACATCTGTTTTCTTTTCTTTCGGTTCAAATTTGCTTGTAAGGCTTCGATAGGCAGCTACAAAGGCTTTCAGACCCTCACCCCTTTCCTGAATAATATGCAATCCTTTGATCGTTTTTGATACCAGGGTTTCATTGGGTTTGATGGTGCTATCTTTCCACAGCTCAGATAATGTTTGAACGCTAGAATTGATTGGGCTGATTGAATTCATGATTTCATGGTTTAAAACACGAATTAGTTTTTGCCAGCTCTGCAACTCATTGTTGCGGATTGCCTTTTCAATATCTTCCAGGCTAAATACTTTAAATCTTTCTCCATCTTTAATTAGTTCTGTTAGCCTGATAATAAGGTGCTTGCGGCCAGACTCGTCATTTATTGTTAATTTACTGACATCTCCGGTCTTCATACCACCAATAACTGAAAAGGATCCGGGATGATTCCGCTCAAGATGGCCCAGGTGGTGCAGGTTCGTGATTCCAAATGCATGCAAGGCTGCAGGATTAATAAATCGTATCTTGTTTTCGTTACTGGTAACAATTATTCCGCTTGCAACATTGCTGCTAAGCACCTTAAAGTATTCATTTTCCATTTCGTGCTTTTTTCTTTCTGCACTAATGGTTTTCTTTAGCTTTAACAGATTAGTGTTCATTCCCTTCAGCCTGGGAAAATCTTCAAGTCCGGGAGTGGCCACAGTCATATCTCCGGCCCCCAATCTTTCAAAATAAGAAGTAAGGTCATTATTCCACCTGTTAGTGTATCTAACCAATAAGAATCCCTCGGCCGCTATAAGCAACAGCACATGTATTATGAGAATCCAGCTTTGTTCGCTTAAAAGCAACCAGGCAAAGACCAGGCTGGTCAGGATAATTAGCACTACCCTGATGATTAGTTGTATATAGAAATTTTTAAAGATCATATCTTTTGATTTTATTGTACAGGGTCTGTCGGGTAATGCCCAGCTCTGCAGCCACATTTGTCATATTCCCATTTTGATGCTTAATGGCCTGGGCGATGGCTTTCTTTTCAATTGCCTCCAGGGTCAAATGATTATCTTCCTTATATATCGCGTCATTGCCTGTGCTGAGGTGAAGATCCTCTGCATTGAGTATTGGGGAATCGGATAATATCACTGCTCTTTCAATGCTATGTCTTAGCTCGCGTACATTTCCTTTCCAATGATAGTTGATCAGGTCCTTCTTAAGTTTGGGGGTAAAGCTTATACCGCTCCTGTTATATTTACGTGAAAAATGCTCCAGGTAATAATTTGCAAGGTGTAATATATCTTCCTTCCTTTCCCGCAAGGGAGGAAGGTTTATAGTTACCGTATTGATGCGATAGAACAGGTCTTCACGAAAGCTGCCATCGTTTATCTTTTGTTCCAGATTGCTATTGGTTGCACATAGCAGCCTGATATCCACAGGCACAGATTTATTGGAACCAACCGGTGTTACCCTTCTTGTTTGAATGGCAGACAGCAATTTTGCCTGAGTCGTGAGGGATAGGTTGCCTATCTCATCCAGAAACAATGTCCCTCCTGTTGCTGCTTCAAATTTTCCGGTTCTGTCTTCCCTGGCATCCGTAAATGCCCCTTTTTTGTGCCCAAAAAGTTCACTCTCAAGAATCCCTTCACTAAAAGAGGCTATATCGACACTCAGAAATATTTCATCGCACCTCATGCTATTCTTATGAATTTCCCTTGCAATGACCTCTTTCCCTGTGCCGTTTTCCCCAAGTATGAGGATGTCAGCCTGTGTAGGTGCAACTTTTTCAATGACGTCATATACCCTTTTCATTTCGATTGATTCACCCTTTACCAGGGGGAATTGCATATTTAAATAATTCTTCAGTGAGGATTCTTTGGTCCTGAGTTTTTTTACCTCCTCTGTCGACTTCCTGTACTTCGTGGCAGCATGTAGCGTTGAGATCAGTTGTTGGTTTTCCCAGGGCTTGGTTATAAAATCAAAAGCGCCTTTTTTCAAGGCATTTACTGCTATATCAACCTCACCATATGCCGTGATGAACACTATTACTGCTTCTGGATCCATTTCACGGATGCGATCCATCCAATACATCCCTTCATTGCCCGTTTGAACAGACCCGGTAAAATTCATATCAAGAAGATATACATCAAAAGTGTCGCTCCCAATGAGGGAGGGGATCAGGTTCGGGTTTGTAATTGTTTTGACTTTTTCAAACTCATCATCGAGCAATAATTCCAGGGCATCCAACACACCTTTGTTATCATCTATTATGAGGATTGATGATGTATCCATAATTATATAGTTATGTAGTTAAGTAAGAATTGAAGATAGGTTAAAAAAAACAGATTGTCTAATTTTTTGACACTTGCTGTCCATTTTTTTGTCACTTTTAAATGGTTTCATTTTTAAATAACCCTTTATCAATTTGATTTTCATAACATTATAAAAAATGGCATTGCATGTGCTATCCATAATACATCAAATATTAAACCATGCTAAGAAACTATCTGATTACCATCTTCAGAATTATTACGAGGAATAAGTTATTTACAGTCATTCACATTTCAGGTCTCGCTTTGGGGCTTGCCTGTGCGGTGCTTATCCTCCTAATGGTAGGTTTTGAACGAAGTTTTGACCGCTTTCACGAAAAAATCTCTGACCTCTACCTTTTACGGGTTACCATTTTTATGGAGCCATCAGATTATACATCAGATAGAAGCGGAGCTGCATTTGGCCCTATGATTGCCAGAACATTTCCCGAAGTGGAAGCATACTGCAGATATCGTTCCACTGCGGAGGTCTTGATCAATGCAACGGATGGTGATGGAGAGAAGCAGTCATTCATTGAGAACTCCTTGTTTGCAGTGGACTCCACATTCTTATCGATGTTTTTATTTCCATTGATTGCTGGTGATCCCTCAACAGCATTGGATGATGATTATTCTATCGTAATTACGGAAAAGATGGCCATGAAGTTGTTTTCCTCTACTGATATCATCGGAAAATCCATCAGGGTCAACGACAAGTATAATTTTATAGTAACAGCAGTTGCCAAGGACCCACCTCAAAATACCTTCTTTCAATTTGACTACCTGGTACCTTTTGACTTTTTATGTGAACTAGGTATCAGCACCGATAGTTATGGTGGAACCATGACAAGTGTTTTCTTTCATCTGAGGGAAGGGGCTACTTCGGATAATATCAATGAACAACTCCCCGAATTATCTGATCAGTGGCATGAAGCTGATATAGAATACCGACAGTTTCTAGTACCATTATATGATGCACATATGACTGGAGAGACACAAAATGGCAAAGCCATGTTTATATTCTTGTTGGTAGCCTTTTTGATTTTGATAATTGCCTGTATCAATTATACAAATATCACCACAGCGAGGTTTACAGCCAGGGCCAGGGAGGTCGGTATAAGAAAGGCACTGGGTGCAGACAAGCAAATGCTGTTTTTCCAGTTTTTAGGGGAGGCTATTTTAAAGAGTTTTATTGCTCTGGATGTTGCATTGCTCATTCTGGAAATCATTCTGCCCATCATGAATGATTATTTTGAGATCACCCTTCTGGTTCCCTATACTGATCCGGGTATGATACTAATACTTGCTGGCCTTGTGCTTTTCACAGGTATCCTGGCAGGTACGTATCCGGCCATGATCCTGGCATCATTTAATCCTGTTAAGGTCCTTAAAAATCCATGGTTGCACGGCCATAAAGGTAAGTTCATCAGGAAGGCCCTGGTCACGATTCAATTTAGCATTGCTGTGGCATTTATCCTTGTTTCTATTTTTCTTGTAATGCAACATGATCACATTAAAACCGGTGATGAACGTATAAGGAAAGAGAACGTAATATTCTTTGAAACCAAGGGCGATCTCTGGCAGAAATATGATGAATTCCGGGCAGAGGTGTCAAACATTCCCGGTATTGAATATATTTCTACAGGCAGTAAAGTTCCCTTTAATATTGATATCGGGGAGTTTGAGTATGGATTAGTCGATGAAAACCAAACCTCCCTGGCCATGATTTGCTGGGCCGACTATGATTATGCAAAACTTTTTCATCTTGACATGGTAGAAGGTGAATTTTTTAGAGAAGGTGTTCAGACAAACGACAGGCGGGTAGTTATTAATAAGAAAATGCAGGACTTTCTTGATATTGAAAACCCGGTAGGTGAAACATTTTATGTTTATCACGACAGGTATGTTATTTCAGGAGTTGTTGAAGATTTTGATTTCTTTCCCCTGAGCCTCACAGACCAGATGCTGATTATGCCCTTTAGTGATATAAGTGCATATATTTTTATAAGTATGGATGAGCATGCCGGGGAAAAGACTATGCTGGCCTTAGAGGAAAAATATCATGACTTTAATCCGGCTTTCCCTTTTGAATACAAATCTGTTACAGATCATGAATTACCAATGGATCAGGCCTTTGAAAATGCCAAACCTATGCTCTGGTTCTTTACCGTAATGGGGATTTTTATTTCGCTGCTAGGCTTGTTCGGACTTGCATCTTTTACAGCGGCCCAGAAAGTTACAGAAATTGGTATCCGTAAAACATTTGGAGCCAATACGGGACAGATAGTCAGATTATTATCTTTTCAGTTTTTAAGGCCCGTGCTACTGGCCATTATAATAGGATTTGGTTTGGCTTATCTTGTTTTAAATTATCTCCTGGGGTTTTTCAACAGTCCTGTTGCTTTACATTGGTGGATCTTTGTTTTAACAGCCGTAGGTATGGTCTTAATTTCACAATTAACAGTTATCGGTCAGGCCTTGAGAGCCGCCAGGCGGCATCCTGTTGATTGTTTGCGGTATGAGTAGGTCTATCCAATTGAGGCAATTTATATATACCCCAACATTTATTTAGTTAGATAAACAATGCCCACCACGCATGCGCGGTGGGTTTTTTTGTTGGAAATAATACTAGGACCTCAGATACAGGGCTACCAGTCCTAACAGAAGAACGAAAAATGTAGAAATGATCTTCAGGTAAAGGCGATCCTTATCTTTTTCAAGCAAAGTATCAACCAGAAAGGAGATACATACCAGGATGATTCCCATATCGCCAATCCATATTAGTTTTCCGGCTCCGGCCCAATGCATCATTTTAAACAAAAATGCAAGCAGGATCACGATAAGCATCAGTGATGAAAAAAGCACATTGAAGGTTTCATAGCTTTTTAGTTTTTTAATGCTTGTGGCGATAATAATAACGAAAGGTATGATGCCGGAAAGAGCTCCTACTATCAGAAGAACGTTAGCACCCGGGTAATGATTCAATTTAAATAAGGTGCCAATTAGAAGTAAAATTGTGGCAAAAGCCACATCGATCTTGATAATTTTTGTCATGGCTGTAATCAGGTTGGTTAATACAATCTATCAACGTGATTATCATCACATTATTATGGATCCTGGGGGCTTGGTAAGGAATCGGTCACCAAAGAGAAAACCCTCAGTTTGTGAGTTTAAACTAAGGGTTTATATGGAATGTGTGAGGTCTCGAGCGGATTCGAACCGCTGTACGAGGTTTTGCAGACCCCTGCCTAGCCGCTCGGCCACGAGACCCTGTCTGCCAGGCAAAGATAAAGCTTTTTGATTTTATTTTCAATTTTATCTATTCGGGCTTTTTTTGATACTGGATACTAGATACTAGATACTAGATACTAGATACTGGATTCTGGATACTAGATACTGGATCCAGGATCCAGCATCCTGCTTACACCTTCCCACTCACTACCTTCAGGCATTCGGGGCAAAGGCAGGGCTTCTTAAGTTTGGATACGTCAACACCAGTACGCTTGAGCTCTACATTTCCACTGCACAAACAGCTCTCCGGACTCAGACACTCAAAGCCGTGTCCGCACTGGCAGCTGATCTCTTTTACCTTGTATTTTCTGTCTTCTCTTTTCATTATGTCCTCAGCGTAAGGCTGACATTATTCATTTTTCCACCCAGGGGAGGATTCATTTTTGAGATCTTTAAACTGGCAGAGGTCACTTCGGGGTATCGATCCTTTAAACGGTCAAGGATCCTTCGCCCCACATGCTCTAGCAACTTCGACTTGATCTCCATTTCTTTCTTCACTAACAAATAAACTTCCTGATAGTTCACTGTATCCTTAAGCTCATCAGATTTTTCTGCTTGCTCTGTATTGGTTTCAAGGAAGAGATCAACCAAAAAACGGGTCCCTATGATCTGCTCCTCTTTGAAGCAGCCATGATAGGCATAGAATTCCATTCTTTCAATAGAAATCGTAGACATTTGCTTTTTTTTGCCCGGTGTACAGATACCGGATAAGTTTGATTTGGATTGCAATAATAGCAATTTATTTTAATCCGAACTTGTCGATAATCACAGTATAACCTCCTTTTAACATCTTTGCTGACCGCATTGATTGCGCTGGATTTGTTTCCAGCCCAAGACCAAAAACAAAACGATTCATAAAATTCCAGGTGCAACAAATCATCATAGCATCATACAATCCCTCTTCACTCCATCCGGCATTTAATACTGCATCTATATCGCTCTTGATTATTTTCGCTGGTGAAAGGGTCAGTTTCTTCACAAACTTAAGAATCGGTTTGATCTTATTCTCAACCTTTGCTGTATCAACATCTTCAAGTAAGGCTTCAAACAATCCTTCCTCTATGCCATGCAGCACGGCAACCTTAGAATGTGATCCTGCGCAATAATCACAACTATTGACACCTGAAACATATGCTGCTATGAGCTCTCGCTGGGCAACAGTAAATTGAGAATTCTCCCGGCGCATTAACTCCTGATGCATCAGCATCAGAGGTTTTTCTACCCCAGTATTAAACTTTGCAAATACGCTGGCTACAGTGTCTTCTGTAGTAATGGATGGAAAATTTGGCATGTCGTAGTGAGTTTAGATAAGTGAGCGTGTATAATATAAACCCTGTGGTATACCAAAAGGTTCATATTTTAGAATATCAACAATCCGTCGCCCGAAGCCTGACGCCCGGTGCCTGTCTTATTTTATCTGCTGCACCCCAGCCTCAATACGCCGAAGTGTCTCTTCTTTACCAATCATCTCCATGATGGTAAACAGATCAGGACCGGTACCACTGCCCACCAGACAAAGACGCATGCCTATCATCACCTGCCCCATGCCGATCTCTTTCTGTTCAAGATAGGCAACAATGGCATCATGTATTTCATCTCGCGTAAATACACTTATATCCTTAATAATATCAGATATAGTGGTAAGAAGGGCGCCGGTGTTTTCCTTCCAGCGTTTCCTGACAGTCTTTTCGTCATAAGTCTCCGGGGCTTGAAAGAAAAATGATGACTGATCCCATAATTCATGCACAAAACTCACTCTTTCCTTCACCAGGCCAACAACCTTCTCCAGGTACCCGGAACCCGGAACCCGGAACCCCTTTTCAGAAACGATTACTCCATATTCTTCTGCCAATTCAGCATTATCTTTCTCAATCAAATATTGATGGTTGAACCATTTGGCCTTTTCAGGATCAAAGCGCGCTCCGGACCGCCCTACCCTCTCAATGCTGAACTGCTTTGACAATTCTTCCATGCTGAATATCTCCTGCTCTGTGCCGGGATTCCAGCCCAAAAGTGCCTGCATGTTAATAAAGGCATCAGGAAAATATCCGTCCTCACGATACCCACGGGAAACCTCTCCACTTTTGGGATCGGTCCATTCCAGAGGGAAAACAGGAAATCCCATCTTATCGCCATCACGCTTGCTCAACTTGCCTTTGCCATCAGGCTTCAGGAGCAGGGGAAGGTGGGCAAACTTTGGCATTTGTTCCTCCCAGCCAAGATATCGATACAGCAATACATGAAGTGGAAGTGAAGGAAGCCATTCTTCCCCCCTGATAACATGTGAGATCTTCATCAGGTAATCATCCACTACGTTGGCAAGATGATAGGTGGGCATGCCATCAGATTTATACAGCACCTTGTCATCGAGGGTTGTGGATTCTACCTCTACTTCCTTTCTTATCTCATCATATACTTTTACCGTTTCACCCTCCGGCATTTTGATCCTGATCACATAGGATTCACCTGCCGACAACCGACGCAAGACCTCCTCATTTGGAAGCGTGAGGGAGTTGGTCATCTGCGTACGTGACTCCTGGTTATAGCTGGTGTAGGTAGCCTTTTTCATCTCAAGATCCTTGCGCATGGCATCCAGTTCTTCCGGTGTGTCAAAAGCATAATAAGCATGACCACTTTCTATCAGCCTGTTGGCATATTCAAGGTAAATTTCTTTACGCTCCGATTGCTTGTAGGGGCCATAATCACCTCCAACACCTATGCCCTCGTCAAATTCAATCCCGCACCACTTAAATGACTCAACGATATATTCTTCTGCGCCGGGTACAAAACGGTTCTGGTCTGTATCTTCAATCCTGAGGATCATGGTCCCGCCACTTCTGCGGGCAAAAAGGAAATTATAAAGTGCGGTCCTCACCCCACCAATGTGTAATGGCCCTGTCGGGCTGGGAGCAAAGCGTACGCGGATCGGCTTGTCTGTCATCGGAATAATATTTGCGGCAAAGATAGAAAGAAAAAAGGATGACATCCCGCGGGATGTCATCCTTAATATGCCTTTTACGTTCTGTTTTTAAATCTTAACAAAGCGTTTAGTTACAGTATACTCGCCGTCATGAAGCCTGATAAGGTATGAGCCCTTACGCAGACTGCTGATGTCAAGCCTGATGGCCTCCCCTGTCCTTTCGGTTTCCATCATGCTGCGTCCGCTGATGTCATGGATGCTAATCTGCACCATGCCCTCAAGGGTGTTGGCCATATAAAGGTTCAGGTAATCCTGTGCAGGGTTGGGGCCGACGGAGAAATAAACAGGGTTTTCTGTTTCTTCAATGCCTACCACAATGGATCCTGTCTTATTCAACACCCAGTTGTTTGGATCAATCATGATTCCTCCAACATCGCCCGGTAACGGGATGGTAAACTGAGTAAAGTTGGCATCATGGTAAAGACGAATAATAGTGTCTACTTCAGTGGTGGCAATCCTGTACTCCATCAACATCTTGAACACCGGGGTCACCGATGGATAAGAGGCTACCTGTGTAATGTTCATGTTCAATCCCTCTTCGGTCTGATTCCATACGATGCTATAGGTTGGATAGCCTTCGCCAAAGTACCACTGATCGAAGAAATCAGTAAAGTCCATGCCGCTCAGTTCTTCAACCACACCTTTAAAATCGAGGCCTGTGGCCGTGCTGTCGGTGAACCTGGTCTGGAACTCATCCATGATATCAAAGAACATGTCATCGTCCTGCAATTCAAAACGGATCATATGAATGATGGCCGCCCCTTTATCATAAGAAAGCCTGCCATTAAAAATCCTCCAAATGTTATCAAGTTCTTCTTCCGGGACATAAACACTGCCATCGGGAGCTGAAAGTACGCTGTTATGGGTTGAGTTCATCCAGCTATTGGCCGATGATTGTCCTTCCAGGTATTGCCTGGCCAGGTATTCGCTGTATGAGGCAAAGCCTTCATTGATCCATATGTCCTGCCAGGTGGCACAGGTGACATTATCGCCAAACCACATATGGCCCAACTCATGTGATACAAGGTCGTAATTGAATCCGCCTATGGTGGTCATGGTCTGATGCTCCATACCTCCGCCAAGCTGGGTCAGGCAATGACCGTACTTCTCTTCATGGAAGGGATAGAGGATGTAAAGATCTGAGAGCAACTCAACAAATTCAACTGTTTGGTCGATATCGTCTTTGAGTGAATTAATAATATTCGGGTGATCATAAAGAAAGTTCTGAATGAGGATAGAGTCACCGTTCATTTCATCTGGTTTTGCATAAATGTTATACTCCAGGTAATCAGAAACAGCGAAAGAGATCAGGTAATATGCGATAGGGTAGTTTGACTTCCATTCATATCTCACCTTATTATCGGGCATGGGGGTCACGGCTGTGAGCAAGCCCTGTGATCCTACCATATATTGTTCATCAGTGGTCAGGAATACCCAGCATGAGTCAGCCTTGTCGGGAAGCACCTGCTTCACCGGAAACCAATCCCTTGCGGCATATGGCTCTGAAAGGGTCCAGGTGACATCGGCATCCCAGGCATTTGAATGTCCATTGCTGATCCCGGCGAAAAATCCACCTCCGGTTGGAGGATTGGCATTATAATATACCTGCATAACAAAATTATCACCCTGGTTCAGTGTCGTAGGAACAATCGCAAAAATATGATCGTTGCTGTGAATAGGTGTTACCTTGACACCATCAACGAACATTGAATCTACTACCATGTTTGCTCCTTCAGTATATTCCAGCGCCAGTGTGTCAAGGGTAGTGGAAACGACTTTGGCATGAATAGATACATTCCCGAACACATTAATGTTGGTGGGAGAGACCTCCACGTCAAGATGATAGAATGTTACATCATAATCCCAAAGCAGATCACTCTGGAAATAAAAAACAGCTTCGGCCCCCTTCAGGTGATTCCCTTTGGCATGGTTGCAACCAATATGTTCGTCGGTGGGCTCACTCCACTGTGAAAATGCTACAGAATACGCCATTACTAAGGCGGTCAAGACAAATATTTTTTTCATTATAACTGGTTTTAAATTAATTGAGGGCTCAATATTACTTATTTACTTAACATATCTGCATGATTATTGTTTATTATTTAAGGTTTTGTTTCGTTTG
>Ga0209692_10005498_pt1 | contig 10849 bp, 10 predicted proteins | sample tdDd472_FD_187129 | JGI IMG/M metagenome (GOLD analysis project Ga0209692, IMG submission 187129) | Marine sediment microbial communities from the Atlantic coast under amendment with organic carbon and nitrate - tdDd47.2 (SPAdes)... | ecosystem: Environmental > Aquatic > Marine > Coastal >...
GTTCAAACGTTTGCAACAGCGGGACCGAACGCGCGGTATAGTCGGCGTCAACCTGGGTAAGAACAAAACAAGTGAAGACGCCGCCACCGATTATGAAATGGGTGCACGCGTCTTTGGGCCACTTGCAGATTTTATGGTGATCAACGTTTCCAGCCCCAACACGCCGGGGTTACGCGCCTTGCAGGGACCTGAGCCATTGCGTGACCTGCTGGGGCGTACCAAAACGGCGCTGCTTGAAGCAACAAAAGCGTGCCGCACACCACCGTTGTTGTTGAAGATTGCGCCCGATCTGACCGATGAGGACAAAGCCGACATTGCCCATGTGAGCCAAGAGGTCGCTATTGATGGACTGATTGTCACCAACACCACCATTGAACGTCCCGATACTCTGACCAGTTCACACAAAGGCGAAACCGGTGGTTTAAGCGGGCGGCCTTTGTTTGAAGCGTCAACGCGCGTGTTGGCGGAAATGTACAGCGCGACCAAGGGCGAAATGCCGTTGATCGGGGTTGGCGGCATTGAAGACGGACGCGGGGCGTATGAAAAGATCCTTGCCGGTGCGTCTTTGGTCGAACTCTATTCCGCCATGATTTACCGTGGTCCCGGCTTGGCCGCACAGGTGAACCGGGAATTGGCGGATATACTGAAGGCTGAGGGTTTTGCCTCGGTCCTGCATGCGGTGGGCCAAAAAGCCAGCTAAGTTCAGGCTGGTTTTAAACCACGAACTGCTCACGCAAAATGCGTTCTTCCAGGTTGTGTTCGGGATCGAACAGCAAAACCGGTGCGGTGGTGCGATCGACCATCACATCGACTTTGCGCACATTGCGAATGGCCAAATCGTCGGCCACGGCGTTCACTGGGCGCAATTTTGCATCAATCACTTCGAACGTCACTTTGGCTTGGGCCGGCAACAGTGCCCCGCGCCATTGGCGCGGGCGAAAAGCGCTGATGGGGGTCAAGGCCAACAGCTCTGCGCCCAAAGGAATGATCGGACCGTGAGCGGACAGATTGTAAGCCGTGCTGCCCGCTGGCGTGGCCACCAATGCGCCGTCACAAATCATTTCATCCAAACGCACGCGGCCGTCCACCTTGATACGCAATTTGGCGGCAAGACGGCGATGGCGCAGCAGGGACACCTCGTTGAAGGCCAGTGCCTCGTGCTTTTTACCGCGTGTGTCCGTGGCGACCATGCGCAAGGGCGGCAGGGTGATGGGTTCGGCACGTTGTAGACGGCGCATCAAACCGGCTTCGCGGAACTCGTTCATCATAAAGCCCACAGATCCCCGGTTCATGCCGTAGATCGGTACGTTGCGGTGCAGATGTTTGTGCAAAGTGCGCAGCATAAAGCCGTCACCGCCCAATACGACGATGGCGTCGGCCTTGGATGGTGTCACACTGTCATAGCGTTGTTTGAGGGCTTTCAACGCCTCTTGCGCCTGTTTTTGACGTGCGGCGACGAAGGCGATGGAATTGAACTTCATGGAACACTGTTCCCGCAGTTTCAAAGAGATGGCCGGAGTATAGACCAAAATATCTGGAAATGCCCAGAGTAAGGAACAGCTTTATTGAGGGGAATGAGGGAGTAAAACTTTCGATCGAACCGGCCTTTAGCCCCCCGTGACGCTCATATGACGTTTCAGGGCGGGGCCGCCGTGCCCTGGTTCGATAACGAATTCATGCCCCTTGGGTTTCAGCGCCAGGGCTTGGTCAATGGCTGCGTTGAGCTGGCCGCGTGTGGGGTCGTTGCGCAACGCCGTGCGCAGGTCGACCGCACTGTCTTGGCCCAGACACATATACAATGTGCCGGTGCACGTCAGGCGCATGCGATTGCAGCTGTCACAAAAATGGTTGGACAATGGCGTGATGAAACCAATTTTTTGCCCCGTTTCAGCAATGTTCATATAAGCGGATGGCCCCCCGGTGGAGTGGTCAGATGGGCTGAGGGTCCAATCTTGGTGTAAACGTTCGCGCACGTCCGACAGGGGAAGGTATTGGTCCACGCGATCACCGCCGATATCACCCAACGGCATGGTTTCGATCAATGTCATATCGAAGCCCTGTTCGCCGCACCAACCGAGCATGTCGCTCAATTCATGTTCGTTGAAGGCTTTCAATGCCACGGTGTTGATTTTGACCTTAAGCCCGGCGTCTTTGGCGGCTTTCAAACCATCGAGAACCTGCTGCAAATCGCCCCGGCGAGTGATCTGGGCAAATTTATCATTGTCTAAAGTGTCAATGGAAACGTTGATGCGTTCCACACCCAGGCGTTTGATTTCGTGCGCATGCTTGGCCAATTGACTGCCGTTGGTGGTCAGTGTGATTTCATCCAGAAGGCCGGTGTCCTTGTGACGGCTGAGCAGCGCGATCAATTCCATAATGCCGCGGCGCACCAAAGGTTCGCCGCCGGTCAGGCGAATTTTACGCACACCGCGTTCGATGAATGTGGAACACACTTGATCCAACTCTTCGATGGACAGCAGGTCTTCGCGTGGCAAAAATGTCATGTCTTCCGACATGCAGTAAAAACAACGAAAATCGCATCGGTCGGTGACCGAAACGCGAAGATATGTAATGGGACGCCCAAATGTATCTTGCATGGAACTGCCGAAGCGTTGCACCAAAGCGTTATATGCAAAGGAATATAACGCTGACTTAAGTCATAGCGCGTTCCCGGGGCGCTGTCGCCCATAAAATGGGTGGGGCTTTTGGCCCCACCCGGTCTTGGTTTGTGTGTCTTTCGTGGATCAGTTCTGTGCGTGTGCCCGCGCGGTGGGGAAAAACAGTTGCTCGCCTTGTAGTTTGAAGGCGGCAATGGCGTTTTGCCCTTCGCCAGAGACCAACCAATCGATGAAGGCCTGACCGGCTTCGCTTTTCACGTGTGCGTGACGCTTGTCGTTGACCAAGATAACGCCGTAGGGATTGGCGAGGTTGTCGCTGCCCTGATGGGCGATGTCCAGGCCCTGTTTGTTTTTGAACGCGATCCAGGTGCCCCGGTCGGACAAAGCGTATGCCCCCATGCCCTGGGCCATGTTCAACGTTGCCCCCATACCGGCACCGGCTTCGCGGTACCATGTGCCTGAGGCCGCCTTGGGATCAATACCCGCACTGCGCCACAGCCCCCGTTCACGTTTATGGGTGCCACTGTCGTCTCCACGTGAAATGAACGCAGATTTTGTTTTTGCAATCGCGGACAGGGCTTCTTCAGCGGTTTTTGCGGTTTTGACCTGGGCCGGGTCGGATGCCGGACCGATGATGACGAAGTCGTTCATCATCACGTCATGGCGTTTGATGCCAAAGCCTTCGCGGACGAAGCTTTCTTCGGATGTGCGGTGATGAACGAACAAGACATCCGCGTCGCCGCGTTCGGCCTGGCGAATGGCTTGGCCCGTGCCGACCGCAATCACGCGGACTTCAATCCCCGTCTTGGCGGTGAATTGCGGTAAAATAGAGCTGAACAGACCCGAATTTTGCGTCGACGTGGTTGACGCTACAGTGATGAATTCGGCGGCTTGCGCCATCCCGGCGGACAGCATGGACGCAGCCAATAAAAATGAAGCAATAAAGCGCATCGTTGATCTCCCAAACGAATACGGTGTTCAACCTAAAAAGCTTAGAACACCCCACAGATAACCTCCATAGCGTTATGTTCAAATGGACATAACGCTATGGAGGTTATAACGCGATCACTGAGAAATGTCGCGTAGAATTTAGTTTAGCGGTTGTGCTTGGGGTCTCGCCGTGGGCCTTCGCCGCGTTTCCACCACAAAAGCTCCCCTGTGACAAAGGCTTGCGCCAGGTCGTTGGTGGGGCGGGTAAAGAAGTGTTCGGCTGGTGCTTGTTCCAAAAGGCGTCCACGGTGCAAAAACAGCACTTCGTCCCCCAATCGCCGCGCCTGGCCTAAATCGTGGGTGGTCATAACGATTTTTGTGCCTTGATCGTGCATGGCTTGGATCAATTGTTCGATTTGGTGCGTGGCCGATGGGTCAAGGCTGGCGGTGGGTTCATCCAGGAACAGAATTTGTGGACGCAATGCCCAGGCGCGTGCGATGGCCAGGCGTTGTTGTTCGCCGAACGACAACATACGGGCCGGGGCGTTGGCGTGACGGCTCAACCCTGTTTTGTTCAACACGTCTTCGATGCGTGCACCGCGTTGCGATTTTTCCACATGATGAAGTGAAAGTGCATAGTCGATGTTGGCGTACACACTTCTGCGCAACAGGACGGGGCGTTGAAACACCATCGCTTGAGCATGCTGGGCAGTGGTGGAGGTCCATGTGATCTGCCCCTTTGTGGGGGGGAGCAAGCCATGACAGAGGCGCAAAAGCAAGCTTTTGCCGGCTCCGTTGGGGCCAACGATGATTGTGCGCGGGCCCGCGTTCAACTCAATGTTGAAATCTTTGATCAGCGGAATGTCGTCATGACCATAAAACCACACGCTATCAAACTTCAGGGGCAAAATGGGGGAGGGCATATTCATCTCTGCCCCCTTGATTCTTGACGATCTTTGAACGCTTGTGCCGTGGCGCCAACGGTGATGGAGATCGCCAACAAAATGATACCCAGCGCCAAAGCCAATGCAAGATCGCCCTTGCTGACTTCCAATGCGATGGCGGTTGTCATCACCCGGGTGACATGATCAATGTTGCCGCCAACCATCATCACCGCGCCGACCTCTGCCGTGGCGCGACCGAACCCGGCCAACACGGCCGTGAGCAGACTGAACCGACCATCGACAATCAGGGTCGGCATAGCCCGCACCCGCGATGCCCCCAAGCTGGTGAGCTGTTCTTCGTATTCACCCCACAAATCTTCGATCACTTGGCGGGTGAGTGCCGCGATGATGGGGGTTACAAGGATGACTTGGGCGATGATCATGGCGGTTGGGGTGTACAGCAATCCAAACACCCCAAACGGTCCTGCGCGTGACAAGGCCAAGTAAACCACCAATCCAACCACTACTGGCGGCAATCCCATCAGTGCGTTCAATGTGACTTGAACGGCACCGCGACCGGGAAAGCGCAACAACGCCACCGCCGCGCCCAAGGGCAAGCCGATGAACACCGCAATCATCACGGCCGTGAGGCTGACAAACAAAGACAAACCGATGATTTCAGCCAAATTGGCATCCAACGAAACAATCAGTGTGATTGCGGTTTGTAATGCTTGAACAATGTCGTTCATGTTTCGGTGAACCTTGAAAACCCCGTTGCGACAGGCACCTTAACATGAGAGCCGTGATGACCAAATCCATGGTGGTGCGGGTGTTGTTTGATGGCCATCACTTTGGCTGAAACGTGGTTCAGTCCTTGGCGAACGGGTTTTTGCCCTTGCGCACCAAGACGCGCAAGGGAACGCCCCAAAGTTCGAAGTCTTCGCGCAATGCATTGGCCATATAACGAATATAAGATTCCGGCAGACCTTTGGCGTGGCTGACGAACAGGGCGAAGGTTGGCGGGCGGGTTTTGGGTTGGGTCATGTAACGGACCTTGACCCGCCGTCCCGAAACCAACGGTGGTTGGTGATGTTCTAAAATGTGTTCCAGCCACCGGTTCAATTTGGCGGTGGGAATGCGCCGGTTCCAAACTTCGAAAATATCCAGCACGGCGTCGAGGATTTTGTCCAAGCCGCGCCCGGTTTTTGCGGACACGGTGACAATGGGAATGCCGCGTGCCTGGGGGAGGGAGGTTTGCAACCGGTCGTGCAATTTGTCCAAGGCTTCTTTGCCGTTTTTGATCAGGTCCCACTTGTTGACGACGATGATCAAGGCGCGACCTTCGTCGATGACGCCGCGCGCGATGGTCAGATCTTGTTTTTCCAACATGTCGCGGGCGTCCAACATCAACACCACGACTTGGGCAAAGTCGATGGCGCGCCGTGTTTCGGCACCGGATAGGGCTTCGACTTTTTCCGTCACCTTGGCACGGCGTCTTAGGCCTGCGGTGTCGATCAATTTGAATTCCCGGCCATTGTGTTGCCACGGCACCGTGATGGCATCACGCGTAATGCCCGCTTCGGGACCGGTGAGCAGGCGGTCTTCGCCCAACAATTTGTTGATCAACGTCGATTTTCCGACATTGGGGCGGCCGACGATGGCCATTTGCAACGGGCGGTTCATCACCACTTCGTCGTCGACTTCTTCGCCGCTGTCGGCTGGATAAATCTCTTCTTCAAGTTGACGTGCGCGTTTTTCGTGTTCCTTGGCGGCATCCGCATAGGGACGCAAGACATCGTATAAGTCTGCCAAGCCTTCGCCGTGTTCGGCGGACAGGGGGATGGGGTCTCCCAAGCCCAGTGAAAAGGCTTCCAACATACCGGATTGTCCCGCCGCACCTTCGCACTTGTTGGCGACCAAAATCACCGGTGTGTCGTGGCGGCGCAGCCAACCGGCAAAGTGCTCGTCAATGGGGGTTAGACCGGCGCGTGCGTCGATCAACATCAAAGCAACATCGGCTTCCAAGAACGCAGCTTCTGTTTGTTGACGCATGCGCGATTCCAGGCTGTTGTCGTGCACGTCTTCCAAGCCTGCGGTGTCGATAATCGTGAAGGACAAATCGCTTAAGGTTGCGTCGCCTTCGCGGCGGTCGCGGGTCACGCCCGGCATGTTGTCGACAATCGCCACGCGCTTGCCCACCAAGCGGTTGAACAGCGTCGATTTGCCCACGTTGGGGCGGCCGATGATGGCGACGGTGAAGCTCATTTTAAATCAGATCCATGCGCATTGGGCGCGATTGAGTGCGTGTTTAAGCGCAACTGAGTTGTTAGCGATACGCCGCCAAAGTGGCGTCATCGGCAAGAAAGTAGACCGTTTCACCGGCAACCACGGGCGGTACCGATACACTGTCGGGCATGTCTTCGGAACCGAGGATGTTGCCCGAATAGGGTGATACCGCAATTGCAATGCCGTCGGAACTGGCGACAAGCAGTCGGTCACTGACCAACAGCGGCCCGGTCCACACGATGGCGCCTTCACGTTCTTCGGGGTCTTCCCAGCGTGGCAGTGAACGCACCCATACGATGCGCCCGGTTTCACGTTCTAGGGCGGCCAATTCTTCATCCCCGGTCAACGTGAACAAATAGTCACCGGCAACCCACAATGATTGATGCCCGCCAATGCTTTTTTCCCACAACCGGGTGCCGCTGCGCAAATCGATGGCGACCATCAAACCGCTGTGGCTGATGGCAAAAACCCGGCCACGGTCGATAATGGGATTGGCGCGGATGTGCGCCAGTGCTGCCGTGGCATCGGTGCGCCGACGTGTTGTCAGGCTGTCCATCCACAATTGGCGGCCGTTGTCGACTTTCAGTGCAGCCAGTTCGCCGGATGAATACGGCACCACCACCACGCCTTGATCGACGGCGGGACTGGCGCCACCCAACAACATGGCCATTTCGGTGGAACCCGCATGGGTCCACAACAAACTGCCGTCATGCGCGGCAAGGGCGTGCAATTTATTGTCCAAGGTTACGGCAAACACGCGACCACCGCGTACGGTGGGGGCGGACCGGATCGGTCCGCTGACCGATTTGCGCCATGCCACTTGTCCAGTAACGGCATCCAACGCCACGACTTGGGCAAAGCCGGTGCCGATGAAAATGCGCCCGTCTTCATAAGCCAAACCACCGGAAATGTGACCGTCGTCTTCTTCGTCCGGGGTTGTTGATGTGGTCCACAATTCTTTGCCGTTGGCGGCATCAAAAGCGCGGACATCGCTGTCGCTGTCGATGGTGAAGATACGGCCATCGGCGATGATGGGTGTTGCGGTGATGCGGTCGCCTGAACCTGCACCGGCGCCGATATCGTTGCTCCACACCTCTTGCAAATGCGGTGCGGCGGCGATGTGGTGCATGGCGTGGTTGGCGTAACCGCCGTTTTGCGGCCAGTCTGGTGTGACCGAAGGTGCGGGCAGCCGAATTTCGGAATTTTCAACGTCGGTATCGGGTTGCAAGGCGGTTTCGTGTTGCAAGATCGAAATGCGCTCACCCGGCAGCGGCGGAGTTTCGTCGCCGCCCAACCATGTGTCGCAAGCCCCCAGGCTGGTGAATGCGGTGGCCAAAATGGTGGCGGTGAAAACGCGGCGGATAGTGTGTTTGCTGTTCACGAAACGAAGTTCCCCATTTGCCCGATTTTAAGAACCGAGACGTTGGATCAAGCTTTGAGCGCGATCGCGCAGGCTTTGCGGCGCGGTGGCGTCCGCAGCCAGTTGGCTGAATGCCGTGCGTGCTTTTTCGCTGTCACCGGCTTCAAGCGCGATGATGCCTTGCAATTCACGGGCGCTGTGGCGGTACGGGTGGCCCTCTTCGGCAATGGTGGACAGGCGAAACTCCAAGGCTTTGCGATCATAACCGCCGGCATTGATTTCGACCAAGATGCCCAAGATGTTGGCCAATCCCGACAATGCCACGTTGCCAAGGTTGTCGCGCGCGATTTGTTGATAAAGTGCGGCTGCCTTGGCGGCGTCGCCTTGTTTGGTCAGCAGTGCGGCTTCTTGCATCCGGGCCAAAACGCCATAGCCGCTGGAGGCATCATCGGCCAGGGCGCGCATAGCGGTCAAGGCATCTTGTTCATTGCCCTGCTGGGCCAATTGCGATGCCGTTTGGAAGCGTTCCCCTTCACTGGAGCGGGTGGAGACGTCATAGTGCTTCCAGCCCTGATAGCCCGCAACGATGGCGACAATGACCACGGCGACGCCAACCACATAGCCCCCATAGCGTTGCCATAGCTTCATCATTTGCTCTTCGCGAAGGTCGTCGTTCACTTCGCGGATCAGGGCGTCTTCGGTGTGGTCGGCCACAGGTGTCTCCAGTGTTCAAAAGGGTTTGTTAAGCCCCGCAAAGATAGCCAAGCACGCGGTCTAAGGCAAACCCTCATCAGAACAATAAAAATACATATATATCAGTGTTTTAGTGTGTTTTTGGTGTTAATCGCCCTGACGCCACTTGATGGAACAGCCCATGGATGGGATTTGATCCTTGGGGCCGTGTCCGGTTTCAAGGACCTGGCGCATGGCTTCAAACAGCTCTCGGCGGGCGTCTTGGGGCGCGGTTTCTTTGCGCGATGCATCCAAACGCCCCCGGTATTGCAGACCGAAATTCGCATCAAACCCGAAAAAATCAGGAGTGCACACCGCGTCATACGCCCGGGCCACATCTTGGGTTTCATCAAACAAGTAAGGAAAGGAAAAACCGTTGTTTTCCGACATGTTTTTCATGTTGTCGAATGAATCGGCGGGATATTGCGATGGATCATTCGAATTGATGGCGACCATGCCGACGCCTAAGGCTTGCAAATCTTTGACATCACGGATGAGGCGTTCCAGCACCGCCAAGACATAAGGGCAATGGTTGCACATGAACACCACCAAGGTGGCTTTTTCACCCTTTACGTCATCCAGTGTGTAGGTTTTGCCATCCGTTCCGGGAAGGCTGAAATTCGGTGCTTTCCAGCCGAAGTCGCAAATTGGGGTTTCCACCGCCATGACAATAACCTCCTGATCGAAGAGTTTGAGTGTTTCCTCTTGATAGCGTTGTCCGACAAGGCGATCAACAGCTTCAAGTGGCAAGGTGTGCGCCCATTAACGCGTCATTAACCAAGATGCGCCAAGCTGTAAGTCTGGATTGTCGGGCGTCTTAAGCCCTGTCCAAGCCCAAAAACCGGAGCCTTTGTCCCATGCGCGCACCTCAAATGATACTGATCGTTTCTGCATGCCTGTTGGTGTCTGCATGTACCGATTTTTATTCGATTGCACCGCGTGGAATCATCAAAACGGCTGCGAACGTCAACATTGTCAACACTGGGGTGACCATGGCGTCGGACAAGACGATCGGCGATCATTTGGTGTCGTTTCAATCGGGTAAGGATTGTTCCACCGTACGGGTGGAACAAGGCCGGACCTATTGCAAAGAAGACGAACCCAACCCCATCCCGGATGTACATTGTTACCGCACCATTGGCGATGTAACGTGCTATTCCGAACCTGATCCGCAGCGACACCTGGATGATCGCATCGGAAATCTGCACTGATTCCACAGACTTTGCGAACGGCGTAATATCCTTGAGGGATTGACCCTGGAGGATGGTTGGCGTTAACTGCGTGCGCTGCCACCAACTGAAAAGCGTATCCTTCGCACGAATTATGAAGCGACTCTTCTTTGCCACCATCGGACTGTTCATCATTGCCGGCGTGACCTTTTGGTTACTTGGTGAAAAGCCTGAAATGAGTCCTGAGGTCCTGAAAAAAATTAAGTTGGTTTCCCGATTTAAGGAAACCTTACCGGTTGCGAAATCTGGTAATCCGCAGTCTCAGTACGAACTGGCGTTGATGTATGAAACCGGTGACGGTACCAAAAAAGATTCCAAGCAAGCTGTTAAGTGGTTGATGAAAGCCGCTGAACAGGGGCATGCCGAATCACGTTTTAAGCTGGGATCGATGTACGCCAACGGTGATACCGTGCGCCAAGATTATTTTATGGCGGCGAAATACTATCGCTTGGCGGCAACGTTCAACAATCATGCCGAAGCGCAATTTCGCCTGGGTGAATTGCATTTCAACGGGCGCGGGGTTGATCATGATTATGGCAAGGCCATTAAGTATTACACTCAAGCCGCCAAAAAGGGTTTCCCCGCGGCACAGTTTATTCTCAGTTCTATGTATCAAGAAGGTTGGGGCGTAAAGCGCGACTTGATCGAATCTTATGTGTGGTTGAAATTGGCGATGAAACATCGCGAAGAATCGATGGCCGTGAACAGTCGGTTTGATCCGGTGAAAAAGATGCAAATGCTCAAACCGAAAATGAACAAGTTTCAGATTGAGCAAGGGGAAAAACGCCTGCGTGAACTGGCGAAACGCTG
>Ga0209692_10005499_pt1 | contig 10839 bp, 9 predicted proteins | sample tdDd472_FD_187129 | JGI IMG/M metagenome (GOLD analysis project Ga0209692, IMG submission 187129) | Marine sediment microbial communities from the Atlantic coast under amendment with organic carbon and nitrate - tdDd47.2 (SPAdes)... | ecosystem: Environmental > Aquatic > Marine > Coastal >...
TCCTTGCCGGTGCCACGCTCCCCAAGAATCAGCATGGCCACATCGGCAGCTGCCGCTACCTGCGCTGTACGCAGGACGGCTCCCAATTCAGGTGAAGTGCCGATCAACATTCCCATCCGTCTACTTTTCAACGCCACAAACGGCGCAGTCCTCTCCTAACAGGCTACCAGTATAGATCAAGCTGGCCATTCCCAAAACAACAACCGTTAATCCAATAGCTTTTCTTACCGCGTCTTTGCGACGCATGGCAAGGAACCATTGCGAAGCCATCGAGATGCCGAAGACTGCCGGAAGCGTCCCCATTCCGAACATGATCATGGTCAATCCTCCCTGAAGGGAAGTTCCCGCTGATGCGGAATAAAGCAACACCGAATAAACAAGGCCACAAGGCAACCATCCCCAAACCGCACCATAGCCAAATGCATAAAGGGGAGACTTCAAGGGCAGAAACTTTCTCCCAAGCGGCTCAAGCCGTCGCCATAAAGGAATTCCAACTTGTTCCAAGGTTGCAAATGATGGGAACCATCCCGCCAAGTAAAACCCCATGGACACCAAAATCACCGCAGAAAGAATTCGCAAAAAAATCAGCCCAGCCTCAGGACTAAAAAACGTCACCGTCTCAAAGCTGATCCCAGCGGCAATCGTTCCCGCAACGCCGTAACTGAAAATACGCCCAAAATTGTAACAAGCGCTGTAAAAAATCTGTCGCCCACGGCTTGCTTGCCGTCCTCCCGGAATGCTCAACGACAAAGCTCCTGCGATCCCTCCGCACATTCCGACACAATGAACGGAGCTTAAAAAACCAAACGAAAACGCCGAAATTAGTGTGGCGATTTCAATAAACTGAGCATTGTCCATAAACAGCGTCCGATATCTGCGCTCTTTGCGCGATAGTTTAGGATTAAGATGTTTTATCCCGTTGGTATCTTTGGGCATTTGTTGACAGGAGTCCACTCAGGTTCCATGATCACGGTCAAAGAATGGGATTTTCTTTGGCAAAGACCGTCCCCGAATCCAACCATCGCAATGAGGCCTTAAAAGAATGGGCAAGCTGACCCGAACGCTGACTACCGCAATTTTTTTGACCGCAACCGCTTTTTCTTCCGCTTTAGCCGGTGACGGTCAGATCAACGCGGTTGCATTCAAGAGTATTCAGGCCGGTGCAACCATCACCGTAAGCCCTCTCGACAATTCCGATGAAAACATGGTCATAAAGCAGGACTTTGAAAAAGCTCTGCGTGATGCCGGGTTTTCCATTTCGGATAATTCACCACTTGTCCTGACTTTTGAAACACGTGGAGAACTCGGCAGTTGGGGCGGTCAAGATCGACGCTCTGTGGTTGAGTTGACCAACCAAGGCTCTTGGGATGGCGGCGACAACACGACGGCCAAGCTCAATATTTTCAACTCAAGCCGGGGCGGCTTGGTAAACGAGGGCGACCAACACCAGGGCGAAGGCACAAAATCCAAATACCGCCTCGATGTTACGCTTGACGATAGAGAGGCGAAACGCCGTGTCTGGCATGGCTGGGCAGTCACCGAAGTCTCAGCCGCCGACAGCCACTCACTCACTCGCAGCATGGTTCCCTTCGTCGCAAAGGCCGTTGGCAAAACGGTGCGCAAGGAAACCTTCAACATTAAGTAAGTGGATTTTCGTTTCCGAGGAACCCGTTCAACGCGAGGAAAAACGCTGCAGCCAACAATCCCGCAAGGGGCACGGTAATCAACCAAGCCGATACGATAGTCATCAAATGCTGACGCCGCACCAGCTTGCGGCGTTTTGCTTTTTCGGCTTTTCTGATTTCCTTCGGTGACGGCCCCTTATCCTCCAATGAGCCATGGCTTTGTAAAACGATACTCTCAACAAACATCGCCTCGCGCTCCGCTTCTTTTTGAATGCGTTGCTTGTTGGCTAAAAACTCCCGGTAAAAACCGACACCGAAAACAGCGCCAACGGCAATATGGGTCGAGCTCACCGGCAGCCCCAAGGCCGAAGCGACAAGCACCGTAATGGCTGCCGATAGCGCAACGCAAAACGCCCGCATCCGGTCGAGCTTGGTGATTTTCTCTCCGACCATCCGAACCAACTTGGGACCAAACAGCAACAGACCGGCCGAAATGCCTACAGCACCGATCCCCATAACCCAGAGAGGCACTTGGACCATCGTAACGATTTCGCCGGTACTGGCCGCCCCGACAATGGCAGCCAGAGGACCGATAGCATTGGCCACATCATTCGCACCATGAGCGAAACTCAACATCGCAGCCGAAACAATCAACGGCAGAGTAAATAATTCGCTCACCGCTTTGCGACGGTTCTCGATCCCTTCAGCGGCCCGCGCCACCATCGGCCGGATAATGGCAATTGAAGCGGCGAATAAAGCGGCTCCGGTGGCGACAACAACCCACCAGTCTGGTTTCCAGATCTTCTTCAGGCCCTTTTTCATCAGGTACATGGCGAATACCGAAACCATGATGCTCACAAGGATAGGAACCCAGCGTTTGGCCGCACTTACCCGATCTTCCTTAAAAACGATCTGGTGCTTGATAAGGGCTAAAAAAAGTGCGGCGATAACGCCGCCAAGCACCGGAGAAATAATCCAACTGGCGGCAATTTTCCCCATCGTCGCCCAGTTGACCGCATTGACCCCCGTGGCGATGATACCGCCCCCCATGACGCCGCCAACTACAGCATGGGTGGTTGAAACCGGCGCACCGATAACGGTGGCGAGGTTAACCCAGACCGCAGCCGCGAGCAGAGCCGACATCATGGACAAAATGAAGGTTTCGGTATCGGGCATCAATTCAGGGGCGATAATGCCTTTAGAAATGGTCTTGACCACATCGCCACCGGCAAAAATCGCACCGGCAGCCTCAAAAACTGCCGCAATGATCAGCGCGCCAATCATCGTTAATGCGCGGGACCCAACTGCCGGACCGATGTTATTGGCGACATCATTCGCGCCGATATTAAGCGCCATATAGGCCCCCAGCAAACCGGCAATGATGATATAGATGCCGTTGCCTCCGGCCCCTCCCTGGTAAAACGAGATCACCAGCACGATCGCCATGAATACAAGAACAACCCCGTACTTGGTGACAAGCTGCCCGCTTTCATGGGCCGCCTGGCCGATCTGATCGATTCCCTTCAGCTCTTTATGAAGCTTTTTAAGATCTTTGGGGCTATTTCCATCCGCCATATTTCAGCGTCCCGCTTCCTCAATCATCACTGTTCGGACTCATAAGTGATGATTGAGGAAATTGATACCGTTTTGTTATGTAAAGCCCGCTGTTTTCCGATCAATACCCTCTCAAGCAATTGACCGGAATCATGGCGCTCTGGACGGTAACCGGCGATGACATAGACACTCTACCATTCCTTACGAAGCGGTTTCTTTATGCGCACCATCATTGGCTTTTGCCTCTTCCTTCTCGCCTCACTCTCTCCGGCTCAAGCAGCCGACTTTAAAGGCACACCGACGGTAGTTGACGGCAATACGTTGAAATTTGGCGAAACGGAAGTGGCGTTATGGTCGTTGAATGCCCCCTTACTTCACGAAAAATGCCTGAGCACCAAAGGGAAAGAGTTTCCCTGCGGGAAAACTGCGCGCCGCACCCTCGATATGCTGGTTCAAAACCACGCCGTCGAATGTGAAAAGCAAGGCAAAGCCGTTGATAAAGCCGGGCGACCGCTGGCTGTTTGCTACCTCATGGGGATGGATATCAACGAACAAATGGTGCTTAACGGTTGGGCGGTAATTATTCCGGGTGAGGCTGACCGTTATGCGCGATCACAGTATGCCGCAAAAAAAACCCGGAGCGGTATGTGGCGCTCGCTTCGTTTCAAGCCCGATGACTTTCAAGGCCGGAAGTAACTGTTTTCGGCGATAAAAACATGTCGTTATCATTTTTTTTCCGTTTGCCGTTGGCCCATTTTCCGGCTACACCCCTGAGGTCCAACGCAGTTGAATATTCCAATACGGTAAGATGAGCGACAAATCGAAAAAAGCATTGTTGCCCGCGGGTCTGCGGGACGTGTTATCTCCCGATGCGGCCTTTGAGGCTGCTGTGGTTGAGAAGACCGTCTCCGTCTTTGCCGCCAACGGCTTCGACCGGGTCAAACCGCCCCTGATCGAATTCGAAGACAGCCTCCTTTCTGGGAGCGGCGCGGCGACGGCCAAACAAACATTCCGCCTGATGGACCCTGTTTCTCATCAAATGATGGGGCTGCGCCCGGATTTAACCGTACAGGTAGGCCGGATCGCCACCACACGGTTGGCAAATCTTCCCCGCCCCCTTCGATTGAGCTATGCCGGGCAGGTTTTGCGGGTCAAAGGCTCTCAACTACGCCCAGAGCGCCAATATGGGCAGGTCGGCGCCGAGTTGATCGGCGCACAGTCCGCAGAAGGCGATGCCGAGGTTATCCTGATGGCTGCCGAGGCCCTGTCGGATCTGGGCGTTGAAGGCCTTTCCATTGATCTCGGTCTGCCGACCTTGGTCATGGCCATCAAGGAAGGGCTTTCCCTTTCAGCCGATGACGAATCACGGCTCGACCTCGCCCTTGAACGCAAGGATGTTGCTGAAGTCGCTGCCGTTGGAGGCGATGCCGCTCCCGTTCTCGTTCAACTGATCGAGGCTTGCGGTTCGGTCGAGCATGCACTGGCGCCCCTTCGGAAACTTGAAGTCTCCCCAAAAGCCCGCACCGAGATCGATTCTCTTCTGGCTGTCATCGATATCATCAGACAGGCCGCCCCGGATTTAAGCATCACCATCGACCCGGTGGAACGGCGGGGATATGAATATCACACGGGTGTCACCTTTACCTTTTTTGCGCTTGGCGTACGGGGAGAGCTGGGACGCGGCGGTCGCTATAGAGCCGGCGCAGATGGCAAGGAACCGGCAACGGGCGTTTCGCTGTTCACTGATTCCATTCTCAGAGCCCTGCCCGCCCCACAACAACCTGACCGCATTTTCCTGCCTTTGGGAACATCCGTTGAGGCCGCCAGGGCCCTGCGGAACGATGGGTGGGTCACTGTCGCGGCATTGAGCGCTGATGAGGAAGAGGCCAGAGCACGCGATCAAAAATGCACGCATATCTTCAAGGACGGGTCACCCCGCCCTTTAGGTTCTTAAAGGAGGGAGCTTAGGAACATGGCCAATGTAGCGGTAATCGGTTCTCAGTGGGGGGATGAAGGCAAAGGCAAAATCGTCGATTGGCTTTCCCGTCGCGCCAATGTGGTGGTGCGTTTTCAAGGCGGTCACAATGCAGGACATACGCTCGTTATCGACGGAGTGACCTATAAACTGCACATGCTGCCGTCGGGCGTTGTCCGTCCCGGTACGCTGTCGATTATCGGTAACGGCGTCGTTCTCGACCCCTGGAATCTGCTCAAGGAAATTGACGCCTTGCGCCAACAGGGCGTCGACCTGACACCCGACAATCTGAAAGTCGCCGACAATGCTCCGCTGATCCTGCCGCTCCACGCCAACCTGGACATGGCGCGCGAGGAAGCTCTGGGCAAGGCTAAAATCGGCACCACCGGTCGCGGTATCGGCCCGGCCTATGAAGACAAGGTTGCCCGCCGCGCCATCCGGGTCGGCGACTTGGCCGAACCCAGCGTGATTGAAGAAAAAGTTGATCGGCTTCTCTTTCATCATAACGCCTTGCTTCGCGGTTGGGGCTTCGACGAACAGGAACGTCAACCCATCATCGACTCCCTGATGGAACTGGCTCCTAAACTGTTGCCTTATTCCGATACCGTTTGGAAACGCCTCGATGAGGCCCGTCGCGCCGGCCGCCGCATCCTTTACGAAGGAGCGCAAGGCACCATGCTCGACATCGACCATGGAACCTATCCCTTCGTCACCTCATCCAATGTGGTCGCAGGACAAGCCGCCGTTGGATCCGGGCAGGGACCAGGAGCCATCGACTATGTTCTCGGCATCACCAAGGCCTACACGACACGGGTCGGCGCGGGCCCCTTCCCTACGGAACTGGAAGACGAAGACGGCCAGCGTTTGGGCGAACGCGGCCATGAGTTCGGCACAACGACGGGCCGGGCGCGACGCTGCGGCTGGTTCGATGCCGCCCTGGTGCGACAAGCGGTTAAGGTCGGCGGCATCACCGGCATCGCACTTACCAAGCTTGATGTTTTGGATGGGTTCAGTGAGTTGAAGGTCTGCACCGGTTATATGATTGATGGTAAAAAAGTTGATCATTTGCCGGGTTGTCAAATCAAGCAAGCCAAGGCTGAGCCAGTCTACGAAACCATCGAAGGCTGGCAGGATAGCACGGAAGGCGCTCGCTCCTGGGCCGATCTCCCGGCACAGGCGATCAAATATATCCGTCGCATCGAAGAGTTGATCGAAGCCCCTATCGCGCTTTTATCAACCAGCCCGGAGCGGGAAGACACCATTTTGGTTCACGACCCATTTGAGGATTAATAATCCCTCACATAAAATTAAGCCCCTAACGCCCGCCAATTTCGATTGGCGGGCGTTAGTTGTTTTTCAACCCTGCCGCCTTATCGTGATATCCTGGACAATGATGTGACTTTATCGGGGTAATCCATGGCGGACGATCCTAACGCGACTGTAGCACCATCACCGAGCGGCGCAGCCACCGGCGGCCCTGTTCTGTTGCGGAACGCCTTTAAAATTTATCCGACAATTCCTCTTCCAGAACTGGATTCTCCCAACGCCAAGGCATTTAGCGTTGAAAGCGTTAAAATGCCCAACGACCCCTACTTTGCCTTGGTTTGCAGCCCGGATTCCTTGCCACGCACCGATATTTTCAACTCACTACGCAACAATACCTTTTCCCATTTGCTGACCTTGCGGGAATGGGGCAGTGTTTTCTGGCCGCCCGCAGGCCATCATGTCACGGTCTTAATTTACGACCGTCCACTAGGAGGAAGACTCAGCGAAGTTCTTGCTGGCGAAGGCAGGAAAATCAGCCCGCACGACGTCACCAAAGACTTTATCGAACCGTTTACCATCTTCACCCGGGACTTTTCGACCCGCGGCATTCCTCATAGAAATATACGACCCGACAATATTTTCTATCTGGATGAAGCGCGGACAGAATGGGTCATCGGCGACTGCCTGACCTGCCCTCCAGGGCTTAACCAACCTTTCGTTTTTGAGCCTATTGAACAGGCGATGTGCATCCCTGCGGGTCGCGGACGGGGACAGGTGGCAACAGACATGTACGCCATTGGCGTCACCTTGGTCTACCTGCTCTCCGATCACGATCCCGTCGGCCATAAAACCGAAGAACAAATTCTCGCATCGAAAATCCGGCACGGCTCTTACATGACCATTGCCGGCGAAGAAAAAATCGCCATCAATCTGCTTGAACCTTTGCGCGGCTTGTTGTCGGACGATCAGACCCAGCGGTGGACTTTCGAAGAGTTGGAGCTTTGGATTGATGGTCGCCGCATGACACCGCAGCAAAAGCAGGCCGCCCCATCTGCCGAACGCGGTTTCATGATTGGTGGCAACGAGTACAAATCGCTCAGGCCGTTAGCCATGGCCATGATCAAAAACACCAAGGACGCAGCGAAACGGATAAAAGACGGGAGCCTCGAAACCTGGCTTCAACGTGGCCTGGAGGATGGCGATACCGCGCAAGCCGTTCGTGAAGCAGCCCAAATGCAGTCCCTCTTCAGCGGCGACCCGGTTGTTTCTGAAGAAATTTTAGTCGCCAAGGTCTGCATGATTCTCGACCCGGAGGCACCGATACGTTATCGGGGCTTCAACTTCATGCCCGAAGGTTTTGGCCCCGCATTGGCAAGTGAGTACCTAAAAGACGGAAAAGCCGTCATCCCAATGGAAATTATCCGGCATGACGTGGTTCAACATTGGTTCGAGGCGCAAGGCACCATTATGGCCGCCTTCTCCGGTGAACGAAAACAGTTCTCACAACTAAAGTCTTTTCTCAGCTTTACCGAGCCCGGATACGGTATTGAGCGATGCCTTTACACTCTTGTCCCCGGCCTCCAGTGTTTAAGCCCATTGATCACCAATTATCATGTGGTCACCATCGACACTCTCTTGCCCTCACTGGACATGGCCGCCAAAACCGCCGACCAAAGCAAGGTCCCCATCGACCGTCATATCTGCGCTTTTGTTGCGGCGCGCTTTGGGCACGACGTGGAATCCCATCTAACCGCCTACTCATCACCCGAGCCCGAAATCTCCACACTGGGCATGCTCAGCCTACTGGCTATCGTTCAATGGCGCTTCCGAACCGATCCGCTAACCAATTTATCGGCCTGGATCGGGGGGCTTTTAGGACCGGCGCTCGAAGTCTATCACAGCCGCACCACGCGCAAGGAAATTGAAGCTGAAATCCCTCGCGTCGTCCGCCGGGGCAGCTTGCCCGAACTCTACAACCTCCTCGACAATCCTGAGCGACGGAAAGTCGATGAAAGAGACTTCCAGCTTGCAATGTCTGAATATTCGGCCGCCAGGAAAGAGATTGAAGAGCTTCAAAGTGCGGAAATTCAGGGGGAGAAAGCCGCTCACATGGGGCAACAAAGCGCCGCCATAACATCCATTGTTATTTCACTGCTGGTTATCACCGGCACTTACCTTCTAACTAAGGTGTGATCGGCGTATGGCTAAGCAACCCAACCCCATTTCAAGCTTCACAAAACGGCGTTTCACCTGGAGCCAAATCCTTGTACTCCTGTTAATCGTTCTGTTCATGCTGGTTTCCTTGCCAACCGTTATTTTATTGACTTTCGGCCTTCTCCCAACGGCCGTAGCTTTTTTAATCGACCGCAGCTACCAACACTCGGCCACCTTTTCGGTTGGTTCCCTAAATATTGCGGGAATCTTCCCCTATTTGCTTGAGCTTTGGATGGACTACAACACCATGGACTATGTCCTCCACAAAATGTCGGATGTTTTCGCCATTGCCGTTATGTATAGCGGTGCAGCCTTTGGTTGGGCGTTGTTTTCCTCCCTCCCACCGGTTGTTGGAAGCTTCTACGCCGTCGTAAACAAGCAGCAGATCGCCTCTTTAAAAGCCAAACAAAAGAAACTGCTTGAGCAATGGGGAGATGACGTCAACGACGACGAACCAGCCATATCTGGAACCGCGCAAACGGCCGATCAGAAAACAGCCCTTGAGCGTTTCGATGCGGGAGAAAGCAACGGGATTGGCGGTGGATCTGTCGAAGAATTGGATCTGTCATAAAATAAATGGCCGAAGCTTCCGCAACGGCCATTTATTTGCATTTATTTGAGCCAACCGATTAAGCGACGTGCAACTCCCGCTTATTAACGGTTTCAATCCGCTGTCCCATAGCGGCGTTCTTAACCGCTTTTTGCAACTTTTCGAAAGCACGCACCTCGATTTGGCGAACCCGCTCACGGGAAATTCCATAAACTTGGCTCAAATCTTCAAGCGTGGTCGGGCTTTCCTTCAAGCGGCGCTCGGTCAAAATATGGCTTTCACGTTCATTCAGATGGGTCATGGCCTCGGCCAACATTTGACGGCGCACATCAAGTTCCTGCCGTTCGCCCAGTTCATCCTCCTGGCTTTCACGGTCGTCAACCAACCAATCCTGCCACTCACCTTCTCCATCAACGCGCATCGGCGCATTAAGCGAATGATCCTGGCTAGCCATCCGGGCGTTCATGCTGATTACATCGGCCTCGGATACATCAAGCCGGTCAGAGATCGCCGTCACGGTCTCCGGCGAAAGATCGCCCTCATCAATGGCCTGCATCTGCCCTTTAAGCTTACGCAGATTGAAAAACAGTTTTTTCTGCGAAGCCGTGGTGCCCATTTTTACGAGCGACCAAGAATGCAGGATGTACTCCTGAATGGCCGCCCTGATCCACCACATGGCATAGGTGGCGAGACGGAAACCGCGATGGTGGTCAAAACGACGGACCGCTTGCATCATGCCGACGTTGCCTTCCGAGATCAGTTCCCCGACGGGAAGCCCATAACCGCGGTATCCCATGGCGATTTTAGCGACAAGGCGCAAATGGCTATTTACCAACTGGTGCGCCGCACCCAAATCTTCTTTGTCGTGAAAACGCTGGGAAAGCTCAAATTCCTTTTCTGCCGTTAACATAGGGAACTTACGGATTTCCTGCAGATAACGGGACAGGTTGCTTTCCGGCGTTACGGAAATACTCGTTGAAAGTGCAGACATTCTGTTTCTCCCATTATTCCCAAATGAGCCAAACTGGGTTTCTTTCAGCGTCTCACCTAACCGGCAACGCACCGAACCCTTGACCAAGATCAATGATAGTCAAAATAACCTAGCTGTCCAGTCAAGTATAGTGGGATTTTAGAATTTTTTGATTTTTTCGATTAATTCATTGATTTCACACGGTATCACCCCTTCAAAACGGAGGGTTTTCCCTGAAATAGGGTGCTTAAACCCGATCAAATATGCGTGAAGAGCCTGGCCTTGAAGATTTTTTACCGCCTGCTTAACCTCTTCTCCGGCCTTTTTCAGCCATCGATGATCCCCCTTCCCGTATAGGGGGTCTGCAATGACCGGATTCCCGATACTCGACATATGCACCCTTATTTGATGGGTACGCCCAGTCGCCAGGCGACATTCGACCAAAGCGGCAAAGGTGTTTAAAGGCTGAATGACTCTGTATCGGGTCAGCGCATATTTTCCGCCACGATTGACCACCGCCATCTTTTTCCGATCATGGGGGTTTCGGCCTATATTTCCCTCAATCTCCCCTTCCCTGGGATTCGGCATCCCCCAAACCAAGGCCTGATAGGCCCGCTCAAGGCTATGGTCTTCAAACTGTTGGGCCAGACCTTTATGTGCCGCATCGGTCTTAGCCACAACCATC
>Ga0209692_10005510_pt1 | contig 10823 bp, 6 predicted proteins | sample tdDd472_FD_187129 | JGI IMG/M metagenome (GOLD analysis project Ga0209692, IMG submission 187129) | Marine sediment microbial communities from the Atlantic coast under amendment with organic carbon and nitrate - tdDd47.2 (SPAdes)... | ecosystem: Environmental > Aquatic > Marine > Coastal >...
CCGGCAAAACCGGTTTTCTCTTTTGCTGTCGTAATACCACCGGCGCCAATCAGTGCCGTAATCTGCACCAGGGGCAATTCCCTGTCTTCCTTGAGGTACAGGCGGATACCGTTGTCCAGGACCAGGGTCTCCACTTCGGGGAGTTGAAATTCGAGCGCCGGATATTGCAGTTGGTCTGGGTCGCTCGGTAACGGAGCAGCACAACCGGCCAACAAGAACAGGACTGCAACAAAGACCGAGAGAACGCCGACCGGTCGGGAGTATCTCATAGCGTCTGATCCTCTCTTTGCAGCACCACAACCGTACGGTTGGATTTTGTGAAGTACCGGTTGGCAACCTGCTTGAGATCCTCTGCTGACAACTTGTCGATCTCTACCGCATAGTTCGCTACGTAACGCCAGTCACCAGCCAGGGACTGATAGCTGGTCAGCAGTCTCGCCAGTCCGGAGTTGCTTCTCAGCTGCCGAAGTTGGTCGGTCAACAGTCGGTTCATGACCTTGGTCAATTCCTCCTCGCCGACCAGCTCTTCCTTGAGCTTGTCGAGTTCGGTATAAATTGCCGATTCCAGTTCTTCGACCGTATGCGGATAGCGCGGGATCCCCTCTATAACGAAGAGATTGGGATAACGAGAACCCGGAGCGCCATACACAGAGACCGAGGTCGCCAGCTTTTGCTCCTCGACCAGAGAACGGTAGAGCCTTGAGGTTCGGCCGTTGCCGAGGATCTGGTCGATCAGGTCGAAAGCGTAATCGTCTTTGTCAGGCATGGTCGGCTTGTGCCAGGCAATTGCCAGCCTTGGCTCGGCGTCAAACACCTCGAGGACTCTCTTTTCTCCTTTCTGCTCAGGCTCTACAGCCGACACTTGAGGGGCGGGAGTACCGGGGGCGATATCCCCGAAATAGCGGCCGACCAGGGCAACGGCATCGGCCGCCCTGATATCGCCGACCAGCGCGATCACGGTGTTGACCGGCGCATAATATTTCTCCAGGAACCCGCGGGTCTTCTGCGGGCTGAGGTTGGCAATATCGGAATGCCAGCCGATGATCGGATTGCGGTAAGGATGCACCTTGAAGGCGTTGGTCACAAGGCTCTCATAATGTTTGCGTGCCGGGTTTGTATCGTAGGACCGGCGACGTTCCTCCCGGATTACATCCCTCTCGGTGTAGAACTCGCGCAGGACCGGGTTTTTCATCCGGTCAGACTCGATCAGGGCCCAGAGCTCCAGCTTGTTGGACGGCAGGGAGATCAGGTATGTAGTCAGGTCCTTGCTGGTGAAGGCATTGTAGCCGACGCCGCCGTTTTCCGAGTAAAGATTGGAGAATACGTCCTTGACCACGTACTGCTTGTGTTCTGCCTGCAGGTCGGTCAGCTGTTTTTCCAGTGCGGCAACCCCGGCCGGGTCGACACCATTTTGCAGGCGCAGGGCGTCAAGCTGACTGCCGACCCGTTCAATTTCCTCGAGCAAAGGTTTTTCTTTTGTATAGTCCGTGGTTCCTAGAGTCTTGGTCCCTTTGAACAGCATATGTTCGAGCAGGTGAGCCACACCACGGGTCTCGCTGGTTTCGTGTACCGAGCCGACCCCGATGGTGATGTAGGCCGAGACGACCGGCGTGTCGTGCCGCTCAACCACGAGCAATTTGAGCCCATTGTCAAACCGGTGTTCAAACACCTTGTCCTCAAGTACGGTGCTACCAAGGGCCACGCCCTGAAAGCAAAGAAGAAGCAAGCTAAAGATCAGCGCAATGTATCGATTCATCTGTTTGATTATCCTTAATTAGCTAAAGATTAATTTGTCTGTTTAACCTATTATAACCATGTCGCGGCATCCGGTCGAGACAGACATCTATTTTTTTAGATGTTTCATAATTCTGCAAAAATATTAATAAAAGATCCTAGGCTGCGGCAACCACCGCTTGCCCGAGAGCCAAGCCACCGTCATTGGGAGGGACCAGGGCGTGGGTGAGGACTGTCAGACCTGCTTTCTCCAGGCGGGGCACCAACATCTCCGTCAATAGACAGTTCTGAAAAACCCCGCCCGACAGGACAACCTGTTTGAGGCCGGTCTGCAGCTTCAATTCAGCACAGACCTCTTCAATCATCATGACCAGGGAAAGGTGGAAACGCCCGGCAACCCGACTGCCGACAACACCCGACAAATGATCGTTAACGATCGATTCGATCATTTGCGTCGGGTCACAGATAACCTGGCCGTCCTGGTGCAGCAACCGGTAGGGGTAAGTCGTTGATTGGCACGGATCGGCAAGCATTTCCAGCTCCATGGCCGCCTGCCCTTCGAAAGAAACCACCTGGCGCAGGCCGATGATCGACGCGACGGCGTCAAACAGGCGACCGCAGCTAGAAGTTAGGGGTGTGTTGATTCGTTTGACCATCGCCTGGGAAACCAAACGCAGCTCGTTTTCGGCAATGCCTGCAAAGCATTTCAGGTCACCGGGAACTTCACCAAACACTGATTGCAGGTAACTCAGCGCCATGCGCCAGGGCTCCTTGGTGGCCAGGTCACCACCGGGCATCGGCTGGTAGCACAGATGGCCATAGCGCTGATACTCCTTCAGATCACCGACCAGAAATTCACCGCCCCAGATATGGCCGTCGGCACCGTAACCGATCCCGTCAAAAATAACCCCAATTGCAGGTTCACGAATACCGTGCTCGGCCAGGCAGCTGGCCAGATGCGCGTGATGATGCTGGACAGCGACTGTGGGCAACCCGCTTTCTTCCAGAGCATAGCGTGTCGAATAGTAATCGGGGTGCAGGTCGTGGGCGACCCGGTGCGGTTCGACTTCGAGAAGCCTCCGCATGTGACTGATCGTGTTCCGGAAAGAGTCATAGACTTCGAGGTTTTTCAGGTCTCCGATGTGCTGGCTCAAAAAGGCGCGGTCGCCGCGGATCAGGCAGATGGTATTCTTCAATTCCGCACCAACGGCCAGCACGGGACAGCTTTCACCGGGCAAGGCCACGCCCCGGGGGACAAATCCGCGTGAGCGGCGTAACAGCAGCGGTCGGCCGGCCATGACCCGGGCAATCGAGTCATCGGTGCGAGTTTGAATGCGCCGGTTGTGACCTAGAAAAGCATCGGCAATCGTCGCCAGGCGCTGTCGGGCATCGTCATCCTCAAAGGCAATCGGCTCGTCGGAGAGGTTGGCGCTGGTCATCACCAAGGCCTTAAAATCCTGTAGTAGCAGGTGATGCAGGGGCGTGTAGGGCAACATCACACCGAAGTAACGGTTGCCGGGAGAGATATTCTCGGCAAGGCCGTGACCGGGCCGTTTCCCCAGCAGCACGATCGGTCGTTCGATACCCTGCAGCAGGCGTGCTTCATCAGACCCGACGACCGCCAGCTCCGTCACGGCCTCAAGGTTCTTCGCCATCAGGGCAAAAGGCTTCTCGTCACGTTGTTTGCGCTGGCGCAGTTCGGCAACGGCAGCCTGGCTGCTAGCGTCCACGGCCAAGTGGTAACCACCCAACCCCTTGATGGCGATAATCTGCCCTTCTCTTAAACGACGAATCGATTCTGCCACGGGGTCGACACAATCGAGAGCCGATCCGTCGGGGGCAACCAGTTGCAGCTGTGGGCCGCATGCGCAACAAGCATTCGGTTGAGCGTGAAAGCGACGAGATATCGGATCGTCATACTCTGCCTGGCATTCGATACACAGCGGGAAATCGGCCATGGTGGTCAGCGGCCGATCGTAGGGGATGCCAGAGACAATCGTAAATCTCGGCCCGCAATTGGTGCAGTTGATAAAAGGGTAATGATACCGACGATCATCCGGGTCAAACAGTTCGGCAAGACAGTCATCGCAGACAAAGGCGTCGGGCGCGATCTGGGCCCGACGGGTCTGATCGACGGCGCTCTGCAGAATTGTGAACCCGGTACAACCCTGGACAGGGATCGTCTGTATATCGACCGACTGGATTACCGCCAGAGGAGGCTTCAGATCATCTATTGCGGCGACAAATTGTTGCAGGAGTTCTGCGGCCCCCTCTACTTCAATGGTCACACCGCGGGTGTCGTTGCACACCGAACCGGCCAGACCGAAGCGTTCTGCCAACTGGTATGTGAAGGGCCGGAAGCCGACCCCCTGGACGATCCCCTCAACGATGATTTTATAACGTAAATGATCCACTGAGCGAGAATATAGGAAATACGAAGGAAATGCAGTTCGAAAATTATGATTGTTTTCGACAGGCTCGGATTAGGCTCCCCGGCAACCTGAGCAACAATTTATGGTATAAGACCCAACATGCTTATCCCCTGGCTAAGAGAAGCCCACCAGTTATAAAAAGCCCCGCAATTAATGAGGTTGGGAACTGTGGGGCAGATATTTATTTTTCATGAGGTTTTGCAGAAGTTATCTCTGGCCAACGCCACATAGGGCCTTTATAGACCGTTCTTCATCGATCAATTTATGCAGGCAGATTTACGAGATCAGGAGCCTTCGGCCAAATTATGTTTCTCCATTTTGTAGCGCAGCGTTCCTCGTGGAAGATTGAGAAGACGTGCCGTTTTCGCAACATTGCCACCGGTAATCACTAGCGCCTGGGAAACCAGGTCTTTTTCCAGTCGGCCGACGATTTCTTCGAACAGGACCCCTCCCGGTGGGATCTGGCATTCGAACGAGGCCTCATCCTTCGGTTTGTCACCCCAGATCTCCCGTGGCAGGCAGTCCGGCGTTATCGTTTCCTGGTTATGCATGATACAGATGCGCTCTATCACGTTGCGTAATTCACGTACATTCCCCGGCCAATGGTAACGCATCAAGAGGTCAAGCGCTGAGCGCGAAACTTCCCGCACATTCTTGTGGAACTCCTTGCTGAAATGCTTGAGGAAAAAATCCAACAGGGGAGGGATATCTTCACGACGGTCTCGCAACGGCGCAACATGGATCGGGAACACATTGAGCCGGTAGTACAAGTCCTCACGAAAGTTTTTTTGCTCAATCGCCTCTTTCAATTCCAGGTTGGTTGCGGCCACTACACGGACATCGATATCAATGTTCCTGCTCCCGCCCAACCGACGAATCTTACGGTCTTCGAGAACCCTGAGCAGCTTGACCTGGAGATTCATGTCCATTTCACCGATCTCGTCAAGAAAGATCGTGCCGCCATTCGCCTCTTCAAAAAGGCCTATTTTACGATTTTTGGCATCGGTGAAGGCGCCCCGCTCATGGCCGAACAACTCTGTTTCCAGAAGGTTAAATGGCAGAGACCCGCAGTTTATTTCGATGAAAGGTTTGCCGTTGCGAGGGGATAACTGGTGGATCGACCTGGCAACCAGCTCCTTGCCCGTGCCTGACTCACCGGTAATCAGGACGGTTGAAGTCTCGTGCTTGGCAACTTCCCGAATCTGCCGGTAGACCTGCGTCAACTGGCTGCTGGAGCCGATCATCATGTTGTCGCCGGACAAGTCCTTGCCCTGCGACCCACGCCGCAACTGGCGGACCTCGCGACGCAGGTTCTGGGTCTCCAGGGCCAGTCGCACGATCAGGCGGATGGCGTCAGCCTTGAAGGGTTTTTTAATGTAATCGTATGCGCCCATCTTCAGCGCTTCAACAGCACTCTCCACCGTGCCGTAGCCGGTGATGATGATCACCAGGATTCCCGGATCGATCTCACGCAAGGCACGTAGGACATCCAGGCCGCTCTGCGCGCCAAGATTCAGATCGAGCAGGACCAGGTCAACGTCCGATTCGCCGACTTCCCTGATAGCATCATCACCATTATCAGTGGAGAGAGGATGATAACCATCTTCCTCGAGAATTCTTTCCAGGTTTTCGCGGATGAATGCCTCGTCATCCACGATCAGGATACGTTCCATGCTGAACCTCTCTGATTTGTCCTTGGGGCAATTGACTGGAGTCAGTCTAGTGACAGGCAGAACCTGAGGCAACAAAAATGGCCGAATATGGCCATTTTTTATTCGGTACCCATTTTTTATTGCAAGACTGCTCAACCTACGGGCCAAATTTGGCCGCTATCGGGGAGATATATTTTAAACTCGGTTCCTTCACCTTCACGGCTCTTTACTTCTATCCGACCGCCATGGCCGGCAATGATTGTGTGTGTAATCGATAGTCCCAACCCGGTCCCCTCTCCTTTGGTCGTGTAAAAAGGCTCAAAGATCAGCTCCATGCGATCAGCAGGGACCCCGTGCCCAGTATCGCGGATTGTCAGCAAGGCCCCACCTTCTGAACGTTGAGCCGAAAGCCACAACTCTCCTCCGTCGGGCATCGCATCGAGGGCATTGTTCAGCAGGTTCAGAAGGGCCTGTTTGAGTCGGCCAGTGTCCATCTGGGGATGCGGTAACTGTTCAGGGATATCTTCGTGGAGGCGTACTTGTTGCTGCTGGAACTGCTTGCTGACCAGGAAAAGGGTGTCGCGCAGAACTTCTGCAAGGTCACCGGGAGCCAGGCGCGCATCAGGGGGCGAGGCAAAATTCAGTAGTTCGCTAACCAGCCCCTCCAGGCGCTCGATCTCCTCCAGAGCGCGCTGGATCAGGCCCTGATCCTCGGGATTTTCCAGCATGCGGTCGTGTAGCTCATCCAGTAACAGGCTGATACCGGTCAGCGGGTTGCGTACTTCATGGGCGACCCCGGCAGCAAGCCGGCCGAGCGAAGCGAGACGCTCGAAACGGGCCATTCTCAGTCTGAAATTGACGCGCTCGGTCAAGTCCTCTATCGTCAGGATAGAGCCACCGTCGCCGCCTGAGGAAAGTGCGTGGAGAGCCAGCCGGTAGGTCAGCGAGCGCCCACCCCTCTCGAGGGTCACGTACTCACTCCAGCGCTCCGCCTTCAGGCTTATTGATAAGGCATCAAACAGTTCGGGAAAATCGTGCAGGATATCGTTGACAGCTAAATGACCCGACTGTCCGGCCTCAATCTGTAGAATCTTGCGTGCAGCACCGTTTAAGGATGTCACATGCTGGTTACTGTCAAGGGTCAGGATGCCGACATCCACATTCTCTACAATCGTCTGCTTGAAATCTCTCTCCTGCTTGATTTCCTTACGCGACCTGCGTAAAACGGCAAGCGCCTTGAGTAACCTTTCACGGCGTTCACCCAGTTGCCTGGCCATGGAGTTGAATGCCGTAGCCAGTTCCGCGACCTCAACCGGGCTGGTAATTTCCAGCTGCTTCACCAGCTTGCCACGCGACATCTCCTGGGTCCCGTCGATCAGAGTAGACAAGGGGCTGGTGATATTATAGGAAAGGCGATAGGCAACATAAACAACCAGCAGGGCGGTCAGGCCGATCATCACCCAGGCGCCGGTCAAAAAGGCTGTGTAGAGCTGACGGATATTCAGCGAAGCGGCTTCGGCCATTTTATGGAACTGGCCAACCTCTGCACCGATCGTAATCCCGCCAAAGACACCTTTTTCCGCGTAAGGTCCCGAATCATAGAAAATCGGCGCAAACGCCATGATCTTCTGCGAGCCACCCACATTGGTAACGTCAAGCACTCCTGACTGCCCACCTTGAATCGATCGATGAACATCCGGATAGTTTGGATGAATAAATGCCGCCTCACGTAAATTAAACGGGATGGTTCCTCTGGCGATATCCTCAGGCAAGGAGTCTTCCGTATAAGGGGCGACCAGATGGCCATCCTTGTCCAGGCCACGAATGTCCCAGAACTTGGGGTGAGTAATGATCCAGCCGTCATCATCGAACATGAAGGCATAATTGCCGCTCTGGTAAGAAGGAAAGACGACGAAGTTCTCGTCGGCAGGGGTGATGTGTTGGGTAAACTCCATCAGGTGGCGATGATCAAGCGACAAAACGACCACACCCTGCAGCAAGCCGTCTTCGGCATAGACCGGCTGGGCGAAACGAACGACCCCTTCATAGGTGGCCCCCTCAATCGCTTCTTCGGGAGTGTCCGCATCGAGAAGCTGTTCCTGTTTACCGACGTGCCAGCCCGTAACATGTGAAACATAGATTCGCCCGCGCGGTAATCCACTGGCAGCACTGAAGTAGGTTTCTGTCAGGTAAGTGGTGTTTTGCGGATCTGATACATCGCGCAGAAGATTTGAGACACGGCCATCCAGTACCCGCAAACGCTCCACACCATCAGCGCCTACGAAGGCGATCTCCTTGTAGAGCCGCACCGAAGGCCGCTCTTCGCGAGGTTCTTGATTGGTCCCGGCGCGAATCCACACCGGGCGACGATGGCTCTCGCTGAACCAGGTGTAGATTTCCGCGTCAACCGGCATTTGCGCAAGGGAAGCGAGATCACTTTCAACTTGCCGAAGGAAGGTGCGCACCTCATCCGCGACCATGACCGCACGCAGCTCGAGGGTTTCAGAAGCCTGTTCATCAAGAGCCCTGATCGCGCTGTCACGCAGGAGCTGCTCTACGGTGTCAAGGCTCTGTCCGGCAAACACGGCCAGGACAATCAGCGGCACCAGGGTCAGTCCGCAGAAAACGTAGAGGACTTTACGATGAAAGGAGAGGCGAGGCATGCTGGCAGTATAGCAGGAGGACTATCGGAACGGATAGCCGGTTATTGTTGTGGAGGAGTTAATTCATCAGGCGCGATGAACGGGGCATTTTTCTCGAACGAATCGCAAGCGGCAACAAGTCCTGGTGTTTGATCAGGGCTTCCTCGAAGCTGAATCCGTCGCTGATAATCACATCCTGCGGGTCGAAAATCGTGCGCGCAAAATGGCTGCCATCCGGACGACTGAACACTTCAATCACGTATTCCCGTCCTTCAAAAGCGCAGGTTAGCTGATGAACCAGTTGCGTGTTATCCATAGTTGCCCGAATCATAAACACAGGTTTGACATAAATATAGGATATACAGGAGCAAACTTCGGGCCAAACGGAAAATGACGTAATATCGCCTTTCCGAAGGGCAATACAGGCTATAAAACGTTAAAACGCGGGGAGTTGTGCAGGAATATGACGGAAACAGCTAGTGGTTACGACTGACGATGTAATCAGCAAGTCTGAGCATGGCTTCCTTTGCCGGGCAATCGGAAAAACCGGAGAGATGGGTTTTGGCCGACTCGATCAAGGTTTTTGCCCTTCCGCGGGTGTAACCGATGCCATTGTAAGAATGAATCAGACTGACAACATATTGCAGGTCCTCGTCCGGCAGGACTTCTTGCTCGACGATGGCTGCGACCTTCTGTCGTTCTTCGTTTGTACAGTTGTTCAGAGTATGGATGAGGGGCAATGTCACCTTACCCTCAAGCAGGTCATGACCACACTCTTTGCCGAACTCGGCCTGATCGGCGATATAATCCAGGGCGTCATCCATAAACTGGAAAGCGATGCCGAGATCCATTCCATAGTCGGCCAGAGCCTCTTCCTCTTCAGGGGAACAGTCACCCAGAATTGCGCCACTACGGCTCGCTGCGGAAAGCAGTACAGCCGTCTTGTTTCGTACCACTTCGATATAGTGCTCTTCGTCAAGCTCGACATCGCTGGTGCTGATCAGTTGCAGCACCTCGCCCTCCGCCATCTGTGTTGTAGCATCGGAGAGGACCTGCAGGATATCGAGGTTTCCTTCGCGCACCATAATCGAAAAAGACTTGGCAAACAGGAAATCTCCGACCAGGACGCTGGCCTCGTTGCCCCAGACTGCGTTCGCGGAATCTTGACCACGTCGCAGGACGGCGCTATCGACGACATCATCGTGCAACAGGGTCGCCGTGTGGATGAACTCGACGACGCTGGCCAGCCCGATGTGCGCGTTGCCCTGATAACCGGTCAATTGTGCGCTGAGCAGCAACATCATCGGTCGTACACGTTTGCCACCGCTGGCAAGCACGTATTCACCGACCTTGCGGATCAGGGGAACACGGGAGGTCAGATCCTCGCGAAACTGCTCTTCAACGCGACGGATATCGTCATTCAGCAATGTTAGGACAAAATCCATAATTATGGGAATCCGGAGGGAAAATTATCGCCCATCCTAATGAATTCTGACGAAACATGTCAAAGCTTTTTTACCTAATCGGGCAAAGCTTGTTAAGCCAATAGTCGTGCTCTGCAGGGTTAGTCCTTATGCACGATGGTTTGACTGCCCTGGGCATCGAGTTGCCGCCGCGGGTGACCGGTCATAGTTGTCACCGGAAAAACTGCTAAAATCCGGGCGACCCTCCGCCAACCTGTTCGAATTGGCGGTATAACCCGATGATTGGCAAGGTGACATCATCTGGCGGGGCATCATCCTGTGAATCCCCCAGCAGGGGAGCAACGATACCACCGGCACAGGGCCGCAGCTTGTCCCAGGCGGGTTCACAAAACACTCCTCCCCGAAAGACGTCCTCTTGATAATTATTTTTAGATGCTCGTACGGAGTCCCAAAGTGCCGCAGACACAACCAAAACATTAATTTCCACACAGGTGTTGACATAAACCTCCGGCTTAAGTATAAATATTACCGTTTTTGTCTTTTTTAATTAACTCTTGACAATCATATGTCCGGTCTTACACTTTGGAACAAATCAACATGCATTCAGGAGGTGCCATGGAGAGCCAGAATTACAACTACGCCATTGTGCGGGGTTTCGTCGTGTGGAGCGTGGTTTGGGGGCTGGTCGCTGTCCTGGTGGGAGTTATCGTCTCCTTCCAGATGATCGACCCTGACCTCAACTTTCCGCCGTACCTGACCTTCGGCCGATTGCGCCCGATTCACACCAATGCCGGAATCTATGGCTGGGGGGTCGGAGTCATTTTCGCGACCTTCTTCTACATTGTCCAGAGGCTCTGCAAGGTTCCCCTGTGGAGCGACAAACTAGCAAAGTTCCAGCTCTGGTTCTTTAACGCGACCATCATCGCATCGGCTGTCACG
>Ga0209692_10005511_pt1 | contig 10822 bp, 11 predicted proteins | sample tdDd472_FD_187129 | JGI IMG/M metagenome (GOLD analysis project Ga0209692, IMG submission 187129) | Marine sediment microbial communities from the Atlantic coast under amendment with organic carbon and nitrate - tdDd47.2 (SPAdes)... | ecosystem: Environmental > Aquatic > Marine > Coastal >...
GCGAAGACTCGACCCAGTTTGAATATTTGATTAAATATTCACCGCTTCACAATGTAAAATCCGGAGTAACTTACCCGGCTACACTTATAACCACTGCAGACCATGATGACCGGGTTTTCCCGGCACATTCTTTCAAGTTTGCTGCCGAATTGCAGAATAAACACACAGGACAGAATCCAACTCTAATAAGAATAGAGACTAAAGTTGGGCATGGTGCCGGCACCTCAACATCAAAGAGTATTGAATTTTATTCAGATCTATTCTCTTTTATGTTTTATAATATGAATTTTACTCCAAAATATTGATGTTCAATAAAACTGTTTGATACTTATGGATAACAAAATTTATGATGTAGTTATAGTCGGTGCGGGGATTTCAGGAATCTCCGCGGCACGGCTTCTTCATTCCAAAGGATACAATGTTCTTTTACTGGACAAGGGGAGAGGTATCGGCGGAAGAATGGCAACACGCCGTGTAAATGTAGATGGCGATGATGTGTATTATGATTATGGAGTTCAAAGTTTTAGTGTAAAACTTACACCTGTGAAAGATATTTTGCATAGCACCAAAATTGATCGTTCAATGACACTCTGGCCATACGAAAAAACGATAAATTGCCTTTATATACGGGGTGGTAACAGATTAATGCCCAAAATATTGGCGAAGGATTTGAAAATATTAAAAGCTGCAAAAGTGGAATCAATCAATTATTACCATGATTGGGAAACAGTTACAGAGACAGGTGATACTTACCACTCACGACATGTGATTATAACAGCCCCGGCACCACAATCTCTGGAACTGATTAACAGCGGAAATGCGCAATTATCTAATTCTCAACTTTTTAAGTTAGATTCTATCACTTACACAACTAATTTGGTCATTCTTATCAGATTAAATGACCGTGTAGACCTTACAACATATAAGCCCGAAAGTGATATTATTGAAATTGTCGTGAACAATGAGGATAAGGGGATAAAACAAAAATTCCAGACTCTTACTGTGATCTTTAAATCCGGTTACAGTTCAAAGTTTTATAACAAACCTGAAATAGAACACCTCTGGAATTTTCTTGAAGAGGTTAAAGAAATTCGCAGGGAGAATGTTGCAGAATATAACGTGCACAGGTGGAAATATAGTCAGCCTGAAAATTATATTGAACGTGAAGCCTTTATCAAGGGAAAATCGGGGATTTATCTATGCGGTGACTATTTCTTTGGAAATAATTGTTCTAATGTTGAATTGGCTATTTATTCCGGATTGGAAGCCGCAAATGACATAATTAAAAATTTTTGAATATGATTGCAATCATCAATTATGATAGCGAGGGGAGCAAGATAATTTCAGATTTACTCGATTCATCGAGTATTGAACATGAAATCACGAACAATGAAAAAACTATTTGTCGTGCAGACAGAATTATCCTCCCTGATTGTGAAAACGTAAAAAAAGTATCAAAGAAAATACAACTTTACAATCTTACTTCGGTCATAAAAATGCTCAAAAAGCCTATTCTTGGTTTGTACAGAGGAGGCCTATTGATGTCTGAAAATGTAAATGTTGATAAACTCCCCGGTTTTGGATTTTTTAAAAATGTTGAAACGGTCGATTTACCATACGAAACTAAGAATAATTCCAAACTTGAAATTGTTGAAAATATTACAAGTAACGTTCTAAAAAATAATTCTTATACGTTGATGAACGGTACAAGTCAAATACTCATTCACCATACAGAACTAACCAGTTTTACAACAATGCATGATGGTCATCATTATTCGGGAATTATTGAAAAGAACAACTTTATTGCCGTATATTTTGATATCCTGAACAATCAAAAAATTGCAAGCGAGTTGCTGGCAAATTTCAACTCGCTGTAATCTGCTATTTTGTTGCTTCAAAGAGCTCTTTAATAAGTTTTACAGTCTCATCCCAATTCATGTTCTGGTTGTTATAATCTGCCTCAATGCTTTTTATCACGGCACTCCCGACAATTACTCCATCACAGTAAGGTGAGAATTTTTTAACACTGGCTGCATTCGAGATACCAAATCCAATCATCATTTTATTTTTTTTAAGAATATCTCTCGTCCTTTGTAAGTTTATCAAAGTCGTTTCATCAAAGATATCGCGGGCACCTGTTGTACCAAGAATACTAACACAATAGACAAATCCACCACTTTTTTGGTCTATTTCCAAAATACGGGACTCACTTGAAACCGGGGTTGTAAGCAATATTTTATCCAAATCTTTAAATACATCACCATAAAATGAATCAAATTCTTCAAGCGGGATATCCGGCACGATTAAACCATCAACACCCGCTTCTAGACAATCTGCATAAAACTTTTTTATTCCATAGGAGAGGATCGGATTGGCATAACCCATTAGAAGCAGAGATTTCGACGGATACTTATCTTTAATAGTACGTGCAGTATCCATTATGTACTTCATAGTCACGCCATTTTGCAAGGCTTGAAAAGATGCTTTTTGAATTACGGGTCCATCCGCCAGAGGATCACTAAAAGGCATTCCCAACTCGATAATATCAGCACCATTATCATAAATTAGTGATGCCAGTTCAATAGTTTTACTTTTCTCAGGAAAACCGGCGGTTAAAAAAATTGAAAGGACTTTCCGGTTGCAATTGTTTATCTCTGCAATACGTTGAGCAACTTTTGACATTACAAACTCCCCCTGAGATTTTTAATGATTGTATCGAGGTCTTTGTCGCCTCTACCACTAATATTAACAACAACAAGTTCATCTCTACTCGTCTCAGGCATCAACTTATTCAGATATGAGATAGCATGAGCAGTTTCCAAAGCAGGTATTATTCCTTCGTACTTTGTCAGCAGTTTCACACCTTCCAAAGCTTCTTCATCGGATATATAATTATACTCAGCAAGTTTTTCGTTAAAAAGATACGAATGTTCAGGTCCGACACCGGGATAATCCAACCCGGCAGAAATAGAATAAACCTCGGTAACCTGCCCTTCATCATTCTGCAATAACATTGTTTTCATACCCTGGAAGATACCATCCCTTCCAAGAGTAAGTGTTGCACAATGCTCCGGGGTATCAATACCCAGTCCGGCAGCCTCAACTCCGATAAGTCGCGTATTTTCACCTAAGAAAGGATAAAATATACCCATCGCATTAGAACCACCTCCCACGCACGCGACGATGTAATCCGGAAGATTATTTTCGGCCTCGAATAGTTGTGCTTTAGTTTCAATACCGATAATAGACTGGAAATCACGGACTATCATAGGGTAGGGGTGGGGACCAACCACCGAGCCGATAATATAGTGGGTGTTTTCAACGTTAGCTACCCAATCCCTGATTGCTTCATTTGTAGCATCCTTTAAAGTTTTCGTTCCGGAACTAACAGGTATTACTTTAGTGCCCAGCATTTCCATCTTAAATACATTCAGTTTTTGTCTTTCAACATCAAGCTCACCCATGTAAACAATACATTCCAGCCCGAACTTTGCGCACACTGTCGCCGTGGCAACGCCATGCTGTCCGGCACCTGTTTCAGCAATTATTCTTTTTTTCCCAAGCTTTTTTGCAAGAAGTATCTGGCCAAGTGCATTATTTATCTTGTGTGCTCCGGTATGATTGAGGTCCTCGCGTTTCAAGTAAATTTTGGCCTTACCAAAATATTTTGTAAGCCTTGAAGCATAAGTAAGCGGGGTAGGTCTGCCATTATACTCAGACTGAAGTTTTGAGAGTTCGATGTTAAAATCTGCATCAAACTTCAGTGCTTTATACGTTTCGGTTAATTCGTTTAGCGCAGGAATTAATGTTTCAGGGACATACATTCCGCCGTAACTGCCGAACTTTCCATTTTCGTCGGGTAATGTGTAAGTAGTTTTAGATATCATAAATTCAGCTCTTTATCAACGATTGGTGCAAGTTGTTTAATTTTAACTAAAAGTTTTTCAAATTGGTCAAATGTAAGGGATTGATATCCGTCCGATAAAGCATTTTTAGGGTCATTATGGACCTCCAAAATCAAACCATCGGCTCCGGCAGCAATTGCGGCAAGTGACATAGCAGGAACTTTATCACCGATCCCAATACCATGTGATGGGTCCACAATTATTGGTAAATGAGAATGTTTTTTGATAACCGGTACTGCATTTAGATCGAGAGTATTCCTGGTGGCAGTTTCGAATGTACGGATACCTCTCTCGCACAATAACACGTTAAAATTATTATGAGATAATATGTATTCTGCGCTGAGGAGGAGTTCTTCGATTGTAGCTGACATACCCCGCTTTAGCAAAACAGGCTTTCCCGTTTTGCCAACTGCGTCCAGTAGTGAAAAATTCTGCATATTTCTTGCGCCCAACTGGAAGATATCAGCAACTTTACCGATGTTTTCTATTGTATAAGGATCAAGAACCTCTGTTACTATTTTGATACCATAACGTTCTTTAACTTCACCAAGTAGTTCAATCCCTTTTTCTTTCATCCCCTGGAAAGAGTAGGGGCTTGATCTTGGCTTATAAGCACCGGCTCTTAAAAATTTTATTCCCATGGAGGTTAATCGATCAGCTATCTCAAAAATTTGATCACGGCTTTCAACAGAGCAGGGACCCGCTATAATAGTTAATTCTTTCCCTCCTGCGGTGGTGTTGCCAAAGTCAATAATTGTATCATCTTCTTTCATCATGCGGCTGACAAGTTTGTAATTTTTTGTAACACGCACAACATCATCAACCGAATTCATCATTTTAAAATCTTCAGTTTTAAGAGTACCGGTTGGACCCGTGATACCAATCGCCAGTCTGCTTGCCCCTGGTATTTCGTGAGGAGTACACCCCAATGATATTACTTTATTTTTTACATTTTCGATATCTGTTCTTGGAGAATTTAATCCCATCAATATCAACATTTTAACCTCTGTAAGATTTAATTTTGTAAAACAATTCCTTCATTTTTTCATGATCCTTAATGCCAGGGCTCACCTCGATCGATGACGAAACATCAACGGCATAAGGATTAATATTCTTCATAATTTCATCAATATTATTGATTGAAACTCCTCCCGCGAGAATAATATCTTTTCGCAGCAATTCAGGAACTAATTTCCAGTCAAAAGTCTTGCCCGTGCCGCCATAAAGGTTGTTACTAAAAGTATCGAGCAAAATATTACAACCGTGGTAATTTGAAATCGTATCTATATCTGATAATTCCTTAACTCTTATCGCTTTTACCAGATTGTGGTTTATTTTTTTGATGTAATCATAAGTTTCATCCCCGTGAAGCTGCACAACACTCAAACCGATTGAGGATGCAATCTCATTAACAATCACGTGATCTTCATTCACGAACACACCAACTTTTGACGTGAAGGGTTTTAACTTTTTAATTATTTCGAATGCAGATTCAGGTGATATATATCTTTTGCTGGCTTTGAAAAAAATAAAACCCAATGCATCAGCACCCAAATTATCAGCCATTATAGCATCTTCAATATTTGTGATACCGCATATTTTAACTTTCATAACGGCACCAATCCATAAAATGCTTTACAGAATCACCAATATTTTTTGCACGCATAAAGTGTTCACCAACTAAAAGTCCATCCACACCGCTATTTTTGACATTATTAACATCAGATTCGGAAACGAAGCCACTTTCTGCAATTATTACTAAATCAGGGTAGAGCGATTTTAATCTTTCAGAAATTCGAGCAGAGGTTAAAACATCAACATTAAATGTAGTCAGATCACGATTATTGACACCGATTAGCTGATTTTTTGAAAAATCTATTTTAACAAATTGTGAACTACTATGTAATTCAAGAAGAACACCCATATTTAATTCTTTTGCGGCAGCGGTAAGCTCACTAATTTGTGATGGGGATAATATCTCGGCAATAAGCAGCATTAAGTCGGCACCATTGGATTTTGCCTCAAAAACCTGATATTCATCAATAATAAAATCCTTTCGAAGCAGCGGTATATCGAATCTGGATGCTATTGAATTCAGGTATTGAATATCTCCCTTAAAAAAATGCTTGTCTGTTAACACTGAAATAACATCAACGCCTACATTTGAATAAATATCAGCAAGAACAAGTGGATCAAAATCCTCACGTATTATTCCTTTAGAAGGACTGGCTTTTTTTATTTCAGCAATGATTGATAATCGCTCAGAACTATCTTTAATCTTTTGCTTAACATCCTGAAATGATTTACCCCAAAAAGGTGAATCTTCAAAACGACTTAAAGAGAAATTCCGGTGAAGTAATTTTATCTCATCCTTTTTAACTTCAACTATTTCTGCTAAAATATCCTTCATAGCGCACCATTAACCATTTTTAGTTCTTCAAGCTTTGCCAAGGCTTTACCTGAAAATATTGCATCTTCGGCTATTTCAACACATTCTTTGAGGTTATCCGAAATACCTGCCGTTTTAATTGCGAGGGCTGCATTCGCACACGCCACATAGGTATGAGGAGTGTGAGATTTGGAGTTAAATATTTTAAGAAGTATCCCGGCATTTTCTACAGGCTCTCCACCTTTAACATCTGAAAGAGCAAGTTGGGGATACCCAAAATCGGCAGGGGAGAAATTTTCGAAGGTTAATGCTTCGTTGGCAGTATAAGTAATTACATCAGTATTTCCAGAGAGAGTAACTTCATCAAACCGGTTATCAGTACAAATAAATGAAATTTTTTCCATATCAAGATATTTTGCAGCTTCGGCCATCTTGTTTGCTGCCTCCAGATTATAGGTTCCTATAAGCTGTTTTTTTGTTCCTGCCGGATTTGTAAGAGGTCCCAGCATGTTAAAGACTGTCTTCATCGCGAGTTCTCTTCTTACGGAGGCAACAAATTTCATTGCGGGATGATACAACGGGGCGAATAAAAAGGCTATACCTGAATTATCAAGAAGATTTTCAGTTTCTTCCTTTGATAGGTCAATTCTAACGCCCATTTCTTTCAATACATCCGCGCTGCCACTTTTGCTCGAAATTGAGCGGTTGCCATGTTTTGCAATCTTTAATCCTGCTCCGGCTGCAACAAATGTAACAGCTGTTGAAATGTTAAATGTACCAGAACTATCCCCGCCGGTACCGCATACATCTATAAATGAGTTGGTTGCCAGATTTAATTTTATGGAATTGTCTCGCATTGTTTGTGCAAATCCCGCAATTTCATCCGGTGTTTCACCTTTTGCTTTTAATGCAATTAAATATGAAGCCTTGAGTACATCCGATATCTCATTCTTTAAAATGTTTTGCATTACAGAAGAAGCTTCATCAAATGAAAGGTTCTTGCCGGATATTAATTTATTCAATAATTCCATCAATTTGTCTCCAACCAGTTTTTAATTATTTTTTCACCATCCGGAGTTAACACCGATTCCGGGTGAAACTGGATACCTTCAATAGGGTAGTTTTTATGTTTTACACCCATTATTACACCATCACTTGTTTTACATGTCACTTCAAGGACAGGTGTAATAGTGGCAGGATCAATTACGAGAGAATGATATCTTCCGGCAGGGAAGCCGTTATCTAATCCTTTAAATATTCCTGAGTTTTCATGGAAAACCTGAGAAGTTTTACCATGCATCAGCTGTGGAGCAAATGTGATTGAACATCCAAAAACTTCCCCGATAGTCTGATGTCCAAGACAAACACCAAGTATTGGAATTTTATCACCAAGTGTCTTGATTAAATCAGCTGAAACACCTGCATCGGAAGGTCGGCCGGGTCCCGGTGAGATAACAATTCTATCCGGAGAAATACTCTTTAACTCGTCTACTGAAATCCGGTCATTCCTGAAAACCGAGATATCCTGTGTAAATTTCCCAAATAAATGAACAAGGTTATAGGTAAACGAATCGTAGTTATCAATTATTACGATCTTCATCAATCTCCCCGGCAAATTTTAATGATTTTACAAGTACAGCTGATTTATTAAATATTTCTTTTAATTCAAGATGCGGTTGGCTATCTGCCACAATTCCTGCACCGGCCTGCCAGAATATTTTATTATTTTTAGCGTAGAGTGTTCTAATCGCAATGCACATATCCATGTTCCCCCGGAAATCTATATAACCTATTGAGCCGGCATAAACATTACGTTTAAGGTTTTCATACTTATTGATAAGCTGCATAGCTTTTATTTTTGGAGCGCCTGAAACTGTACCGGCAGGGAAGCAGGCTTTTAGAGCATCGATTACATCGTACTTTTCATCCAATGCACCTTCAACTCTAGAAACAATATGCATCACATGCGAGAATTTGTGAATTTTTTTATCCTCAACCAGTGAAATAGAATTATAATCGCAGATTCTGCCCAGATCATTTCGAGCAAGATCAACCAGCATAACATGTTCAGCAATTTCTTTGGGATCGTTTAACAGTTCGTCTTCCAGAAATTGATCTTCTTCCTCGGTTTTACCGCGCCTTCTCGTCCCTGCAATCGGTAAAATTGCAGCTTTAGATTTTTGCACTGAAAGTAGATCTTCGGGGGAAGTACCAATGATTGAAATTTCTTTTCCAAAATCGAGATAATACATGTAAGGTGATGGATTTATCATTCTTAAAGCACGGTAAACATTTAACAAATCGCCTGAATATTCGGTACTGAACCTTTTAGATAACACTATTTGAAAGATATCACCTTCATATATATGTTGTTTTGCCTTTTCTACGGCTTTAAAGAAGTTATCCCTGTCAGACTCAGCCGGTTCTGTAAAACCGCCTGTTTTAAATGTTCCTATCTGACCAGGATTATCAACAAGTTTATTTCTAATAGATGCTATTTTCTCCAGACCGAAATTATAAGCGAGATCAGCAGATTCATGTTCATCAACGAAAATGTTCGAAATTATCAAAATTTTATGTTTATAATGGTCAAATACAATCAAATCACGGTATAAAGCCATTATAGAATCGGGAATGCCAAGTTCATCCTGCCCGGTGAATTCTAAAACATCCTCCACGAGTGATATATTTTCGTATCCGATATACCCGACGTATCCACCCGTAAAGTTTGGTAGATCATCTAATTTAGGATAATTGAAATTTCCAATTTCGAGCTTCATTTGCTCGAAAATATCAAGATCAGATTTTTCAGTTTTACCTGCTGTAGTAACGAAACTTTGTTTACCATGCCCAAATATTATTTTATACGGGTCTTTACCGATAAAAGAGTAACGTGCGAGCCTGCCAATACTTTCCACGGATTCAAGAAGGAAAGGAAACTCGGCGTTTCCGCGAATCTTTGAGAATGCTAAGACAGGCGTTAGTAAATCCGCAGTAATTTCCCTGAATACCGGTACAATATTATAAGATTTACTCAACATTTCGAAACGATCAAAATTCATATAAACTCCAAAAAAAAAGCCCTTCCCAGTGAATCTGAGAAGGGCTTTAATAAACCTTATTTATGATTTTAATTCACTTGGGTATATTGATAGGATGTAGTCCACCACCACCAAAACCAAACCGAATTAAAACCATATATATAATTTGTAATCATGTTTTGAATATAGGGATTACCGATATTATCTGTCAAGTCAGAAAATATATTTTTTATAAATAGTAAGGTTGTTCTAAAGAGGATAGAAAAAATCATTCAACTAATCCTCTTGACAATATCAATTCATATACGTATATAAAAGGATGATGGAATCCTGATGTTTGCATTTAATAATATGAGGTTGGGATGGAAAAAGTTTATCTATATTTATCACTCACACCGGAGGCGTTAATAGCCTCGATGCTCCCACCGGAAGATTTCGGTAAATACCTTGCTGTCGGCTCTAAAAAACGAACCAGGGGTCAGGCAATGTTTTTTGAAATTAACCCGGAATTTGAGAGCGACTATTTTAATTTTGATATAATCAAAGAGCGATGTGTTCCGAATAGTGAAGGCAGACCAAAACGTTCTGTTTACCTTTCTATTTACCGAGTTTTAGAGCATATTCCTCTTGAACAATTAAAAAAGTTATATCTTGTTACGGATGATGGGCGTGTACTTCCTCTCGAACAGGGTGAATTTACAGCAAAATATAACTCCGATTTACATCTTTATCAGCAGCTTGGACCGGTCACACCGAGAGTAGTAAGTAAACTTAATCCTCCCGATTTTGTAAAGTTTATTACTAACACTAATCAACCAGTATCTGTACCCAAGATAGTATTTGTTGAATTAACACTTGACGAACTAGCCCATGACCCGGAAAAGGGGCATGATGAAAATCTGCCATATTCAAACATAGACCATTTAAGAGATTGCTTAACCGGGTTGAAGAATGAAAATGGTAAAAAAACTAAGACTGTTATAAGAACATTCCAGGGAAATCTTTTTTACCGTACTTGCAAAAATGGTTTTTTTATTGGCGATAATGAAAACATCAAGTATTACGCTATGCCTACTCTGGAAGAACTAAATGATAAATATTACACATGGTGGAAATCTGCGTTAACCATCGGATTTTAAAACTATTACCGGGTAAATTATGTTACCTCCACTTTTCTGGCTAATTCCTGCAGGTTCTGTTATTGCATTAGTTTTTGCACTTCTATTTTTTCTACATATGAAAAAAGAGAATGAGGGCACCGACAAGATGAAAACAATTGCGTTGCACGTTAGAACCGGTGCGATGGCATACCTCAAACAACAATATAAAATCGTGGGTGCTTTCTTTTTAATTATTACAATCTTGTTTTCTTTTTTAGCATACGTGCTTGAGCTTCAAAATCCCTGGGTACCTTTTGCATTTATAACCGGCGGCTTCTTTTCCGGTCTTGCCGGATTTATAGGTATGAAAACTGCAACTTATGCTTC
>Ga0209692_10005513_pt1 | contig 10820 bp, 7 predicted proteins | sample tdDd472_FD_187129 | JGI IMG/M metagenome (GOLD analysis project Ga0209692, IMG submission 187129) | Marine sediment microbial communities from the Atlantic coast under amendment with organic carbon and nitrate - tdDd47.2 (SPAdes)... | ecosystem: Environmental > Aquatic > Marine > Coastal >...
AATATATTGAGGTGCTTTATAATAGCAGAAGAATTCACTCAGGAATTAATTATAATACGCCAATTGAATTTGAGCAGTTATGGTATAGGACTTAACTAAGTGTCCAGTTTTTTGTTGCAAATCCACTCCCTGAGTTCATCGAAGAGTACAGTTCTCATGGAAATACTCATCTTCGAAGGTCTCACATCGACGGGGTTCAGTATGACACTCCATACTTACTAGATAATCTCTATTTCAATCGACTCATGACAGATTCTTCAATTTTTGAAGCTAGTTCGATTGCTTTATTGTATATTTCATCAGCCTCTGAACCTACTTCATTTTTAAATACTTCATCGCCAATTCCACCGAGATTGATTCTCACATTCATGTAAGCACCTTTTACTGCAGTCAATCCTGTGAGTGCAGAAACGCCAGCATCGGAAAGCGCGTTTTTCAATCCTTTTTCTGCGACTACTTTTGCACATTCAATAGCTTCATAGGAAAGTTTCATGGTTTCAAGTGGAACCAGTGTGGCTTCCTTGGTTGCTTTTTCCATCGCTGTAGTTCTAATGGCTTTTTCTTCATCAGTATCATTGGGTAATTGCATTGCTGCCATAAAATTATCAAAAGAATCTGTATCTGTATCGATAAGCACCAACAATTTATCCTTGAGTTCCTGGGCTTTTACTGCCAATGGAAGCATGATCTCGCGTTTGGCTTTTTTCTTTTCCGATAATTTTTTGAATGTCAATTTCTTTGTTGTCAAATTCGCTACCATTGAAGCCAGCCCGGCTGACAGTGAACCACAAAGTGCTGCGATACTTCCACCACCAGGTGCAGCTGAATCGGATGCAAGTTCATCAACAAAATCCACTACTTTCATTTTGCGGAGAAGATTATCGCGTTCCAATTTGTATTCGATGATCTTTTCGTTGATATCAAACTCAGATAGTTCCGCTAATCCCAAAGTATCTACTGCAACTTCGATCAATCCTCTTTCACCAACTCCAGCGGATAAATACTGCTCATCATTAAGATGCTGTTTCTCGAGAAAATATTTACCTGCATTGATCAGTGGTTCTTTAGGAATCAATCCAACCAGTTCACTTCCAGTGACACGGACACCATGATTAATTGCATCTTGCTCAACGAATTCAAATATTTTATGAATTGGCCCTTCTTTGTAGTTGGTAATATTCATAGAAATTTGTGCTTTCCCATATTCATCAATATACCAGCCTACAGCCTTTACTCCTGGAAAACCTTTTTTACCACGGATAAACTCACCAACTTCATTTTTCAGAGGAGATCCTTTTTCATCTCGGATAACTCGACCATCATCACGGATATTGAGCGCAATATCATGAGCAATTTTTTTATTTTTAGTATTCAGATTGATATTGTATGCGATAAGAAAATCACGACAACCCATAGCAGTAACACCTGATTTCTCATTGAATTCTTCACCAAAATCTGGTTTCCAGTGAGGATCTTTTAGTTTTTCTGCCATTGCTTCGTATTCACCTTTGCGAATTGATGCAAGATTTTGTCGATCTTCTTTTGTTGCGGAATGTTCATAGAGGAAAATAGGAATGTTGAGTTCATCTGCCACTCGTTTTCCCACCTCTTTTGATATTTCTATACATTCTTCTACAGAAATTCCTGATACCGGTATAAATGGACAAACATCACAAGCTCCCATTCTTGCATGTTCGCCGGAATGTTCCCGCATATCGATTAATTCACTTCCAGTTTTAATGGCTTGAAATGCTGCTTCTTTAATAGATTCAACTGAACCAACAAAAGTAAACACAGTTCGGTTTGTTGCGTATCCCGGATCAACATCCAGAAGTTCAGCACCTTCCACAGATTTGACTGCATTAGCTATCGCATCCAGCACATCTTTATTGCGACCTTCACTAAAATTTGGTACGCATTCTACAATTTTATTCATCTCTTTCTCCCTTTTGTCAACATTGTCTGTTGTTGTAAAAAGTTAAAATAATTAACTTTTTCATGCTAGAAAATTAATAAAAATAAAGATGTGCATTCAATGAAATTTTTAGTTTATTTTGTCATAAAATTTACATATTCTCTTGTTGTTATAAATTAAATCAATAAGGTAGTTTGTGAAAAAATATATAATCATCATCATTTGCTTAATTTCAGTTTGTATTGCAGAAGATTTCAAAATCATTGGCTATTATGCAGGCAACAAAGAAAATATTGACAAATATCAATTAGAAAAGCTCACACATATCATATATAGTTTTGTTCATCTTGATGGAAATAATTTGAAAATTGATAATGACAAAGATGAAGCAACTATCAAACATATTGTTGGATTGAAAAAAGACTATCCCAATCTCAAAGTAATGATAGCACTTGGTGGCTGGGGTGGATGCTATAGCTGTTCAGATGTATTTTCTACAATAAAGGGAATTGAAGAATTTGCACTTTCTGCAAAAAATCTCCTGGAAAAACACCAACTTGATGGACTGGATCTGGATTGGGAATATCCTGCTATTGAAGGTGTACCTGGACATCCATTTATACCAGAAGACAAACACAATTTCACACTATTAATCCAGGAACTTAGAAAACAATTCGGCAATGATTATAAATTGAGTTTCGCTGCCGGCGGTTTTAATGAATATCTGGAAAAATCTATTGAATGGGAATTGGTTATGCCACTAGTTGATTGGGTCAACCTGATGAGTTATGATCTGGTCAATGGATATAGCAAAGTAACTGGCCACCATACGCCATTGTATAGTAGAATAGGTCAAAAAGTATCCGTTGAGTCTGGTGTGAATTATCTAGACTCACTCAACATTCCTCTCAAAAAAATCGTTATTGGTGCTGCTTTTTATGGCAGAATGTGGAAAAATGTAGATGATATCAATCATGGTTTCTTTCAGCCGGGAGAATATAGCGGAGCAGCGAGTTATCAATCCATTTGCGAAAGATTTCCCGAAGATGATGGCTATATTGAATTTTTTGACTCCACAGCATCTGCTTATTACAGATATAATTCTGATAAGAAATTCTTCATCACCTATGACAATCATCAGTCAATCAAGGCCAAAACAAAATATGCAATGACCAAAAAACTAGGCGGAATCATGTTTTGGCAACTTGCTGAAGATAAAGCTGAAAATGGTTTGCTGGACTCAATTCATAAAACTAAAAATCCTTAAATCAAACAAAATTCTATTCTACATCTCAGAGTATCTTTTCATTTCAATATACAGGAAAACTACTTGGAAAAGCCTCAGATATTTTTTAGTTTCATAGAAATGTGAGGGAGACACAATGAAAACATTAATAAAAAATATTGGACAACTAGTGACCTATGATTCCGCAATCAAAGGAATGAAAATTCATAAAAATGTGGAAATGATAATTGAAGATGGAAAAGTTGTTGAAATTGGTAATGATTTATATTCAACAGAAATGGAAATCATCGATGCAGAAGGAAAACTTGTAACTCCTGGTTTTGTTGATGCTCATACTCACCCGGTTTTTTACAAAACCCGTGAAAATGAATTTGAAATGAGAGTAATGGGAAAAACTTATCATGAAATCGCAGCAGCAGGTGGTGGTATCAAAGCCAGTGCGAGACGACTTCGACAAGGTGATCCTAAAATCCTAAAAGAGCAGACTTTGAAAAATATCAATCGCTTTTTTTGTTTTGGTACCACAACTATCGAAGCAAAAAGTGGTTATGGTTTATCAACAGAAAGTGAACTTACTTCTCTTCGAATTCTCAAGGAAATAAATAAGGATCACGATTTAGAAATCTACTCAACCTTTCTGGGAGCCCATGAATTTCCGGAAGATTTTCAAAATGATCATGAAGGATACATCGATAAACTAGTTGGTGAAATGTTGCCACAGATTGTGCGTGAAGGATTAGCAGATTTCTGTGATGTATTTTGTGAGGAAGGTGTGTTTTCTGTTGAAGAAACACGACGAGTTCTGGAACCGGCAAAAAGTTTGGGTCTGGGAATACGAATTCATGCTGATGAATTCAAGCCCCTTGGCGGAACTGAATTAGCTGCTAAACTTGGAGCCTGTTCTGCTGACCATCTCATCGCCATTACTGATGATGGAATCCAGGCTTTGAAGGAAAATGGTGTAGTTCCGGTTGTACTTCCGGCAACAATGTTTTTTCTGGGTTCAGAAAAATATGCACCAGCCCGAAAAATGTGGGATCAAGGATTACCTGTTGCTATTGCCACAGATTTCAATCCTGGCAGTTCTCATACTCAGTCGATGCCCTTTGTGATCACAACTGCATGCTTGAAAATGGGCTTGACTCCGTTGGAAGCAATACAAGCTGCTACTTTTCATGCAGCGAAATCTTTGAAAATCGAAAATAATGTGGGAAGTTTAGAAAAAGGAAAACAGGCTGATTTTTGTATTTGGGATTTTAAAAACTACCAGGGAATTCCTTATTATCTTGCTACAACACCAGTCTATAAGGTTTTCAAAAAAGGGAAGATGGTTTGGGAGTTTGAAATATAAAGCTGATTCGCTAAAACGAAAAAAAATCTATTAAAATCCGCGGTAATCTGCGGCAAAAAATATAAAGGAGAATAAAATGGAATCTTGGAGTTACATATTTTTGATGTATTTAAGAACAATGGGCTGGGCAATTGTAGCTGCTATCAGTTTTGCATTTGGCGTTGGCCTGGCAATAAAAGTTTTTGATTGGCTATCATTTTCCATCGATGAATGGGAAGAAATCAAAAAAGGTAATATCGGTGTTGCGTTGATCATGGTTTCTTTGATTGTAATGATGGGATTGATTATTTATAAGGTTATTTAAAAAGTCGCGTTCCCAAAAATTAAAGTCCATTTGACTTTTTATTATTTAAAAATTGAAAAACAGGTTTAAAAGGCTTGGGTATTTGAAACATCAGGCCTTTTAATTTTTGACAAAGTAAAATAATGATTGATAAATCCCCAAGTATCCATTCTTTCTTTATGTAACTTTTACAGAAAAAACTATAATACTAAGTTAAAACTGATTATTGCATAAACTCTTAAAGTTATACATTTTATTACACAAATCTATTTATTTTCCATTCCTTAATAAAAATTAAATATAATTTTAGTTATTTATTATATTAATTTATAAATTCAATTTAATCTTCAGCAATACCTTATTATTTTAATCAGTTGATATGTTTTAATCACAAGCTTATGAGTTGAGATATTCTCATAACTCTATTGTGATAATGAATATTTACTTGGAAGGTAGGTAAGATGTATTAAAATATTTTATTATCAACTGATCAAACCATAGAAAAGGAGTCAGTTATGTCAATTAAATTAAGTGGAGAATGGAAAGTTTCAGTGAAATCAAAATCTGCTCTTTTCGATCAGCGGATTATTATTTCAGGAACAACAAATAATAAGGATGGTGTATATCCTCATGCAAGTTTTGGGACAAAAACTTTAAAAGGTGGATTTGGGATACAAATTCAGTATGAAAAAAGTGGCAACTGGTATGATTCTTTAATGTGTTTAGGTAGTATTAATCGAACAGCATCCAATGTTGTTGTAGAAATACAATCTGATGATAATGTTGGATATGGTGACCTGGATTTTAATGATTTAATTCTTAATGCCAAGAAGGCTGTTGAAGATAATGAATATTGTTTATATGGAAAAATCAAACAGTATTCCGGATGTTATTTCAATCCTTGCCTATTTCCAAGATTGGTTATTGATGACTGGGTACATATATCCCCAAGATTTCCCAAAGATTTCATCGCACAGGTAGAACCATTAATCCCAGAATTACCTCCACTTCCTGATCCTCCTATACCTCCTTTGCCTTGGGATTATCATTCACAAAGAGTTGAAATTTCACCTGATCTTGCACAAAATTTAGTAAACAATGCCAAACCGATTTCAAAAAGAGGAGCCTTTCGAAGTTCTGGTTTGAAGACACTTTCAAATTCAGGATTAGAAACATATAATACTCTTGATGCAGCAGAAACTAATATAAAGGAATTGGCATCCCCAAATATTGCTCAGTTTTTCAAGCACCGATGTCATGTGGAACCAATCTCTGGTGCGGTTATTAGGATTATCGATTATGATCCGGGTGTTGGTGAATCTACAGGACAATTGTTTGCCGGAACTGGTAATAAGGAGATATTAGGTCATGTTGTCACCGATGAATATGGTAATTATATATTCTTTTTCAAATGGACATTTTTACATATTGGATTATTAAAACCGGATGTAATCCTTCAATTAATGCAATTAAATGAAGAAGGAATACCAGCAGTAACAATAGAATCAAGAATCACCTGGAATATTGAGAAACTGCAACGAAAAGATTTTTGTATTCCAAGTCACCTTGTTATTAAACCACCCACAGAAGAAGTTGTTAGTCCTGAACGAATTTTTCAATATGTTGGAAATCTTCCTGTGGTGCGGATTCCACAAACAGGAAGTGAACGTGGTCATGGAACTAGTCAATCAGGTGATTTAGTTAGTGTTATTAGAGCACCTTTTGGTGGTGTACTATATTTGAAAGGTAGTTTTCATGATTATCCTACTGTAAAATCCTATCGAATATCCTATTGGACAACTGACAATCCTGCGGGAAATATTAGTGAAACTACATTATTAACTCCTTTGAAATATTATAATGGAGACTTTGATCTAATAACAGTTGGTCCAGGACCAGTTGTAGTCAGTGGAGTACCAGCAGATGCCTATCCTGTAATGGATGGAAATTATGAATATTCACATCCTTTTGGTCGACAATATAAAGCTTATATAAATACACTTGCTCTGAAAACAGGAAGAATGAACACTGGTTTTTTACATATAAAAATTCAGGGATTGAAAGCAAACGGATCTGATGTTACTAGTGCCAAAGATGAATTTTTGGTAAAAATTGATAATGTTTCACCTGTCCCGGAAATTGAACCAATTACAGCGGGATCTGGTGCTGGAGCAGGATGTGGTTTTGTTGAAATAAATAAACCCGATGCTACTTTTCCTTTGACTTTTAAAGTTCATGATTCAGGAGGACATTTATACAATTATTATTTCAGGTTATGGAAATGTCATAATAATCAAATTGGAGGGAACCATTATAGTGACGTATATAGTATAAGTAAACCATTATATTGGCATGGTACAATTGATGATTCTGCAAGCAACTGGCTTGGTTGGAAAACTGTAAATATGCCCAATGGAGGAAGTCTATTTACACCTTCAGAAATTGCATCTGGAGTCAACTTCGTTGCAGTTTCAATCGAACTCTGGGCAAAATCCCGAACAACCGATGGTAGACACAATCATCTACATCATCCAAGATGTGTTGAGGTAATTGGAGTAAAGTATGTGCCATTGCCATAATTTTTATTGTTATTACTCTTCAATAGGAGGAAAAAATGGAAAGAAATAATATATATTTGAATAAACGTCTCGATCAACTCGACCTTCCAAAAGCAAGTATTGAATCGGAATTAATCGACAAATCAAAATTTAATGAGATGCCTCTAACAAAAGCACCTAAGAAGAAGAAAGGTCACCAATATAATGGATTCATTGTACTGCGACTATCTCCAGAATTACCCTTGGTTTCAAATGAATGTAAAACCCTTATTAGTGCAGTAAAAGAACTACGATTACATAGTTTGGAAAAGATTTTGGATGAATATGATCTTTCTGATACAAGACGGCTGATCAAGAGTATGGAATTTGAAAATATTTTACAACTTGAAATGAAATCTTATGAATCAAAATTACATCCAATACATTCTCTAACAAGTTATTGGAAAATTGATACTCGAAAGCAAGCCCACAGGATAGTAGAAATTATAAAAAGACTAAATGGACTTTATGAAGTGGACTTAGCTTATCAAGAATATGCGGCAAGTGATCCGGTAGTAACACCTGGAAATGATCCTTATAATAGTGATCAGGATTATTTAGATGCTGCTAATACTGGCATTGATGCACGCTGGGCATGGACACAACCAAATGGAGAAGGTGCAGGAGTAGGATTTGTTGATTTAGAACAGGGATGGTTCCTAAGTCATGAGGATTTTGCTAGTAAATCACCCTCACTTATTTATGGTGATAACATGGATGGTGTTGGAACATATAAGGGCAATCATGGCACAGCTGTTTTAGGAGAAGTTATAGCAGATGATAATACTGTAGGTGTAGTTGGTATAGCTCCTAGTGTGTCTTCGGTGTCTGTTACTAGCCACTATGATGCTGCTACCAATACGAATGGTCATGTTGCCGATGCGATTCTTGGCGCAATTCCTTCCATGAATCCTGGTGATGTTCTCCTTCTCGAGATTCAAAAGAGTTTTCTACCTACTGAAACCGATGATGCTGATTTTGATGCCATCCGATTAGCTGTTGCACAAGGCATTGTTGTTATTGAAGCTGCTGGAAATGGAAATGATGATCTGGATGCTTTTACAAATACAGCAGGTGATAATATCCTTGATAGAAATAGTGCTGATTTTCGTGAATCGGGAGCAATTATGGTAGGTGCCGCACTTTCAGCACTGCCACACAATCGTAAAACAGCTTCCAACTATGGTTCACGAATTGATTGTTACGCCTGGGGAACCAATGTCACTACCTGTGGCTATGGTGACCTGGATAATGGTGGTGGAAATGATAACAAAAAATATACAAGTGATTTTCAGAATACAAGTGCTGCTTCACCAATCATTGCCGGAGCAGCAATCCTCTTGCAAGGTATGTACGAAGCCAATACTGGAACTCGACTTTCACCTATGCAAATACGTATGCTATTGACTGATCCGGTTTCTGGAACAGCACAAGGTGGTGGTGTTGCAGGAAACATTGGAGTTATGCCCAATCTTAGAGCAATTATAGATAATGATTTGGATATTGTTCCAGATGTTTATTTACGTGATAATATAGGTGATACTGGTATCGTTCCCTTCACTGGTGGAATAAGTGCCAGCCCTGATATAATAGTCCGACCTGCTATAGTTACTAATCCAACAACCTCATTTGGTCAAGGAAGTGGTACTGAAAATAATAATACTCTAGGCTACGAAGTAAAATCGAGTCAAGATAATTTTATTTATGCTCGAATGAAAAATCGTGGAGGTGCTAATGCCAATAATGTCACTGCAACAATTTACTGGAGTGATGTAGCAACGCTTGTAACACCAAATATGTGGAACCTGATCGGAACAACATCACCAGTAAATGTACCACAGGGTGATACACTTGTTGTGGCTAATCCAATCACCTGGAGTTCGGCTGATATTCCCGGCACAGGTCATTATTGTTTTGTTGGAATATTGAATCATCCATCTGACCCCGCACCTCCAATACCCGGACCTACAGACTGGACTGGTTTTCGTAATTTTATTCGCAATCAAAATAATGTAACATGGCGTAATTTTAATGTGGTTAATATGAGTTCTTCTTCACCTTCTGCAATGCCATTTCTAATTGCAGGAGCACCAGATCGTAAACGCTTTTTCGATTTAGAAATTGTTCAACATATGCAGAAAGGTGTACAAGTATGGTTAGAAGTTCCAATGGGTCTTGCAAAACAATTTTTGAAAGGACGTAGTTGGAAGTATGAAATTGATCGAAAGAAACAGGTCATACGATTATTATTACCTTCAAAACCACGACTATACTTACCAGAAATGTATCTAAGTAAAGATGCCAGGTATAAATCAAAATTTATTGTCAAAGGTTCCAGGAAATTGATACAAATAGGCAACAGGATTGCTATTAGACAGCTATTTGAGAAAGAAGAAGTAGGTCGTATCACATGGTTATTTCACAAACATAAAGAAGATAGACTTATATTGAAAAAATAGGTTGATGTTTTTAAATAGCACTAGAGTATTTAAAAACTTTAAAAAAATAAAATAAGCGACTTTATTCAAATGGATAAAGTCGCTTATGCATATATCAATAGTTTCAAAACTCATTCTTAAAAATGTTCATTTTTTCTGGCACAAGAGTCCCGGCAGAGATTAAAGTTTGCAAACCTTCTTCAACAGAAAGATTTGATGCCACAACATCGGTTTGTGGTAAAAAAATCATCCAACCGGATGTAGGATTCGGTGTGGTTGGTAGAAAAATCGAATAGAATTTTGTTCCATCTTTTCCTTCAGTTTCACCGGTAACAAAACCCATTGACCAGGCACCTTTACGTGGAAATTCAAAAAATACTACCTTTTCGAAACCTTCCTGATTTAGTTGGAATGCTGTCAGGATTTTCTTACTTGTTGAATAAACTGTTTTGATTAATGGAATCTGATCAACCCAATTCTCTAAAATATTGAAAAATGAGCGTCCTACAATATTGGACGTAAACAGTCCTAAAAGAAATATTAAAAATATTCCTGCCACTAGACCCAATCCTGGAATTTCAAAGCCAAGATATCTGATGGATATTGGATTTACAACAGGACCAACAATATTATCAAAAAAAGATAAAAATAATTTAAATACATAAACCGTCAACACGATAGGAATTAAAGTAAAAATTCCTGTTAGAAATTTTGTTCTTAGTGATTTTTTAACTTTTGTCCAAAAACTTTTCATATTTAATTTCTTTTTCTAAGTTGTAAAGTTATTCTTATAATTTTAACTTAATAACTATGTAAATTATATACACAAGGATATTAGATAATACATAAAGTTAATATAAAAAAATGAATAAAATTCTTTTAAAAAATATAGTTTTAGTAATCTTTATTTTGACTATGATTGTGTTTGCTGAAAATCAGAAGCAAGCACTTGTTCTTAGTGGTGGTGGTGCTCGTGCATTTGCTCATATA
>Ga0209692_10005516_pt1 | contig 10817 bp, 9 predicted proteins | sample tdDd472_FD_187129 | JGI IMG/M metagenome (GOLD analysis project Ga0209692, IMG submission 187129) | Marine sediment microbial communities from the Atlantic coast under amendment with organic carbon and nitrate - tdDd47.2 (SPAdes)... | ecosystem: Environmental > Aquatic > Marine > Coastal >...
AAGGTCCCGGTTCTTCACACCAAAGCTTCCTCCCAGGCCACAGCACCCCTGCTCCATCTCCACCAGGGTGTGGCCGGCTTTTTCGAGGAGTGTTCGCACCTCACCTGTGTTTTTAAGGCTATGGCGCCCATGGCAGGGGTCGTGGACGGTGACGGTGAGGCCGGTCTCGTTGTCGGCGACTTTCTCCTGAGCACCCAATTGCGCCAGAAGATCGCTCCCGTCGCAGACCGTTTCGGCAATGCGATCCACCAGGGCGGCTTCGGCCTCGGTGAGACTTTCCTTCACCTTGGGCCAAAGGTGCCTCAGGGCGTGGGTACAGGTGGCACACGGGGTCACCACATGCGTGAAGTCAATGGTTTCAAACAGGGCAAGATGCCGCTTCACGGCCCCTGAGAACTCCTCCGTATCTCCTTCGGAAAGGAAGGGTATGCCGCAGCACCCTTGTTCACGGGGTACATGAACCCGGGCTCCGGCTTCGGTGAGCAGATCCGCAAGGCCCTCTCCCACGAAGGGATACACTTTGTCCACCAGGCACCCGGCAAAGAGAATCACTTCGGGGCCGGATGTGGCCTGCGCCTTCTCGGTGTAATGATTGCTGAAGAAAGGCTGGGTGATTTTCGGTACCGGATAGCGCCCTGCAAGGGTCACGCGCTCTTCGTCAGACGAAGAGATCACACGCCGCTGAACAGCCGCAAATCGTGCAGCCAGGGTGGCGGTGCGCTTGGGGTCGGCAAATGCTTTCCGGAGCAGAGCCCGCTTGGTCTTCGAAAGACGCGCTGCATCCGCCAGGGCCTTTCGAGCCATCAAAAAGGCGTCCACCGTGGCAACCCCCCGGGGGCAATTGGCCTGGCACCCACCACAGAGGGTGCAACGGTTCATTCTCTCGAGGGTCTCTGCCGGTGCATCGGTGATCTGGTCATGAAGGGCGACGATAAGGGCCAGCTTCCCACGGGCGGAGTCCCCTTCGAGCCCGGTATTTTTGTAGACAGGACAGACGGCCTGGCACATGCCGCATCGGTTGCACACCGACGCCATCTTTTGTGCGGCTTCTGCCAACGCGATTAAATCAATGCTCATGTGGCCGGTTTTCCTGCAGCACCCCGATAATACGGGGAATGAGTTTATCGGCCATGGCCGAATCAAAGGTACAGGCAGCAGCCCCGAAGTGGCCGCCACCGTTAAATTGTGACAAGAGATGCCCTGCGTGGACATTGCACCCCACGTTAAAAATGCTGTGGCCCACACTTAAGACCACCCGTTTTTTGGCCCGATCCACGTAACGGATCTTCACACTCACCACAGCTTCCGGGTACATGGCATAGACCAGAAACCGGTTTCCTTCCGGTGCTTCGTCATACCCCCTGAAGTCGGTGATGGAGACACCTTCCTTCACATCGGTACAGGATCGCAGGTGCCTTCGGTACTCCCTGTTTTGGGCCACAACCGCCTCACAGCGGCGCTTCACCTCGGGATCGGCCATCACCCCTTCGATGGGCTGAGTCCTGAGAAGGCCCACAAGACGATCCCAGTAGGGACCATCCTCCCACTTGCGTCCGAATATGGTCATGGAGAGGAGCACATAAGGGTAGAGCTCCGGCGTCTCCACCTCGTCTCGCGTAAGGTCCGCGGAGTCAATACGATCCGCTTGCCGGATCAGCTCGGAATAATCTTTTCCAATGCGATCCCTGTAGTATTGCCACACCAGGCCGGCTGCCGACGGCACCACCTCAAAGGCCCCCTCAAAGGGGGTCTCCACACGGTTGGTGGCGTGATGGTCAAACCAGAGGCTGCAGCTGGGATCAAAGGGCAGGTTGGCGATGGCATCGCCCTGCCTGATCTCCACCTTGCCCTGCTGCATGTCATTGGGCTCCACCCAAAGGGTCGGTTCGGTAAGGGTCAGGCTCTCTTCAAGCACCACGGCGCAGACCACCCCGTCAAAATCGGGTCGTGTAACGATTCGCATGGTCATGTTTCCTATTATGAGATGGCAGGTATTGAAAGGTTTGATGATGACGTCAAAGGTCGATACGGCTCCGCTGTACCCACGTCCCAGGGAGAGGAACGACGGCATGGTTCAAGGTGCACGCCCTCACTGATTGGTATTCTGGCCCCACCCGGCACCATAAAAAACTGGCCCTGGATGGGAAACCGGTCACGCCTTTTCCGTATGTGACTGATCCCGGGGCTTTCGCCCCTCACGCAACCACAATACCAGATAAAGGCAAATGCCGGCGACGATGCCTGCAAGGTCGAAAAGATAATCCACCCGATCCATCTGCCGACTCGGAACAAAGAGCTGGAACACCTCATCCGCGGCACCGATGGTCGCGGCCATCAGAAAAGCAAAAATGATGGCAACCAGTCGGTTCTGCCCCAGGGGCAGAGACCGGGCGCCTCGCAAGACAAGAAATCCAGCCACCCCGTAAACAAGAAGGTGAACCACCTTATCGCACACCGGACCCTTTGGCATCGGCAAGTGAATCAGGGAGGGGAGAAAAATCAACACACAGAGAAGAAGCACGGCAAGCCAGCGTCGCACAACATTCGACTCTACAATCCTCATGACGTTCTCCCTTCCCCTTCCGCCCTTATTGTCCGAAGACTGGAACGCTTTCGTCCTTCCGGGCACGAATGTCCGTTTTAACCACGGAAAGAAAGTCATCCCTTGAAACGCCGTAGTTGACCTTGCCGTCCAAGGTTCGGACGGAAAAGACGCCGGCCTCACGTTCCTTTTCACCAATGGTGATGATCACGGGAACCTGCTGGAGCTGCGCGTCACGCACCTTGCGTTTGAGGCTCTCGCCACGGCCGTCTACCTCCACGCGGAGCCCTTCGGCTTCGAGCTCTTTCTTCACCTGCCAGGTGTAATCCAGAAGGTCGTCGTTCATGGGCAGGAGCACCACCTGAACCGGTGCCAGCCACAAGGGGAAACGGCCCGCGTAGTGCTCCACGAGGATGCCGAAGAAACGCTCGATGGACCCGAAGGCCACGCGGTGAATCATCACGGGGCGGTGTTTCTCGTTGTCGGCGCCAATGTACGTGAGGTCAAACCGCTCAGGCAGGCTCATGTCCAGCTGAATGGTGCCACACTGCCAGGTTCGCCCAATGGCGTCCTTGATATGAATGTCAATCTTGGGACCATAGAATGCGCCGTCCCCTTCGTTGATGACATAGCCTTTTCCGTACTCATCCAGGGCGGACCGGAGGCCTTCGGTGGCTTTTTCCCACTGCTCGTCCGTGCCGATGGATTTCTCCGGACGGGTGGAAAGCTCCAGGTGAAAATCAAGGCCGAAGGTCTTGTAAACCCGCTCGTCGAGCCTCAGCACGCCCAGGATCTCATCGTGGATCTGCTCCGGGGTCATGAAGATGTGGGCGTCGTCCTGGTGGAAGGCACGCACACGGAAGAGGCCGGAGAGGGCTCCGGACAGTTCATGACGGTGAACAAGGCCGATCTCTCCGGCTCGCTGGGGAAGCTCCCTGTAAGAAGGGCTCTTCATGCGGAAAAGAAGCATCCCACCGGGACAGTTCATGGGTTTGATGGCGTAATCGAAGCCATCGACACTGGAGGTGTACATGTTCTCACGGTAGTTTTCCCAGTGTCCGCTGCGCTCCCAGAGGGCGCGGTTGAGCATGATGGGGGTCTTGGTCTCCACGTACCCGTCTTTTGTGTGCTCTTCCCGCCAGTAGTCAATAAGGGCGTTCCACATGGCCATGCCTTTGGCATGGAAGAAGGGCATGCCCGGCGCTTCGTCATGGAAGCTGAAGAGGTCAAGCTGGGAACCGAGTTTGCGGTGGTCCCTCTTTTTGGCCTCTTCGATCATGTGGAGATGGGCTTTCAGCTCCTTTTTATCAAAAAAGGCGGTGCCGTAGACACGCTGAAGCTGGGCATTGTTCTGGTCTGCACGCCAGTAAGCTCCGGAAACACGCATCAGCTTGACGGCTTTCACAAGACCGGTGTGGGGAACGTGGGGGCCTCGGCACAGGTCGACAAAATCACCCTGTTCGTACAGAGAGATGGTCCCTTCGAGGCCTTCAATCAATTCGAGCTTGTAAGGTTCGCCCTTGAAACGTTCGAGGGCCTCCTCCTTGGAAATCACGTTGCGCGTGAAGGGGAGTTTGGCCTTGACGATCCGGTTGATCTCCTGCTCGATGGCAGGAAATGCCTCTTCGCCGATGGGCTCCATATCGATGTCGTAATAGAAGCCCCCTTCCACAACGGGACCGATGGTAAGGTGGGCATCCTTATAAAGGTTGCTGATGGCCTGGGCCATGACGTGAGCCGCGCTGTGCCTCATGATCTCGAGGGCTTCGGGGTCTTTGGTGGTGATAAGGCGAACGGCAGCACCGTCCTCGACCTTCTCCGAAAGATCCATCATCTCCCCAGCAATTTCCATGGCCACACAGCTTCGTGCAAAGCCTTCAGAAATAGAGAGGGCAATATCTGCCCCTGTAGGGGCTTCGTTAAACTCGCGTTCGCTTCCATCCGGTAGAGTGATCTTAACCATATCCGTATCCGTATCGTCTCGAATTATGTAAGGAATCGCCTGACGGGCGATGCCTTGTGGGTATCTTGAAAAACAGGGGTGCACGCACCGCACTGAAAACAGGGCTAATTTCTGAATTTAGGGCAATTCCCCAGGAGGGTCAAGGTAAAAGCTCCCCAGAACGTCAGGGCAAAGGAAAGTGTATGGTCTTCCTGCAAAAAAAATGGTACACCAACATAAATAATTATCGTTCACACCGCCGGTGGGCCGGCGGTTGTGCCCAAGGCATAATGGCCTCGCAGCGGCCCGGGCTGCACCCAGCTTTCACACACGGACGCGTCCCGGAACCGGCAATCATCATTATATCACTGAGGTCTTCTGCCTGGATTTTTTTTCGCATGCCCTGCGCATGAAGTGGCCGTGCAAACGAGCCCCCACTTTTTTCCGTGACCATCATGATAAACAACCTCCATTTTGTTGAAACACCCGAGGCCCTTGAGGAGATCGCTGAGTTTTTTTTAAACGCCGACTGCATCGGCGTGGACATTGAAGCCGACTCCATGTTCCACTTCCGTGAAAAGGTGTGCCTGATCCAAATGGCCGCCGGAGACCTCATTGCCGTCATCGACCCCCTGGCCATTGACGACATGAGCCCCATTGTGCCTGTCTTTGAAAAACCTGAAATCCGGAAAATATTTCACGGAAGCGACTACGATGTCCGCTCGCTCAACCGTGACTTTGGCATCACCATCCGCAATCTCTTTGATACGGAACTGGCTTCACGCTTCCTCGGCATTGCCGAAACCGGCTTGGGTTCGGTGATGAAAAAACGCTTTGGCGTCGAGCTGGACAAGACGTACCAGAAGAAGGACTGGTCCAAGCGGCCCCTGACCGATGGCATGATCGAATACGGCGCCGGAGACGTGATCTACCTTCCAAAGCTTGCTGCCATCCTCGATAGCGAGCTTGAAGAAAAGGGACGCACCGACTGGGTGGATGAAGAGTGCCTCCTCCTTTCTGGTGTCCGCCATCAGGAGAACGGAAACGATCCCCTCTTCACCCGAGTCAAGGGCGCCGGAAAACTCGACAGGCGAAGCCTCGCCGTCCTTGAGGAGTTGCTCCAGCTTCGGCTCATCATCTCCGAAAAGAAGGACCGCCCCCCTTTTAAAGTCTTCAGCAATGCCTCTCTCCTGACCCTTGCAAAAGACAAACCCCTCACCCCCGGACGCCTTAAGGCGTGTGGAGCCCTCTCTCCGAGACAGGCTTCCACCCATGGCAATCAGGTGCTGGAGGCGGTGGAAAAGGGAGTCGGCCTGCCAGAAGAAGAGATGCCCCAGTACCCCAGACGCAAACGTCCCAGCTTCAAGCCCGACGTCCCCAAGCGCATGGATGCCATCAAGGGATACCGGGATACCGTGGCAGACACCCTGGAGTTGGACCCACCCATTCTCATCAACAAAGCCCTGATGACGGCCATTGCCGCAAGCAACCCAGGGACCGTGGACCAACTTTACACCATCGGCGGCCTGCGCCAGTGGCAGATCAGCACCCTGGGTGAAGGCATCATCAATGCCCTGCACCCGGCATCATAAAGACCCGATATTGTCGCTGCGGGAACCCTGACAACCACACCTGAAACCGTCACCCACACGACCCGATCACAGGGCGGTGCCTGGCACCGCCCCTCCAAGAGGTACCCCATGGAACAACGTATCTCCTTCACGTCCGAAGGAATCACCCTTGAAGGCATGCTCGAAAACCCTGGCGCAAAGCGCGGGGTTGTTATCACCCACCCGCACCCCCTCTACGGTGGCGACATGGACAACCCTGTGGTCCTTGCCATCACCGAAAGCTACCGAAAAGCAGGATTTGCTACCTTGAGGTTCAATTTCCGCGGCGCCGGTGGAAGCGATGGCCACTACGAAGAGGGCACGGGAGAGACCTGCGACCTCCTGGCTGCCATTAACCGCCTCAGATCCGAAGGCGTGGAAGAGGTCGTGTGCTCCGGATACTCCTTTGGAACCTGGATCTGCCTGACCGCCTCCCTCAAGCACCCTGTCACCACCGACGTGATGGTAGCCCCTCCGGTCACCTTCGTCGATTTTCTCGCAGCCCCATGCGACAGGGGGCCCAACCTTGTCATCGCCGGTACCAATGACAGCTTTGCTGACCTGGACACCCTGAAGGGCATGGTCCCCGTATGGAACCCCTCGGCAACGATTCATATCATCGAAAAGGCAGACCACTTCTTCTCCATCCACCTGGAAGAGGTAAGCCACACAATCGATACCTACCTCTCCAAGGATTGAATCAGCCCCAAAGCAAAGTGAGGGGCTAAGCCTTCCCTACAGGGCTTAACCCCTCCCCCATTTTCCCGGCAGCCAACTCCAACACCAAAACACCGATCCAACCCCTCCCTTACGCACCAGCCACACATGTTCACTCACAAATCACATTTCTCATTGACAAACACCGTTCACAACACCTACAACTAACGTAAGACACACCCATCCGTACACCCAACGGACAACATCCCCCTTCACCCCAACACACTGAAACCGCAAGCCAGACAGCCCCACTCCGGCCATATGCATCCTCCCTTCCAGCGCCGGCCCCGAAAGCCTTAATTCGGGCCAGAAGGCTTGCACCAACCCTCAGGAGGCAACCATGATCAAGCGCAGGGACAACACCCTGCCCTGGAGCAGGGAATATCGCATCCTCGGCATCCCAAACACCCTTGAACCTTTCCCCGAGAAACCGGCCTACGACATCCTTGACCAGGCCGCCAAACGATTCCCCAAACGGGGCCTGATTCAGCTGGGTACCATGCTCACGTACCCGGAGGTCAGAGACATTGCCTACCGACTTGCCACAGCCCTGACCCGGCTCGGCCTCCAAAAGGGCGACCGCGTTGCCACCCTGCTCCCCACCTCCATCCAATTTATCATTGCCGACTACGCCATCAGCCGGGCGGGACTCGTCCACGTGCCATGTTCTTCCCTGGAACCCGTCAAACACCTGCAGCACAAATTCAAAGAGAGTCACCCCCGAATCCTCATTGCCATAGAAGACGCCCTCCCCGAAGCACAGACCCTGGCACGAAAAACAGGGTTGGAGCACGTCATTGTCACCAGCCTCTCGGACTATTCAGACACGCCAAAACCAACAAGTTTCCTCACGGGCTTCACCTGCGGGGCGCACTGGCTCACCCAGCTCATCTCCGAGACTCCCTTCGCCCCCCCTGAGCTATCCCTTGACACCGACAGCGACCTGGAAATGATCCTTTTCACCGGCGGCACCACCGGGCTCCCCAAAGGGTGCATGCTCACCCACCGAAACATCTACAGCAACTCGATTCAGAACAGCTGGGCTTTCGGACGATCAAACCGCCTGTTCAAGGGAAACATTACCGCCCTTCTCGGATTGCCGCTCTTCCACTCCTATGGGCACATGATCATGCATACCATGACCCTTGAGGGCTACAACCAGATCCTCATCCCTGACGCCAGGGATACGGATGCCATGGTTGATATGATCCGCACCCACTACCCCCTCCTGCAACTCGGGGTCCCGGCCCAGTTCATGAAAATGGCGGCAAGCAAGCTCAAGGGAATTGCCGTCTTGGGGGTATCTGGCTCCGCCCCTCTCCCCCCAAGCGCTCAGAAAACATTTGAAAAGAACTCCGGCGGAGCCATCATGGAGGGGTACGGCCTTTCGGAAATGTCCCCCTGCACCCACCTCAACCCCTCGCTGCTCCTCAGGGTGGCAGGCGGACGGTTCACCCAACGCATCCTGACCTTCACACTGGGCATTCCGGGCTTAAGTTTCGTTCTCAACCGAAGCCTGCGCCTCATGGGGCCCAAGGCGGTGGGTTACGTGATCACCCGGGGCATCGCCCTTCTCCTCATGCTCTCGAGGCGGTCGGCTGCCAAGGGGAAAACGCCTGAAAAGCTCGGAACCACAGGCATCCCCCTACCCGACACCGATATCCGGATCATGGACCCCGCCACAGGCACCATCCTCGCCGACAAGGACCATTTCCCATCCGGCGTACGCGGGGAGATGCTGCTGAAGGGACCCCAGCGCATGCGGGGATACTGGCCAGAAGAAGAGACCGGCATCGATGACGAGGGCTACATCCATACAGGCGATGTGGTCACCGTGGATAAAGACGGGTACTTCACCATTGTGGATCGGACCAAAGACATGATCAATGTCTCGGGGTACAAGGTCTACTCCCGGGAGGTGGACGACATCCTGTACAGCCATCCGGCCATCGAACATGCAGCCACCGTGGGGGTTCCAGATATAAAACGCGAGGGTAGCGAGCGGGTGATCATCTGCCTTCAACCGAAGGCCAGCCACAAAGACCGGGTCACCCCCGATGAGTTCATCGAGTTTTTAAAGGAGCGCGTGGCACGATATGCCGTCCCGAAATCGGTCTTTTTCGTGGACGAAATGCCCCTTACCGACGTGCAGAAACTCGATAAAAAGAAGGTGCGCGAACTTGCCCGGCTGCACCTGAAAGAGAGGCCGCTCAACTGAATGCCCACGCCTTGAAGGACTGAAGAGAGACCACCGACAGGGTCACCGGAGGCATTTTTTTGTATTTCTTACAGAACATTGCACCCAGCAGGAAGTTTCCCGGCGCCTCTTCTTTTCCTTCCTTGACATCTTTTTTAAAACAGTGTTAAGAAGGGAAGTTTTTTGAGGCCGTAATCGGCCTAAAATCCTTGCTCTGTGGAACTATCAACACAGGGCTTTACATCCATAAGGAGCTTACATGAGACGTTACGAAACCGTATTCATCCTCGATCCCGATCTGGGCGAGGAGGTCCGCAACCAGCGTTACGACAAAGTCAAAGAGATCATCACTGCCTACAAGGGCACCATGATCGAATTCGATGACTGGGGCGTACGCAAACTTGCCTACGACATCCGCAAAAAGACCCGTGGCCAGTACGTCCGTCTTGACTACTGCGGCGACGGAACACTTGTTTCCGAGCTGGAGCGAAATTTCCGCCTTGACGACAAATTCCTCAAGTTCATGACCATCATTCTCGGCGAAGACGTCAACCCTGAAGACGTGATTGCAGAGAAAGAGCAGGCTGAAACTGCTGCCGCTGAAGCTGCTGCTGAGGCAGAAAAAGCCGAAGGCGAGACCGCTGAAGTAGCTGACGCGCCCGCCGAAGAGGCAGAAGCTGAGGAAGCTGTAGAACCCGAGACCAAAGAGGAGGAATAAGATGGCCGCACCAGCACGAGGTAAAGGCAAAGGGAAACCCGGACGCAAGGGCCGCAAAAGAACTTACCACCGCAGGAAGGTGTGCCGTTTCTGTGCCGACTCCAGCATTGTCATCAATTACAAGGAGACTCGTACTCTGAAGTACTTCATCTCCGAGCGCGGAAAGATCATTCCCCGTCGCATCACCGGTACCTGTGCCAAGCACCAGCGAGTCCTCACCCGCGAGATTAAGCGTGCCCGTACCATCGCACTGCTTCCCTACGTCGGAAACCTGGAATCGTAATGCACGGCGCGGTGTAAACCGCTTCGATGACTAACAGAACAACGCCGGACATCCGGACACGATTCCGGGTCAACTTCGAAGGGGTGCCCCCCTTCAGCGGAGGCTACTATGGCTACGAAAGTTATTTTAACGGAAACCATCGACACTCTGGGCATTATCGGCGCTGAGGCTACTGTTGCGGACGGATACGCACGCAACTACCTCCTCCCCCGTGGGAAAGCCGTTCTTGCCACGCCCCAGAACAAAAAAATTCTGGAGCAGCAGAAAGCTCGATTTGAACTTCAGATCGCAAAAGAGCGCGAGCAGGCTGAAGAACTGGCCAAAAAGGTACAGGAGATCTCCTGCACCCTGACCGCCAAAGTCAGCCAGGAAGACCGTCTCTACGGCTCCATCACTGCCCAGGACATCCTGGAAGCCCTCAAGGGCCAGGAAGTCACCATTGAGAAGCGCATGCTGCTTCTCGCAGCTCCCATTAAAGAGCTGGGCACCTACAAGGTTCCCGTCCGTCTCTACAAGGACGTTGAGCCTGAAATCACCGTTGAGGTGAAGGCGGAAGCCAAGGAGGAGAGGAGTAAGACCCCTCTTTATCCAAGACTGAAAAGCCAGAGGGGGGCAACCGATTTTCGGTTGCCCCCCTTTTTTCGTTTGGCGAGGCTAGGGCTGCGGAAAAAGAAGACCATACACATTGAGACCTTTAGCGATGTGCGCAGTGCAAAACAACCCGCTTAACGAAGCGTCACAATAAACAGGAACGGCCAATACCGACACGCGTGCGCTTATCTCCGACCGGGACCTTTGCCATTCGGCC
>Ga0209692_10005521_pt1 | contig 10802 bp, 11 predicted proteins | sample tdDd472_FD_187129 | JGI IMG/M metagenome (GOLD analysis project Ga0209692, IMG submission 187129) | Marine sediment microbial communities from the Atlantic coast under amendment with organic carbon and nitrate - tdDd47.2 (SPAdes)... | ecosystem: Environmental > Aquatic > Marine > Coastal >...
ACTATTGTTTTAGTAGTTGAGTGTAACTTTCGACAGTGTGCTGTAATGAGCAGAAATACAGAGAGGTAGCAATGGTTCGGTTAAATGAATTCAATTTAAATAAGGAAATGGATCTGTATTAAAAGCGGCTAGGAATGTACCAGAAAATCAGGCATATAAAACCTTTTGAATGATATTGATCAATAAACCTATGTATAACTTACATTGTGCTAATTCAGTCTTAAATGTTTAAAATTGTTATTAAAGTTTAAAAAGATATCGCTCAATATTTAAGGCTAAGTTATGAAGAGATTAAATCAAATTATGTGTATGGTTATGTTGGCAATGGCAGCATTAACTATGAGTTGTACAAAAGAAGGTCCTCAAGGCCCTCCAGGATCTGACGGAACAAATGGAAATGATGGTAATAATGGTGTAGATGGCACAACTGGCTGTGTTACTTGTCACACTAACGATACTGAACTTGCCTTAAAAACCGCTCAATTTGAGACCTCGAAGCACTTTGTTGGTGGGCAAAATCATGTTGGTTATGGTGATTATCATGGTTCGGGATGCTCTATGTGCCATACACACGAAGGCTTCACGCATGCTATTGAGAATGATGTGGATGATGGTGGATTACACACTGCAGCGACTGCAATGTCATGTTATACGTGTCACCAAATACACACGAGTTATACGCTTGATGATTATGCTATGAATTTTACAGATCCAGTAAAATTGATGATGAATGCTGGTGACGCATTTGATGGATTAGAAGTAGATGTAACTTCTACTTATGGAGATCCTGAAGGTAAAGGTAATACTTGTGTTAAATGTCATCAATCAAGAAACGAAGATGGTAATTTGCCAAATTTAGACTTAACTACACCTTTAATTGTTCAATCACCTTATTATGGACCTCATTATGGTTCTCAGGGTATTGTGTTTGGTGGTAAAGGTGGATACTTCGCAGCTGAAGCCGGAAATGGTAAGCATACATGTATCTCATGTCATATAAATAATGCCCAAAGGACTGATAATAATGGTGTCTATTTTGGTGGTCATAATATGTCATTAAGTGCCATGGTTACTGATCCATATGGTGGTGGAGAAGAATATGTAGCTTTCACAGCAGCATGTACAGAGTGTCACGTGGGTGAGTTGACTGATGATTTTGATTTAAGAGGTATTCAATCAGGAGTTAAATCAAAGCTAGAAACATTAAGAGTTGCTTTAGAAGGGGCAGGTATAATGACTGAAACAGGAAGGATAGTAACTGGCGTAGAGCATACTCAAGCTGAAGTTGCAGCATTCTGGAACTATAAATTAGTTAAGGATGATGGTAGTTATGGGATTCATAATAAAACCTATGCCAATGATTTATTGGATGGTGCTTTAGGTGCATTGCAATAGAGATAAAGAAATGTAGCTATCTTCTAAAAAGGGTAGCTGCCTTCTTAATGCTAAAGTTCTAATCTATTTGCAATTATAAAACTTATCAAGCAATGAAATATTTGAAAAATATATATATACTTATGTTGCTGACTGGTTGTCTTTTGTCGGCATGTGAGTATAATTTTATAACACCTGATACCGGGGATCCTGTAGATCCTGAAGTGCCAATAAGTTTTTCTGCTGAGGTAGAGCCTATTTGGACAAGTCAAGGTTGTGTAAGCTGCCATCCTAGTTCTGGAGGACTTGACCTAAGAATTGGTGAAGCTTATAATAGCTTAATGAGCCATTCGAGAGCTATAAATATTGATAATTCTTCTGAAAGCACAATACTTACTTTTAAAACGGTTAAGCCTAGCCCACATGGGAGCGTTGATTACATTGGTAATCAGAGCGAAATTATAAAAGTTTGGATTGACCAAGGAGCACTAGATAACTAAAACCGATAAAACATGAAAAAATACATATACATATTGGTTTTGGCACTCTTCTCGAGCAGTTTGATGTATGCTCAAGAAGAAGAAGCTCAACCAGAAAAAAAAGTTGATAAGCCAGTGAGGTCACCTTGGGAATCAGGAACTTTGGTTAATCATCAAACGAGTGTGACTCAATATAAAAATACACTTGAAATGGTGATTAGTCACCGTTTTGGTACGATAGATAATGGCATTAGTGATGTCTTTGGAATTATGGCACCTGGAGCTAATATTCGAATAGGATTTAATTACTCTATATTAGATAATGTAAGCGTTGGGTTCGGAACCAATAGTCAAAAGCAATATCAAGATTTTCAAGCAAAGTACACTCCATTTCAGCAAACGCGTGAGAATACGATTCCAGTAAGCTTGACTGTATATGGTAATGCTGCTATTGATGGTCGGCCTGATGAGGTTTTTGGCATAAATTATGCTTTTGCAGATAGGATGTCATATTTTACAGAAGTAATAGTTGGTCGTAAAGTTAATGATTGGTTATCTGTTCAGGCAAGTGCTAATTTTACACATTATAATGCTGTTGATAGCATAATGGATAATGATAAATTGGGTATTGGTTTTGGTGGTCGTGTTAAGTTTAGCCCTCAATCGTCGTTAACACTTGAAGTAGGTGTGCCGCTTGAGATTAGTAGTTTATCGCAACACACATCTTTTACAAATCACCCAAAGCCACACTTTTCCATTGGTTATGAGGTGTCAACAAGTACGCACGCCTTTCAAATATTCTTGACCAATGGCTTAGGTATCTTACCACAAGAATTATACATGTATAATTTGAGTGAGTTTGATAGTAAGAGTATCCGGTTCGGTTTTAACATTACTCGTTTATGGAATTTTTAAGATGAATAGTTATAAAATATAGAGTATGAGAAAGATTAAATTATCAGTTGCATTAGGGAGCCTGTTGGTACTTATGAGTTTTGTTTTGATGTCTTTTACACAAGACAAGAAGCCATGGGATGTGCCAGCTAAATATCAAAGTATGAAAAACCCGCAAGCTGCAGATGATGCTGAGATGTTGAAAGTTGGTAAGATGGCGTATTCACGTCATTGCAAGTCATGTCATGGAAATATTGGTCAAGGTAATGGACCAAAAGCACGTAGTATAGAAGCCGATTTAGGCGACTTTACTACTGCTGAATTTCAAGCACAAAAAGATGGCGTAATTTATTATCAGTCGTTTGTAGGTAGGGATGAAATGCCGAATTTCGAAAAGAAAATCATCGATGATGAGGATCGTTGGGCAATAGTTACGTATTTACGTACTTTAAAAAAGTAAAGAAATCACCATTATTATAAGCTGCCCGCATTAAGAGTAATCTTTCTTATTGCTGGCAGTTTTATGTTTATACTCATCTTATAGCTTAAGCAATGGCCAATAGAATAATAATATATAGTCTGTTCTTATCTTTTTTTGTTTTAGTTATTCAAACGAATGCTAAATCACAAGATACAGCGGATAATAGTCAATGTCTGAAATGTCATGGGCAAGTGTTTTATGAATACCATAACGAATGGACTGATCTTATCGACAGGAAACCAATGAATCCGTTCTATCATATAGATAGTGTTAAAATGCACAATTCGGTTCATAAAGCATTTGCTTGTATCGACTGTCATTCTATGGACTACGAAACATTTCCGCATAGTGGAGAATTGCGTTTAGAGGAAAAATATAAGTGCATTGATTGTCATGGTGGTGATGATAATTATGTCAAATATAATTTTGAAGGAATAGAAGAAGCGTTTATGGAAAGTGTTCATTTTAAATCTTCAGATGAACGATTCAGTTGCTGGATGTGTCATGATGCACATGGTTATCAATTGGCTTTGAGAGAGCAAATGCCCATAAAGGATGTGGTTAGTTTAAGTAATAAGATGTGTTTGAATTGCCATACTAATAAGTTTAAATATGGATTGTTATCTGAGGATGTTCCTAAGGATATTAATGCAATTCATTCTTGGTTGCCAAATCAGGTGAATCATTTTAATAAAGTTAGATGTGTTGATTGCCACACACAAGTACAAAATGATTTATTAGTATCTCATAAAATATTACCCAAAGAAGAAGCTTTAAAAAGTTGTGTGCAATGTCATAGTTCAAATTCAGTATTGATGGAATCTCTATATGCATACCGAATACAGGAAAGTAGAGAATCATCAGGTTTTATTAATGCAACAATTTTAAATGAAGGTTATATCATTGGAGCTAACAGAAATAGAACATTAAATATTGTTAGTATTGTTATATTTGGCTTATTAATTCTCGGATTAGCAATTCACCTGACACTTCGTTTAATATTCATTAAAAAGAAATAGCATGAGTGATAAAATATATTTGTATCCGTTATGGATTAGGATTTGGCATGTTATTAATGCCTTGTTTTTTATTGTTTTAATTGTTTCTGGTATTAGTATGCAATATTCTAATCCATCCTATCCTTTAATGCCTTTCGATATAGCTGTTATGAGTCATAATGTGGCCGGGATTGGTATTACTCTAGCTTATCTTTTCTTTATTGTTTACTTTGTCTTTTCACCTAATAAGAAGCATTATTCCATACAATTCAAAGGATTATTTAAAGATCTAAGAAAGCAAATTCAGTACTATACAATTGGTGTGTTTAAAGGGGAAAATCCTCCTTTCCCAACAAATGAAGATCAAAAATTTAATCCTTTACAAAAGGTAACGTATGTTGGTGTTATTTTCATTGTGTTTCCGATATTGATTATAACAGGATTATCCTTATTGTTTCCTGAGCTTATTGTTGATAATGTTTTTGGAGTTGGAGGAACTTTATTAACAGCTCTTTTGCATGCTAGTTCCGGTTTTTTGGTAAGTATGTTTTTAATAATTCATTTGTATTTTGCCACTATGGGAGCGTCCTTTAGTTCAAATTTTATGAGTATTATTAACGGTTATCACAAAAAACATTAATATGGGAGAGGCATCAACAAAAAGAGGGTATTTATATGGAATACTCCTTGCGACGGGATTATTGATAATTGGTTATGCAGCAAATTCAGTTATTGGGCATTTAGCAATATCGAGATTACTTTGGCCAGGTAATCTGTATTTGGTATTGATATTAATTGGTTTAGGGATAGCAGTAGGTCTAGTGTCTAATAGTGAGATTGTTAATAGAATTTCAAGTTTAGAGTATCAAATTCCATCGATAGTGATTTTAATTTTGTTAGGTGGAGTTTCTTTTCTTCAACCCGAAGGTTTTAGCGATGGTTTTTTACAGGTTGTGTATAGAACGCCCGTAATATTATTATCAGGATTTATTTATTTTTCTGTGGGTTTGAGTCTATTGAAAAGAGTAAAGCAACTAAAGAAAAGTTGGCCTATTTTAGGTGTATTAAGTGCTTCTATGCTATTTGTATTTGTGTCTGTATTAGGTGTTCATGACTATTATATGTTAGATATGAAGGTTGGTCCAGATAGAGCAATTTTTACAGCTCAGAATGAGGATGGAAGATTTTTGCGGGTTCCATTTGCAATTAAGGTTCTTAATGATTCAATTTTGTTAGGTGCACAGTCTGATTCTCTGAATAAGGTTAATGTTCGTGTGTTTAATACTGTTTCGGATTTTGAAGATGTGACGATTACTTCTATAGAATCATACAAAATAAAAGGTTGGAAGATTGGGCTTGATGAACAAGAATTAATACAAGCGAAGACATCAGGTTTGGTTGATTTGAAATTGGAGTTTGATCGTTGGTTGGAGCTAAGATATGTAAGTGTTTTCTTACTAATGGTAAGTTTATTTTTGAAGATAAAATATTAGTGTTGAGTTTTTATAAAAAAAAAGAGGGTATCTATATCAGATGCCCTCTTTTGGTTTTATCAATAAAGCTGATTATAATACGCTAGCAATTTTGTCGCTTTTATATTTTCCAGCTTTAAGTTTTTCTAAAATTTCGCGGAATGCTTTAATGGTATAGTCCACATCTTCTTGAGTGTGCGAAGCAGTTGGGATAATACGAAGCATAATTTGATCTTTAGGAATAACCGGATATATAACAATCGAACAGAAGATATTATAGTTCTCTCGTAAATCCATTGTTAACTGTGTAGCTTCACCTACATTACCTTCTAAGAATACCGGAGTAACTGGAGATTCCGTTTTTCCTAAATTAAAGCCTGCTTCTTTTAAGCCTTTCTGTAGTGAGTTAACAATTTTCCAAAGCTTTTCTTTATGCTCTGGCTGGTCACGTAACATCTCAAGACGTTTCAAAGCACCAAAAACCATCGGCATTGGTAATGACTTAGCGAAAATTTGAGAACGAAGATTATAACGTAGGAAATTGATTACTTCTTCGCTACCAGCTACAAAGCCACCAATTCCAGCCATTGACTTGGCAAAAGTACTAAAGTGTACGTCAATTTGATCAACAACACCAAAGTGTTCGGCAACCCCAGCACCTGTTTTTCCCATGGTACCAAAGCCATGTGCGTCATCAACTAAAATGCGGAAGTTATATTTTTCTTTTAGCTTAACGATATCTTTTAAGTTACCCAGGTCACCGGCCATACCGAATACACCTTCAGTTATTAAAAGAATACCACCACCTGTTTCTTTAACTCGCTTAGTAGCAAATTGAAGCATTTTTTCGCACTTATCCATTTCGTTGTGTGCGAAAACAAAGCTCTTACCACCTTTAGCCTTATGAAGGAAAATTCCATCCATAATACAAGCGTGTGATTCCGAATCATATACGATAACATCGTTTCTGGTCACTAAACTATCGATGATAGAAACCATTCCCTGATAACCGAAGTTTAGAAGATATGAATCTTCTTTTTCTACAAATTCTGCAAGCTTAGCTTCTAGTTCTTCATGTTTGCCGGTTTGTCCAGACATCATACGCGCCCCCATTGGGTATGCCATACCATAATCAGCTGCTGCATCAGCATCTGCTTTTCTAACGTCAGGATGATTTGCAAGTCCAAGGTAGTTATTCAAACTCCATGTAAGTACTTCCTTGCCACGGAATTTCATTTTAGGACTAATTTCACCTTCTAGTTTAGGAAAGGTGAAATAACCATGAGCTTCTTTGCCATATTGTCCTAACGGACCCATATGTTCTTTTATTCTATCGAAAATGTCCACTATACTGAGCTTTTAAAATTTTCCGTGCAAATGTAATGTTTTTACTTATTATTTTGAAAGAAACCCACTTAAAAAACGGTTAGGTCCAATATAAAGACCTTTAGTGACTGATTAATATTGAATTACAATTGGATGATACATTAGGATATACTTCATGATAATGCACTTTGTTCATTTTATTTGTTGAAGAAATTGGTGCGTTAGTAGATTCAAAGTGATACACTGTTGAATATATCTAATTGAGTGTTGTGAGGTTTATAAGTAAAGGTTATCTTTGCATGTTGTTAATAAGACCTTGATTAGAAGGCGTAGTATAAAATTAATTTGAATTTTTGTTATTTCAACTATATGAAATTAAAGCACTTATTGGTTGTTTTTGTGTTATTAGGACTGATTGGAACTGGATGTAGTAACTATCAGAAGTTGCTGAAAAGTCAGGATTATGAACTGTGGTATACAGAGGCAATTAAGTATTACGAGAAGGAAGATTATACTAGATCTGCTACTCTTTTAGGTCAGTTGGTAAATATTTATAGGGGAACAGATAAAGCGGAAGAGGTAAATTACGTTTATGCAAATTGCTTGTATGGTTTACATGATTTTTTAACTGCAGGACATTATTACAGAGAGTATGTTAGTAATTTTCCAGCTGGAGATTATGCTGAAGAATGTCAGTTTATGAGTGCTTATTGTTATTATGAGCGATCTCCAAAACCTCGATTAGATCAAACAACAACAGAAGAAGCGATTCAAGAGTTTCAGTTGTTTATTAATATGTATCCAAATAGTGCACGGGTTGAAGAGTCAACGCGTTTAATGGATGAGTTAAGAGATAAGCTTGTATTTAAATCGTATTTGAATGCGAAGTTATATTACAATTTGGGCGACTATCTTGGTAATAACTATAAGTCTGCTGTTATTGCAGCTCAAAATAGTTTAAGAGATTTTCCCGATACAAAATATAGAGAAGAATTGTCCTTTCTGATTTTAGAATCCAAATATATTCAAGCAGTAAATAGTGTTGAGGAGAAGAAGGAGGAGCGTGTTCGTGATACAATGGATGAATACTATTCCTTCGTGAATGAATTTCCAGAAGGTAAGTATCGCAAAAAAGCGGATCGAATTTTCGAGGATACGGATAAGATGTTAAATGATTACGATCAAGTTGCAGTAAAATAAAAAGTTACAATATGTCTATCGACTACAAAAAAACAAATGCACCGGTTTCAACAATTACTTGGGATAAGAATGAATTATCTGAACCAACCGGAAATATCTATGAATCATTAGTGGTTCTTGGTAAAAGAGCGAATCAGATTAGTTCAGAAATGAAAGAAGAACTGAATAAAAAACTGCAGGAGTTTGCTTCTTATACTGATAATTTAGAAGAGGTGTTTGAAAATCGTGAACAGATTGAAATTTCGCGTTTTTATGAGCGTTTGCCTAAATCGGTGTGTATTGCTACACAAGAGTTTGTTGAAGGAAACGTATATCACCGTAATCCTGATGGTGAAGTGAAAGAGGAGTAGGATAACTGCTTTGCTTTTTTTGAAAGACTAAAATCATTTATTGATTTTGAAAATATAAAAGATAAAAGAGAAAGGTATGTTCTCTTTTATCTTTTTTTTATTTTTGATGTATGCTACAAGGAAAGAAATTTATTCTGGGTATTTCAGGGGGGATTGCAGCTTATAAAACTGCACAATTAACCCGTTTGTTGGTAAGGGAAGGTGCCGAGGTTCAGGTGATTATGACCAAATTGGCCAAGGAGTTTATAACGCCTCTTACAATGGCAACCTTATCTAAGCGTCCAATATTAGTCGATTTTTTTAATCCTGAAAATGGAGATTGGAATAGTCATGTTGATAGTGGCTTGTGGGCTGATGCTATAATTGTGGCACCAGCAACCGCAAATACCATGGGTAAGATGGCGAATGGGGTAGCTGATAATTTATTAATAACCACTTATTTGTCTGCTCGATGCCCTGTGTTTGTTGCGCCTACAATGGATTTGGATATGTATAAGCATCCATCAACACAGAAAAACATGGCCACCCTTCAATCTTATGGTAATTATTTAATCGAACCACACTCTGGTGAGTTGGCAAGTGGTTTGATTGGTAAAGGACGAATGGCTGAACCTGAAGAAATAGTAGCAACATTAAAACGCTTTTTTAAAGGGAAGGAAAGTAATATACTGGATGGGAAAAAGGTGTTGGTATCTGCTGGTCCAACGCATGAAAAGATAGATCCAGTTCGCTTTATTGGCAATTACTCGTCTGGTAAAATGGGATATGCTATTGCTGAAGAGTTAGCTCAGCGAGGAGCTGATGTAATTTTGGTTAGTGGACCTACTCAGCTACAAACTAAACATGCAGCTATTAAGCGAATTGAAGTGCTAAGTGCTAATGAAATGCAGGAAGCTTGTGTTAATAATTTTGAACTGGTTGATGCTGCGATAATGGCCGCTGCGGTAGCTGATTATACACCAAGTAGTCCTCAAAAGGAAAAAGTAAAACGTACATCAGATGCATTGTGTATCGATTTAAAGCCAACAATTGATATTGCTGCTGCTTTGGGTGTGAAGAAGAAAGAGAGTCAGGTGTTAATTGGTTTTGCGCTGGAAACTCAGAATGCTATTGATAATGCTAAAAAGAAACTAGAGAAAAAAAACCTAGATTTTATTGTGCTTAACTGCTTAAAGGATAAAGGAGCAGGATTTAATATCGATACGAATAAAATTACCATTCTAAGTCAAAGTAATAAGATTAAAGAATTTCCGTTAAAGACAAAGGCTGATGTTGCTATAGATATTGTTGATGAACTTCAGGAATATTTATATTGCAAAGGCAAATAGCTTTACTTCAAATCATAGTTTATTATGCGATATTTTTTAATCATTCTTTTCCTTAATTTAGGATTAACGATTTTTGGTCAAGAGTTCCAATGTGCTGTACAAGTGGTGTCACCTAGCGTACAGAGCTCTAATAAAAAGGTTTTTGAAACACTTCAGACAGCCATAATGGAGTTTATGAATAACCAAAAGTGGACCAATGATGTTTTTGCGCCTGAAGAGCGTATTGATTGTAATATCATGATAAATATCGCTGAAGTAATTTCAATAGATGAATTTAAAGGATCATTTCAGATTCAAGCTCGTCGACCGGTATATAATTCTAATTATTATACGGTGTTGTTTAATCATCAAGATCAGGACTTTCATTTTAAATATGTTGAATTTGAGCCGTTAATTTATAATCCTAATAATTTTGACTCTAACTTGGTGGCTATGCTTGCCTATTATGCGAATATTGTTTTAGGTCTAGATTATGATTCTTATAAGAATAATGGGGGCACTGCATTTTTTCGCGAAGCTGAGCAAATAGTTAATCGGGCACAAAGCGCTCGAGAAGCTGGTTGGAAATCTTTCGAGAGTCAGCGCAACCGTTATTGGTTAGTTGAAAATATTCTTAATGAATATCATCGTCCATTGCGTCAATGTATGTACGATTATCACCGAAAAGGATTAGATAGAATGAGTGAAAAGCCTGAGGAGGGAAGAGCTGAAATAGCAAAGGCATTGGAATTAACTAAAAAGGTACATCGGCAACGGCCAAGTTCATTCTTTACTCAAGTGTTTTTTACCGCTAAATCTGATGAGCTTGTTAAGATTTTTGAAGAATCATTTTCGATGGAAAAGGGGCGTGTTGTTGAGTTGCTTCAAGAGGTTGATCCATCAAATAATAAAAAATACGAA
>Ga0209692_10005523_pt1 | contig 10801 bp, 8 predicted proteins | sample tdDd472_FD_187129 | JGI IMG/M metagenome (GOLD analysis project Ga0209692, IMG submission 187129) | Marine sediment microbial communities from the Atlantic coast under amendment with organic carbon and nitrate - tdDd47.2 (SPAdes)... | ecosystem: Environmental > Aquatic > Marine > Coastal >...
GCCATGATCACCGGCTTGACGCGCAACTATCACGTTGCGCTCAAAGACATCACCCGCGTCATCGACCCGTGCCCCGACCAGTCGGTGCTGGGGCTGACGCTTCTGGTTGCGCAAGGCCGCACGGTGTTTATGGCCGATACCGCCGTGAACGTCATGCCCGACGCCCAGCAAATGGCCGACACCGCCATTCAGGCCGCCGCCAAGGTGCGCCAACTGGGCCAGGAGCCGCGCGTCGGCATGTTGTCGTTTTCCAATTTCGGCAACCCCATGCCCGAACGCACCCAAGTGGTGCGCGATGCGTTGAAAATCCTCGACGAAACCCAGGTCAGCTTCGAATATGAAGGTGAAATGAACGCCGAGGTGGCGCTGAATTACGAATTGCAAAAGCGCGTCTATCCGTTCTCGCGCCTGTCCGGCCCGGCCAACGTGCTGGTCCTGCCCGGGTTGAACGCAGCCAACATTTCCGCCGGTCTGGTGCAGCAATTGGGTGGCGGCACGGTGATCGGGCCGTTGCTGTTGGGCATTTCCAAACCGGCGCAGATCGTGCCGATCGGGGCGACGGTTTCCGATCTGGTGAGCATGGCCGCACTGGCCGCGCATGAGGCCATTTAAGCGAGCCCCAGACCCAATACCCCTTGGCTGCGAGAGACCGGGAAAGCACATGGCTTTTCCCCAGAATTCTCGCATTCAAGGATGATTTCAACCTGTCCAGACGGTCATAAATCTGTTACATAGCCCTCATTCTGATTTGTCCGAGACCGCCCGGGATGGGTGGAATGCGACCTTCGCGACGCCCCAACTGGATAACCGTACGGGACTGAGACCATGGCCGACACGCCCACCCCGCCGCACAAGCCCTCGCACAAAACGCCACTCGATAAAGATCTGAAAAAACTCACCAAGGTCGAAGCCGCCGCCCAGGCGCAAAGCCAGTCCATGGCACGCATCGGGCTGAGCGTCTTATTTTTGGCCGCGGTGTGGATTTTCGTTTCCGCCCAAGGCGCCGGGATCAGCCCGTTTGTCGTCGTGGCGGCCGTGATCGGCGGCTACATGGCCATGAACATCGGCGCCAACGACGTCGCCAACAACGTCGGCCCGGCGGTCGGCTCGAAAGCCTTGACGATGGCGGGCGCGATCTTGATCGCCGCGGTGTTTGAGTCCGCCGGCGCGTTGATCGCGGGCGGCGACGTGGTCTCGACCATCAAAAAAGGCATCATCGACCCGAGCCTCATGCCGGATGCACAAACCTTCATGACGGCCATGATGGCGGCGCTTTTGGCGGCCGCCTTGTGGCTCAATCTGGCGACCTATGTCGGCGCACCGGTCTCCACCACGCATTCCATCGTCGGCGGCGTGATGGGTGCCGGCATCGCGGCGACCGGTTTCGACGCGGTGAACTGGGCAACCATGGGCAAGATCGCTGCCAGCTGGGTGATTTCCCCGGTTTTGGGCGGCATCATCGCCGCGGCGTTCTTGTATTTCCTGAAGGTCAACGTGCTTCACAAGGTCGATAAGATCAAGGCCGCGCAACGCTGGGTCCCGGTGGTGGTCGCCATCATGGCCGGTGCGTTCACCATGTATCTGATGACCAAGGGCATCAAGAAGCTCTACAAGTCCAGCTGGACCGAAATCATTCTCGCGGGTGTCGCGATGTACGCCGCCGCGTGGTTCCTGACGCGGATGCGCATCCAGTCCAAGGCCTCGGGCATGGAAAACCGCCGCAAGTCGGTCAACGCCTTGTTCATCCTCCCGCTGATCATTTCCGCGTCGCTTTTATCGTTTGCCCACGGCGCCAACGACGTCGCCAACGCGGTCGGCCCGCTGGCGGCCATCGTCTCGGCATCCGGCAGCGGTGAAATCGTCATCAAGGCGGGCATACCGCTGTGGGTCATGCTGGTCGGCGCGGTGGGCATTTCCATCGGCCTGATGCTGTTCGGCCCGAAGCTGATCAAGACGGTCGGCCAGGAAATCACCAAGCTGAACCCGGTGCGCGCGTTCTGCGTTGCGCTGTCGGCCGCTATCACCGTGATCATCGCCTCGGCCTTCGGTCTGCCGGTGAGCTCCACCCACATTGCCGTGGGCGGTGTGTTCGGGGTCGGTTTCCTGCGCGAATACCTGGCCCGGCGCGAAACCCAGCGTCGCCGTCTGAGCCCGTTGGCCGCGGCCGAAGCGGGTGCCTTGGAAACGCTGCACACCGTCGAGGACATGGCCCCGGAACTGGCGCACCTGCCGGGCGGCGGCATGCACGTCGATGGAACGACAAACGCCGCAGAGACCGCGAAACCCGCCAACCCCGCCAACCCCGCCAAGGCGGAGAAAAAGGCCAAACAGCGCAAACTGGTGCGGCGCAATCACGCCTGGACCATCGCGGCGGCCTGGATCATCACCGTGCCGCTCGCCGCCCTGCTCGCTGCCGGGATTTACTTCATCATGGCGGGCATGGATCTGCATCCGTAAAGTTCGGTTTAGGACCTAGGGGCCTGGCCCTAAAAAAGGGGCTTCGGCCTCTTTTTTTATTTCATCCCCAAAACCTCGATCGATTTGACGATGATGTCGGCGCCGGTGTTCATCAATTGGACGGCGTCGAACGGATCGCGGAAACTGGCGTCGCGTGCGCTGAGGATTTTTTTGCCGTCGATGCTGACGGTCATGGAGCCGTCCTTGGCGCGGGTCCAATCAAGACTGTGGGGCTTTTGATCCTCGAGCGTATTGAGAGAGACCTTGTCGATGGTGCCCTGACCGCGCGACGTGACGCGCACCAACTCCATCGTTGCGCCGCGCGCGGCTTGCTTGGGGCTATAGATCACCCGGTACCCGGCTCCCTTGTCGCCTTGGCTCACGGCGAAAGCGTAGCTGCCCTCATCCTTCCAGGATGAAAAATCGCTGGCAATCGCAAACGCGTTGGAAATCCGTGTGCGGGCGCGCAGCACCGCCGGCTCGGCCTTGGCGGGCGCGGTCGTGGTGGTGGTGCCGCCATTTTTGTTGGCCCCTTGCAACACCGCACCAAGGATCGAGATCGCCAACTGTTCCTTGCTCATATTGCCGTCGTTCGACGATGAAGTCGCCGCGCCAGCCACGGCCTTCGAACGCAAGCCGTAACCCTGTTCGACCCAAAACTCGCCGCTTGAGACGCTCCATGCGGGATTGGTCTTGAACTCGCCGTCGTGGAAGTCGTCGAACAGAATACGCTCCGTCCACGGCCGTTCGTAGCGCGCCATCAGATCGCGCAGATCCTTCAGAAACAAACGGTCGGCGGCGCGCGCCTTTTCGGCTTCGTCCACCAGGGCTTTCAAATCATTCAGCAGGTTTTGTGCGCTGGCGCTGGACGTGGTGCCCTGTGAACTCCCGGGCGGCGCCCATGTTCCGTAGCGGGTTTCGGCGGCTTGGGAGCCGAACGGCAGCAAAAACACGGTGCCCGCCATCAAGGCGGCGCGCAGGAAAGGCTTGGACATCTTAAAAATCTCCCGACAATGGAATGCGTTAGCTTATCAAGCCTCATCCAGCACGGACAAGCTTTCCGTGTACCGATCTGCACAGGCTTGGTCGAAACAGCAAAAAATCACACGTTCGGGCCGTGCATGGTCTTCAAGAAACGCCGTCACGGTGTGCACGGCGATGACGGTGGCCCGGTCCGGAGGAAAGGCGAACACCCCGGTGGAGATGGCGGGAAATGCGACGCTCACCAGATCATGGCTTTCGGCCACTTCCAGCGAACGGCGGTAGCACGACTTCAACGCCGCATCCTCACCTTCGTCACCACCGCGCCAGACCGGGCCGACGGTGTGAATGACATGGCGCGCGGGCAATTGATAGCCGCCGGTGATCTTGGCGTCCCCGGTATCGCAACCGTGCAGTTCACGGCATTCGGCCAACAATTGCGGACCCGCCGCACGGTGAATTGCGCCATCCACGCCGCCACCGCCCAACAGCGACACGTTGGCGGCGTTGACGATGGCCGCGACGTTGAGCGTCGTGATGTCGGCGACGACGACGCTGATACGATGCAAAGCCGAATGTGCCATGCATCCACTATAACAGAAAGGGCGGCCCCGTAAGAAGCCGCCCTTGCACAAAGAGATATCGGTGTAAGGCTTACTTGGCGGCCTTGGCGCGTTCGACCCCTTCGAGGATCAGTTCCTTGGCGCGCTCCGGGCCTTCCCAGCCGGTGACCTTGACCCACTTGCCGTCTTCCAGGTCTTTGTAGTGGGTGAAGAAGTGGGCAATCTGTTCGACCAGGATCGGGCGCACGTCTTCGAAGCTTTCGACGTTTTCGTAGTACGGGTGCAAGCGGTGCACCGGCACGCAGAGGATCTTTTCGTCCACGCCGCTTTCGTCTTCCATCATCAACACGCCGATCGGGCGCGACGGAATCACCACGCCCGGGGCGACGTTGTGCTGGCCGAGAACCGCCGCATCGACGGGATCGCCATCGTCGGACAGGGTGTGGGGAATAAAGCCGTAGTTGCACGGGTAGTGCATGGCGGTGTGCAGGAAGCGATCGACGAACATAGCGCCGGATTCTTTGTCCAATTCGTACTTCACCGGATTGCCGCCCATGGGCACTTCGATGATGACGTTAAATTCTTCAGGGGCGTTGTCGCCGATGGGAAGCTTGTTGATGTCCATTTTTAAGCCGCTCGGTATCTTGAGTTGTCACGGGGTCCGGTCTCGTGCCGGTGGCGCGCGGGTTTTTGTTGCGCTGCACAATGTGCGGGCTATATGCCATGGAACAACACAAAGGTCCAGGATTTTCCCCGGGTTCGGGCCTCTTTTCACATGAGTAAAAAGTAATATTCAAGGCTTTGCGGTGTGTCGCGCGGCAAACACGATGAGAATCAGCGGGATAATCCCGATCACAGCGGCACCGATGAAAAACACCGCAAAGCCGACCGAATCCACGACCATGCCGGAATAGCCCGCGATCAGCTTGGGCAGCAGCAACATCATGGAGCTGAACAGCGCATATTGGGTCGCCGTGTAGCCCTTCGCCGTCAAACTCGACAGGTACGCCACGAACGCCGCCGACGCGATACCCGCCGACAGGTTGTCCGCCGCGATCACCGTCGCCAACATGCGGATATCTGGTCCCATGCCCGCCAATACGGCGAACAGGGCATTGGTCAACGCCACCATGACCCCGCCGATAAACAAGGTCTTCATCACCCCGTAGCGCACCGTCAACAGGCCGCCGAGAAAGCCGCCGGTGATGGTCATGACCAGGCCGAACAACTTGGTGATACGGCCGATTTCCTGCTTGGAAAAGCCCAGGTCGTCGTAAAACACATTGGCCATCACGCCCATGACCACGTCGGAAATGCGAAACGTCGCGACCAGCGCCAAAATCAGCAGCGCCACGCGGCCATAGCGCGAAAAGAACTCGGCGAACGGCTCGACGTAAGCTTCGACCATCAATTGGCGCGGCGCCAAATGCGCCTTGACCAGGGCGACGCCCACCGTCACCGCCGCCAGCACGGCCAGCAGCAGACGCACGGCCTCGACCGAAATCGCCGCCAATTCGGTGATGAAGCCGACATCGTGCAATGCCGCCTTGGCCGCGACGGTGATGTCGGAGCTGAAGAAAAACACCCCGGCAAACATCGTTGCCGCAAGGGCGAACACGGCGAAAAACCGCAAGTATTGAGAGGCATTGTAGGTGTCGAGTTTGCGCGCTTCGCCGACTTCGGGCTCGGAAATCACGAAGGTGGTGATCATGCCGATGCCCATCACCGCACCCATCGCCAGATACGTCCAGGACCAGGCGTTGTAGTCGTAACCGGGGACCACCTCCAACATTCCGGCGATTTCCAGCGCGCCCGCACCCGCCACGATCATGCCGATGCGATAGCCCATGATGTAACTGGCCGCCATCAGGCCCTGCAGATCTTCATCCGCCGCCTCGATGCGATAGGCATCGATGACGATGTCCTGGGTGGCGCTTGAGAACGCCAGCGCCAAAGCGCCGAACGCCATCCACGTCAAATGCTCTTGCGGATCGTGCAGCGCGATGAAGGTCAGCGCCGCGACGATGGCGATCTGCGCCACCAACAACCAGGACCGCCGACGCCCCATCATATGGAACAACACCGGCACCGGCATCTTGTCGATCAGCGGCGCCCACACGACCTTGAAGCTATAAGCCAGCGCCGCCCAACTGAAAAAGCCGATGGTCGCACGCTCGACCCCCGCATCGCTGAGCCACAACGACAGCGTGGAAAACACCAGCAAGATCGGCACACCCGCCGAAAAGCCGAGAAACAACAACGCGATCACCTTGGGCGACAAAAACGCGCGCACGCTGTCGCGCCAAGAGCGGTGCGGCTTTTCATCCAAAAGATCGGTCATGCGAGACGGCTCCCCAAGGCGTGCGGCCCAGATATGCTGAACGGCCCAGTGTGCCCCACGCGCCTTGCGAAGGCGTTAACACCTTGAAATCGGGGCCGGGGGCCTCACATGGAACGGTGACGCCGCAAAACACACCGCCACAAACATAAAGATAACCGATGCCCCCAGATCACGCCCTGTTTCACGCCCCGTTTCACGCCCCGTTCCGCACCTTTCAAGGCTCCACCGCCCACGCCCGCCTTGGGCTGCGCTTTTTCCAGCCGGTCAAACCCGCCGCGTTTGCCCAACACGTCTTGCGCTTTCGCAATGACCGCCACGCCGAGCCTCTGGGCCTGGGGCATCTGGACGACGCCGCCTGGATCGATCATTTCGCCCGCTTTGAACCGCTGCGGGACAGCCACCCCGGACCCATCGCCCTGGCGTACCACGGCCATCAGTTCCAGCACTACAACCCCGATCTCGGCGACGGACGCGGCTTTTTGTTCGCGCAATGTCGTGAACCCGGCACCGGGCGGATATTGGATTTCGGCACCAAAGGCAGCGGACGCACGCCGTGGTCGCGCGGCGGTGACGGGCGTCTGACGCTGAAGGGCGCGGTGCGCGAAATCCTCGCCAGCGAAATGCTCGAAGCGCTCGGCGTCGATACGTCCAAGACCTTTTCGGTGGTCGAAACCGGCGAGGCGCTGACCCGCGGCGACGAGCCGTCACCGACGCGCAGCGCCGTACTGGTGCGCCTCAGCCATGGGCACATCCGCATCGGCAGCTTTCAACGCCAAGCCCATCTGGGCGACATTTCGGCATTGGAGGCGTTGGTGCGCTACAGCGCGCAAACCTATCTGGGTCTGAATGTAGCGGATGACACCCCCATTGCACAGCTTGCTGTGGACTTGCTGCGCGCCGTGGCGCAAAACACCGCCCGGACCGCCGCCGACTGGATGGCGGCGGGGTTCGTACACGGCGTGCTCAACACCGACAACATCAACATCACCGGCGAAAGTTTCGATTACGGCCCGTGGCGTTTTCTGCCCGATTTGGAGCCGGAGTTTACCGCCGCCTACTTCGACGACTTCGGCCTCTACGCCTATGGCCGCCAACCGGGCGCGGTGGCGTGGAACGTCGACCGCTTGGCCGAAAGCCTCGCCGCCCTGGCACCGATCCCGGAGCTGACCCACGCCGTCGAAGCGTTCGAACCCGCGTACGATCAAGCGCTCCGCGCCGCGTTGGCGCGCCGCTTAGGCATCACCGTGGAAGACGCAACACGCATCAAACTGGCCGAGCGCCTGTTTCCCGCCATGGCGGCGCTACACACAGCGGCGCCGGACGCCGCAGCGCCGACCTTCGAGCAGGTGTTTTTCGATTGTTACGGCGGACACGCCGGGGCGCGGCGCACGCTGGCGCGCGATCGATACGCACAAACCCCGCTCACCGGCCTGGTCGCGGAGCTGGCGGCAACCCCGCCCGCACCGTACGCCCAGCCCGATCACCCGTATTTTCAGGGACCCGCGCCCGAGACCATGCTGATCGACGAGGTCGAAGCCATCTGGGCCGCCATCGACCAACGCGACGATTGGGGGCCGCTGTACGATAAGGTGGACCGCCTGCGCGCGATGAGCGGAATTTACACAAGCGACGAGAACAGACCTCAGACCTCATCCACGGCTATCGGCAGTTGAAACCAGAAGGTGGTGCCGTAGCCGGGTGTCGAGGAAAAGCCGATATCGCCGTTCATCAACTGCACCAGTTCGCGCACGATGATCAGGCCGATGCCGGTGCCCTCGGTCTTGTCGGCGTCATCCGACAGGCGGTGGAACGGCATGAAGATTTCATGCTGGCGCTCTTCGGGGATGCCGTAGCCGGTGTCGGATATGTTGAAGCGCCACGTTGCCATCGGGCCCGGCGCACAGGTGACGGTGATGGAGCCGTTTTCGCGGTTGTACTTGATGGCGTTGGAAATCAGATTGATGAAGATTTGGCGCAGGCGATTTTCATCGGCCATCAACGGCGGAATGTTTTTGTCGGCACAGTGGTTGTGCAGCTTGATGTTGTTTTGTTCCATCATCGGCGTGTTGGCGACCAAGCTTTCGCGCAAGGTCGTCAGGGCATCGACGGGTGCGATATCGATGCGCAACTCACCGCTTTCGATCTTCGCCAGTTCCAAAATTTCGTTGATCAGGCCGTGCAGATGCGTGCCGGAAAAATGGATATCCTTGATGTAGCCCTTTTGGTCGTCGTTCAAGTTGGCATCCAAATCCAGGCTCAGCAAATCGCTGAAGCCGATGATGGCGTTCAGGGGCGTGCGCAGCTCGTGGCTCATGGAGGCGAGAAACTTGGACTTGGCCTCGTTCGCCGCCTCGGCGTCTTTCTTGGCCTTTTCCAATTCTTGCGTGCGCTCGGCCACTTGGCGTTCCAGTCCGGTATAGGCTTTATTCAATTCATCGCGCGCCTTTTGGCGCTCCTTGATGCCATGGGCGCTCCGCGTATGCCACGCCGTCAGGCCCAAGATGCCCAGCAGCCACGTCAGGCCGTGCGACACGGCGTTGCCGTTGAGCAGCGTGGTAAAGCGGGCACGGTAATTGTCCATCGGCACCTGCACGCCGACGCCGCCCAGTACATCGCCGACTTCATAGCCCTGAAAGCCGTGGCACTTGAGGCAGCCCTTTTGCGCGACCATGGGCCGGAACATGCGATACACGTCACCGCCCTTAGAAGCCGTGATTTCCTCGATCTCACTCGGTGTAACCGGATCTGTTCGCGAGATTGCGCGATCGAACTTTTCCAGCGCCGCGCGTTCCCAAGCGTCGGCTTCGTTTTTGGGATTGAGCGGCGCGACCCCGACCAAGCGGCCTTTGATGCCGTAGAGGTCGGCGTATTCCTCCATGATCAGGTTGAGCATGGTGGCGGGATTGACCAACGTCAGCAAGCGTCCGCTATCGGTTTCGATGTCGCGTTCTTTGATGTGATTGAGAAAGGGGCTCGGCTCGACGGAGCCAGCAACCTCCATGTAGACGCCGCCATGCGACGTGGCCCAATTGCGCAGCGCCATATCTTTGTTAAATGCATTGACGGCGTCGATGTGCGCCATTTCGTTGGTTTGCGTGCGCGCCAAATGCGTGTTCCAGATGAACAGCCCACCCACCGCCGCCGTCCAGATCACCGCCAGCATCACCGTTCCGAAATAACGGTGATGAACCTCTTGATGTTTCGACAAGCCCAGCCCCCCCGGTGTTTTTCCCGCCGCAAGAGCAAACGATAGCGATGTTGCGCGTATTGCGCAATGCACCAGTGGGTAGGTCGGGTATACGCCAATTGGCGTATACCGCGGTTGGCGCAACGGCTTACTTCTTCACCTGATAACCGGTTTTGAAGATCCACCACACCGTGGTCATGCACACCGCCAAAAACAGCGCGATCATGGCGAGGCTGACATCGACGCGCACGTCGGCGATTTCATAAAAACTCCAGCGAAAGCCGCTGACCAGATAGAGCACCGGATTGAACAGCGTCACGGTTTGCCAGAACGGCGGCAGCATATGGATGGAATAAAAACTGCCGCCCAGAAATACCAGCGGCGTGATCACCAGCAACGGCACGATCTGCAGCTTTTCGAAGTTGTCCGCCCAGATGCCGATGATGAAGCCGAACAGGCTGAAGCTGATGCATGTCAGCACCAGGAACGCCACCATCCACACCGGGTGCGCGATGCGCACCTCGACGAACAGGTTGGCGGTGGCGAGGATGATCAGCCCCAGCACCAACGACTTGGTCGCCGCCGCGCCGACGTAGCCAAGGACGATCTCGAACGGCGAGATGGGCGCGGACAACACCTCGAAAATGGTGCCGGTGAAACGTGGAAAATAGATGCCGAACGAGGCATTGGAGATGCTCTGCGTCAGCAACGACAGCATGATCAGGCCCGGCACCAGGAACGAGCCGTAGCTGACCCCGTCGATTTCGGTGATGCGCGACCCGATCGCCGCGCCGAACACCACGAAATAAAGCGACGTGGAAATCACCGGCGAGACGACGCTTTGAAACAGCGTGCGGCCCATGCGCGCCATTTCGAACAGATAGATGGATTTGACCGCATAGATGTTCATGAGGCGTCTCGCACCAGGGATACGAAAATGTCTTCCAGCGAACTTTGCGTGGTGTCCAGATCCTTAAACCGGATCCCCGCATCGTGCAGCGCGGTGAGCACGGCGGTGATGCCGGTGTGGCTGGCCTGGGTGTCGTAGGTGTAGATCAACTGCGCGCCGTCTTCGCTCAGGTCCAAGGTGTGCGCGGCCAACGCTTCGGGAATGGCGGCGATCGGCGCTTGCAGATGCAAGATCAACTGCTTCTTGCCGAGCTTTTGCATCAAGGTCTTTTTGTCGTCGACCACGACGATCTCGCCCTTATTGATGACGCCGACGCGGTCGGCGATTTCTTCCGCCTCTTCGATGTAGTGCGTGGTCAGGAT
>Ga0209692_10005524_pt1 | contig 10801 bp, 10 predicted proteins | sample tdDd472_FD_187129 | JGI IMG/M metagenome (GOLD analysis project Ga0209692, IMG submission 187129) | Marine sediment microbial communities from the Atlantic coast under amendment with organic carbon and nitrate - tdDd47.2 (SPAdes)... | ecosystem: Environmental > Aquatic > Marine > Coastal >...
TGGCCGCTTCATGACAGGACACACCCTCGCAAACAGCAGCAACAACGCGCTCACGCAGGTCGATAGATAGAGATTTTACCATAGAGGCTGGCCTCCTTTTCCAGCTTCTATCTTGAATCACATTATGACCTCTTTGGGAATCCCTAAAATGAATCTATTTGATGTGACCTTGCTCTAGCCGGCTGCTGAAAAACGCTTTTTTGGCCCAGAAGGACTTGGAAACAACCAAGCCCTCATTGAAACACCTGAACTCTCATTGAAACACCTAAACCCCCATTGGAACACCCAACCCCTCATTCCCGCGCAGGCGGGAATCCATGATATATTTCAATATATTAGTTATGTTTAAACATGGATTCCGTTCCCTCGCGGCTCATCGCCGCTCGCCCGGAATGACCCCGGAATAAAGATGAAAATACCCTTTTTCAGCAGCCTCCTAGCCTTCGCTTTCATGGACGCAGCGGTCGATAATATCCGACTGCTGGGGGAAATACTGGTCAAACAGGGTGGCGATGGCCCGCAGATAGGGCTGCCCGGCGTCGGTCAGGCGGAAGCAGGTTCCTTCCTGCGCCAGATAGCCGACCGCGACCAGCTTCTCCAGATCGGCTTTTTCCCGCGCAAAGTCCCGGTCAAAATCATGGTCAAAGCCGTGTCGGCGGGCGATCGCCCACGGATCGACGGCGAAATAACACATGAAGGTCGAAATGATGTCGCGATACATGATGTCCCGGGCGTCGACCTTCAGGCCGCGGCCGACCGGAATCTCGCCCCGGGCCACCGTTTCGGCGTAGCCTTTCAGGTCGGGGCTGTTCTGGGCGTAGCCGCCGGGCAGCGAACCGATGGCCGAGGCGCCGAAACCGATCATCGTTTCGGCCGGGTCGGCGCTGTAGCCCTGAAAATTCCGTTTCATCCGTCCTTCGGCCCGCGCCGTCAGCAGGCTGTCTCCCGGCAGGGCGAAATGATCGAGGCCGATCGCCTGATAGCCCAGTTCCTGCAAGCGGCTGCTCGCCAGATTGAACATGGCCTGGCGTTCGGCCTGTTCCGGCAGGTGATGTTTGTCCATCATCCGCTGGTGCTTTTTCATCCACGGCACATGGGCATAGCCGAACAGCGCGATGCGCGACGGGCGAAAGCCGTGGGTCTTGACCACCGTTTCCTCAATGGTCGCCAGCGTCTGGCGCGGCATGCCGTAAATCAGGTCGAAATTGATGTCCGTAATGCCGGCGGCCTTGAACCATTTCAGGTTTTCGGCGATCAGGTCGTCGGACTGGATCCGGTTGATCGCCTGCTGCACCTCGGGGTTAAAATCCTGAATGCCGAGGCTGACCCGGTTGACGCCGCTTTCGCCGTAAGCCCGGGCCTTGTCCTCGGAACAGGTCCGCGGGTCGATCTCGACGGCGATTTCCGCCCCGGGCAGAATATCGAAATTCCGCCGCACCAGATCCATCAGGCCGGTGAAGGACGGCGCATCAATGATCGTCGGCGACCCGCCGCCAAAATGAATGTGGCTGACCTTGCGGCGGCCGGCGATCCCGCCGATCAGGCTGACTTCCTGGCGCAGGACATCCAGATAACGCTGAATCCGGTCATAACTGTTGGTGATCTTGGTGAAGCAGCCGCAGAACCAGCACAGCTGCTCGCAAAAGGGAATATGGAAATAGAGACTGACCGGCTTGTCATCGGGCAGGGCTTTCAGCCAGTCGCGATAGAGCGCGGAATCGAGCGCCTGAAATTCCAGCGCCGTCGGATAGCTGGTGTAGCGCGGCAGGCGACGGGGTTTGGCCACCGTTTTTTCCGGCGTATTTTCCGGCGCGTTTTCCGACGCTGTTGTTGTCTGCTTCGCTGTCATATTAAGCCTTTCCATCCGTCCTATGCCACGGCGCACGCGATCAAACACTGATCCAGGTCAAGGAATTTCATCTGTTAAGAAAATATCCGATCCGGGATCAGGACCGCCGGCAATCTACATAAAGGCCTTATAGGCCATCAGGGTGAAGGTATCCTTGATCCCGGGGATCGTCTGAACCCGGTCATTGATATAGCGGCCGATATCCTCGTCTTCCTCCAGATGCAGCTTGATCATCAGATCGAAGGCGCCGGAGATCGAATAGACCTCCTCGGTCTCTTCCAGCTGATCAACAATATGCTCGGCGACGTCATAAACCTTGCCAAGCTCACATTTAATCTGTACGAAAATATTCTTCATCTTTATAGCCCTTGGGTTATGATCCTTGAGTGATAACACGATTGCAGGAAATTACAAGGTAATGCCACGCTTCACAACAGAAATAACCGTTCGCTTCAATCATGTCGATCCGGCGGGCATCGTCTATTACCCGCGCTATTATGAAATGATCAATCAGGCGAGCGAAATCTGGTTCGAGGACGGCCTCGATTACCCCTACCCGAAAATGTTTTCCGAGGGCTGGGCGGTGCCGATGGCCCATCTGGAAAGCAGTTTCAAGAATCCCAGTTACCTCAATGACCGGCTGACCTTCGCCCTCGGCGTGCGCAAGATCGGCCGCAGCCGCATCGACCTGTCGATTGTCACAACCTGCGACGATGAAGTGCGTTTCCTGACCCGCCAGAGCATCGTCTGGGTCCAGCACAAGAAAATCAAGTCGGCGCCGATTCCCGCCGCCATCCGCGAGAAGATGGAGCGCTATCTGCTGGCAGACGGCGAAGATATTGACTTTTAGAGCCTGACCCTAGCCCTGACTGGATGCATGATAATTTCTCATTCAGGCAGGGGAAGTCCGGCATGTTCGTAACTCCGATTTAAGCCGTCATAAGCCATTGTAGTTAGTGGGGTTTCATCAACTATCCATTCGGCAATAATTCTCTTGCCCAGTGCAATTTGCTTTTCTGTCATCTCCGATTTCATCATCCCCAACTTTATCATTGTCTTCGGCTTGCGATCGCCGAAGCGAACAATATCCGCAAGCGATATATAGGCATATGCTCTTGCCAAGTCCTTCTTAATTGCCGTTCCCTGTTCATGTAAATAAGCCAGGACTTGCAATGAAGGCACATGGCCCTGCTTGGCCGCCAAGGTAAAATAATGAATCCCCGTTTCGGTTTCTTCCTTCTTAACCAACATGAAACCCACATCATATTGGGCCCGTGTATAACCGGATTTTGCCGCGATCAGTTTATAGTGAAGCGCCTTTTCCTTATCATACTCAACAACATCTCCTGCTTGACCGCCATAATAGCAACCAAGTTTATAAGCCCCCAATGGATCATCTCCCGCTGCAGATTTCAAAAACCATTTATAGGCTTCTTCGATGTTTTGTTGCGTTCCAATACCATTATTGTAAAGCATGCCCAGATGGTAGGCCGCTTCCGCATCGCCTTCCTTGGCCATGATGGATATTTTCTCGAAAAGCTCCGTATGATCCCCGGCATGAGACGCCGCTGGCGTAAAGATCAGAACAATAAACAGTAAAATATGTTTCATCATATCCCCCATAGAAATATAGAACCACTCTATTAAACCAGATTTTTCCTCATTCAGGAAGCCCTCTCCTGTTCCCGTTGCCGGAGCACAAACCGCTGAATTTTTCCGGTTTCGGTTTTGGGCAGACTCGTGACAAATTCGATGGCGCGGGGATATTTATAAGGGGCGATGGCTTTTTTGACAAAGGTTTGCAGCTCCTTGATCAGCATGACATTTCCTTCACTCCCTTCTGCCAATACAACAAATGCCTTGACGATCTGGCCGCGGGCCTCATCAGGGGAAGCCACAACCGCACATTCCGCCACGGCCGGATGATCAAGCAAGGCTTCCTCCACTTCCGGCCCGCCGATGTTATAGCCGCTTGATATGATCATGTCGTCGTCGCGGGCCTGAAACCAGAAATAGCCGTCTTCGTCCATGCGGTAGGCGTCGCCGGTCAGATTCCAGCCGTCCCGGACGTAGGTCGCCTGACGCGGGTCGGCGAGATATTTGCAGCCGGTCGGCCCCCTGACCGCCAGCCGGCCGATTTCACCCGGGGGCAGCGGGTTGTTATTGTCATCCAGGATACAGGCCTGATAGCCGGCGACCGGCTTGCCGGTGGCGCCGGGGCGGATGTCATCGCCGGTCGCCGAAATGAAGATATGGATCATTTCCGTCGCCCCGATGCCGTCAATCAGCCTGAGACCCGTCGCCGCCTCCCAGGCGCGGAAGGTCGGCAGCGGCAGATGTTCGCCGGCCGAGACACAGGCCCGCAGGCTCGAAAGGTCATACGCCGCGACCTGACCCAGCATCGCCCGGTAAGCGGTCGGCGCGGTGAAGCTGAAGCTCGCCCTGAATCTGGCGATGGCCTCCAGATAAACATCCGGCGTGCCCGTCTCGAGCAATACCGTCGTCGCCCCGGCATGAAAGGGGAAAGCGAGCAGGGCGCCAAGGCCGAAGGTAAAGGCGAGCGGCGGGCTGCCGATGATCACATCCTGTTCGCGGATGCCGAGCAGCCGGTCGCCGACGCAATGGCACATGGCGATGATGTCCTGATGATAATGCATGGTGCCTTTGGGATTGCCGGTGGTGCCGCTGGTGAAGGCGATCAGGGCAATATCTTTGGCTGAGGTATCGACCACTTCGAAGGTGACAGATTTACTGTGCATCAACCGTTCAAGTTCGGCACCGGCCCCCGCCTCACCCGAGCCATTGAAATACATGATCTGTTGCAGGACGGGTTCAGAGGTTTTTGCCTTTTCCAATTCGTCACTTAACCGCTCATCACAGAGGGCCATAGTGATTTCGGCTTTATGGATCACAGGCTCCAGATCCCGCGCCCTGAGCAGCGGCATGGTCGATACCGCAATGCCGCCCGCCTTCAGGACCGCAAACCAGCAGGCGACCATCATCGGATTGTTGGCGGCGCGCAGCAGCACCCGGTTGCCGCTCACCAGCCCCATATCCTCCGTCAATACCCGGGCGATCTGATTGGATTTCTCAAAAAGACGCCGGTAGGTCCAGCTTTCCCCGGGCGTGCGGATCGCCACCTTGTCGCCGCGGCCGGCGGCGATATGCCTGTCCAAAAGCTCTGAGGCCACATTCAACCGGTCCGGAAAATCAAGTTCCGGAAGGCTATGAATAAATTCAGGTAAGGCATCTTCTGCGGGCAGGTTATCCGCCGCGAAATGATCCGCATAAGCACTATAATCAGTCATACCAGTGTCCCTTGTTACTGATACTACCCTGTCTGATCCGTCGCGTTTGGTTTTTTTATTGATCCAATTGATAGGGGATTAACGCCTGTCCTGCAATGATTATTTTCTGCACCTCCGACGCGCCCTCGTAAATCCGCAGGCTGCGCACTTCCCGATAGAGCTTTTCCACCGTTTCGCCGAAAACCACCCCCTGGCCGCCAAAAATCTGGATGGCGTCATCAATGATTTTCTGCGCCGCCTCGGTGGCGTAGAGCTTGGCCATCGCCGCTTCGCGGGTCACCCGGTCGGCGACGCAATCCTTGACCCATGCCGCCCGATAGATCAGCAGGGCGCTGGCATCGATATTGAGCGCCATATCGCCAAGCTTCGACTGAATGATCTGCAGGTCGGTCATCGGCGCGCCGAACATCCGGCGGCTGGTGGCGCGTTTTGCCGCCTCATCCATCGCCCGCTTGGCGAACCCCATCGCCGCCGCCCCGACCGTGGTCCGGAACACATCAAGCGTCGCCATGGCGTATTTAAAGCCGCGGCCGCGCTCGCCGATCAGGGCCGACTTCGGCACCCGGCAGTCGCTGAACTGAAGCCTGCCGAGGGGATGGGGGGCGGTAATCTCGATCTTCTCGGCAATTTCAAGCCCCGGCGTCGCCGCGTCAACGATGATCGCAGAAATGCCTTTCGCGCCCGAGCTGCCTTCCTCGCGGGCGAAGACGGTGTAATAATCGGCGATGCCGCCGTTGGAAATCCAGGTTTTGCAGCCGTTAAGCACCAGATCGTCGCCCTCTTCGCGGAAGGCGGTGCTCATCGCCGCCACATCGGAGCCGGCATGAGGTTCCGACAGGGCGAAGGCGGCGATCTTGTCACCGCGGCCGACCGCCGTCAGATAATGCTGTTTCTGGGCTTCAGAGCCGAACAGCGACAGGGCGCCGCTGCCCAACCCCTGCATGGCGAAGGCGAAGTCGGCGAGTCCGTCATAGCGGGCCAGCGTTTCCCGGATCAGGCACAGGGCGCGGACATCCAGTTTATCGGTCACGCCGCCGTAAGCCTTCGGCACCGCATAACGCAGCCAGCCGGCCGCGCCGAACCGTTTGACCAGCATCCGGCAGACGTCGTCGGCGTCTGATCTTTCGTGGGAAATATCATTCAGGTTTTCCGCGCACCAGGCGTCAAGCTCCCGCGCCAGCGCCTTATGCGAAGGCGTGAGGAACGGCCAGTCGAGGTAAGAGGCATCCATCGCTAGTCTCCTTTAAAGGCGGGCTTTTCCTTGGCGACAAAGGCTTCATAGGCCCGGCGGAAATCTTGCGTCTGCATGCAGATCGCCTGGGTCTGGGCTTCGGCCTCGATCGCCATTTCCAGCGACATGCTCCATTCCTGGGCGAGCATGGTCTTGGTCATCATATGGCCGAAACTGGGGCCTTCCGCGAGGCGCGTGGCGTATTTCAGGGCTTCGTCAAACAGGCGGTCATTATCGACAATGCGGGTGAAATAGCCCCAGCGTTCGCCCTCCTCGGCGCTCATGGCGCGGCCGGTGAACAGCAGGTCGGCGGCGCGGCTCTGGCCGATGGCGCGCGGCAGCATGGCGCAGGCCCCCATGTCGCAGCCGGCGAGCCCGACCCGGGTGAACAAAAAGGCGGTCTTGCAGTCGGGGGCGGCGAACCGCACGTCGGAGGCGAGCGACACCATTGCCCCGGCGCCGACGGCGACCCCTTCGGTCGCGGCGATGATCGGCGCCTTGCAGTTGATCATGGCCTTGACCAGATCGCCGGTCATGCGGGTGAAGTCAAGCAGCCCCTTCATGTCTTTGTCAAGCAAAGGGCCGATGATGTCATGGACATCGCCGCCGGAACAGAAATTGCCGCCGTTGCTGGCGAAAACCACCGCCTTCATATCATCGGCATAGACCATGTCGCGGAAGGTGTCGCGCAATTCGGCGTAGCTTTCAAAGCTCAGCGGGTTTTTACGATCGGGACGATTGAGCCGGATCACCGCCACATCGCCGTGCATTTCCCATAAAAAATATTTTGGCTTCAAACCCGCGAGTTTCATGTCATTACCCTTTTGCGTTTTTTTCTTCACGTTGTCGAAGAGCATCGCGCATCCGGTCCATCATCCGGATCATCTGCGTCAGCTCCTCATCTTCCAGGCCGCCGAAAATACCGGCGATCCATTGCTTGTGGCGGTCGGCCATTTCCTTGAATTCCGTCCGGCCCTTTGGCGTCAGGCCGACGCTGTAGATCCGCCGGTCGGTCGGCAGGACCCAGCGTTTGACCAGCCCTTCCTTCTGCAGGCGCTCGACAATCCCGGTGACATTGCCGTTGGACACCAGCAGCCGCTTCGACAATTCGCCCATGGTCAGCCCGCCGTTTTCCCGGTAAAGCGCCGCCATCAGGTCAAACCGCGGCAGGGTGACGCTGAATTCGGAGCGGAACAGGTTTCTGATTTCCTTCTCAACAATATTTGAATTGGTGATCAGGCGCAGCCAAAGGCCCAGCCTCTTGGTATCCGTCTCATTTTTGATTTCCATATTTTCCGCCATATTTTTTATCCCCTTACATGACCTCCCCGCCGGCGACGGCGATGGCCTGGCCGGTTATGGAAGCGGCGGCGTCACCGCACAGCCACAGAACGCTCGCGGCCACCTCTTCCGGCTGAATCAGGCGCTTTTGCGGATTGTGAACCGTCAATTCCGCAATCGCCTGCTGTTCTGTCCTGCCGGTCTTGGCGACGATATTGCGGATCGCCTCGCGGGCAATATCGGTATCGGTAAATCCCGGGCAGACCGCATTGACCGTCACCCCTTTTGTCGCCACCTCCAGCGCCAGCGACCGGGTCAGGCCCAACACCCCATGCTTGGCGGCGCTATAGGCGGTGACATAACCATATCCCTTTAACGCGGCAGTACTCGCCACATTTACAATCCTCCCGGCCCCTTTGTCCATCATTTCCTGCAAAACCGCCTGAATGCAGAGATAAGGCCCGATCAGATTGACGTCCAGCATCTGCTGCAGATGGGCCCGGTCGGTCTTTCTGAAGGGGACCGATTGCGCCGCGCCGGCGTTATTGATCAATATATCCACCGGGCCAAAGGCGGCCCGCGCCTGATCGAAAGCGGCGATGACCGCCGCTTCATCGGTAATATCACAGGCCACCGCCTGACAGTGCGGCAACGTTGCGGCTTTTTCCTGCAGCGTGGCGAGGTTGCGGCCCATGACGGTGAGGCGCGCCCCGGCCCCGGCCAGCGCATCGGCGATGGCGGCGCCGATGCCGCGACCGCCGCCGGTGACAACGGCATGTTTTCCTGTCAAAGCCATTTACATATACCTTTAGGCATTAAGCGCCATTTCGGCCGCCCGCTTCAGATTGGTCTCCAACTGAGTATAGGCGGTCAGATACTGTTTGGGAACCGTCACCGCGTCCCCGTGATATTCCAGTTCGGCCGCGCTGCGGATGGTCCAGTTGGGATCCATCAGATGGGGCCGCGCCAGCAGCACCAGATCCGCCCGCCCCGCCGCCAGAATGCTGTTGACATGGTCGGTTTCATAGATATTGCCGACCGCCATCGTCGCGACGCCGGCTTCGTTACGGATCCGGTCCGACATCGGCGTCTGGAACATGCGGCCAAAGACCGGGTTGACCTGATCCGCCGGCAGGGTCTGCCCGGTGGAGACGTCGATAATATCGGCGCCGGCCGCGGCGAAGGCGCGGGCGATCAGCACCGCCTCTTCCGGCGTCACCCCCTTGTCGCCGATCCAGTCGGTGGAGGATATGCGCACCGACATCGGCTTGTCGTCCGGCCACGCCGCCCGCATGGCGCGGAACACCTGAAGCGGGAAACGCAGGCGGTTTTCCAGCGATCCGCCATATTGATCGGTGCGCCGGTTGCTGACCGGGGTCAGGAAGCTCGACAGCAGATAGCCGTGCCCCGCATGAAGCTCCAGCATGTCAAATCCGGCCTCATGGGTTCGTTCCGTTGCCGCAACAAACTCATTCAACACCCGGTCAAAATCCGCCGGCGCCATTTCGCGCGGCGTCTGATTCGCCTTGTCCCATTTGATCGGCGACGGCGCGATCAGCTCCCAGTTGCCGTCATCCAGCGGCACGTCATAGCCTTCCCAGCCGACCTTGGTCGAACCCTTGCGGCCGGCATGGCCCAGCTGCATGGCGATCTTGCAGTCGGTGAAATCATGGACATAATCGACCACCCGTTTCCAGGCCGCCGTATGGGCGTCGCTATAAATCCCGGCGCAGCCCGGGGTAATCCGGCCGTCGGCCGACACATCGGTCATTTCGGTATAGATCAGCGCCGCCCCGCCCGTGGCGCGGGCGCCGTAATGGACAAAATGAAAGTCATTGATCAGCCCGTCTTGCGCCGAATACATGGACATCGGCGAGACCACGACCCGGTTTTTCAATGTCATGCCGCGCAATTTATAGGGCGTGAACATCGGCGGGATCGGCTTGTCCGCCGGCTGGCCCGTGGCTTTTTCGGCGAAATATTTCTCGACCCCTTCGAGCCATTCCCTGTCCCGCAGGCGCAGGTTTTCATGGCTGACGCGCTGTGAACGGGTGAGCAGGGCATAGGCGAACTGGGTCGGGTCATAATCCAGATAACGTTCGATCTCCTCGAACCAGCCCATGGAATTGCGGGCGGCGCTCTGCAGTTTCAGCGCCTCGAGTTCCCGTTCGTCCTGATAGGCTTTCAGGGCCTGCGCCACCGTTTCGCCGCTGTTGAGGTGGTCGGCGAGACTGATGGCGTCCTCAAAGCCGAGCTTGGTGCCGGAGCCGATCGAGAAATGAGCGGTGTGGGCGGCGTCGCCGATCAGCACCACATTATCCTTGACCCACTGGTGACAGAGCACCCGCGGGAAATTGATCCAGGCCGAACCGCGAATATGGGCCGACTTGGTCATCAGGGAATGGCCATCGAGATATTTGGCGAAAATCCGCTCGCAAGTCCGGGCGCTCTCCTCATGGTCCATATGCTCGAAGCCAAAGGCTTCATAGGTTTCCGGGCCGCATTCGACGATAAAGGTCGAGGTCTCGTCATCAAACTGATAGGCGTGAACCCAGATCCAGCCGTGTTCGGTCTTTTCAAAGATAAAGGTGAAGGCGTCATCGAATCGCTGTCTGGTGCCAAGCCAGACGAATTTATTGGGCCGCAGGTCGATGTCGCAGTCAAAGGCTTCCAGGTCATTGTTGCGGATCTTGCTGTTCAGGCCGTCGGCGGCGACAATCAGGTCGGCGTCGGAAAATTTATCCTCGATGTCGTCGACCTCGAATTCGGTTTCAAACTGGAATTTGACATCCAGCTCCCGCGCCCGGGCATAGAGGATTTCCAGCAGACGCAGGCGGCCGATGCCGATAAAGCCGTGACCGCCGGAGCGGATCACTTCGCCCTTGTGATGCACCGCCACATCGTCCCAGCGAATAAGCTCACCGACCATGGTGTCGGCGCTAACCGGGTCGTTGGCCCGCAGGTTTTCCATCGTCTGGTCGGAAAAGACCACCCCCCAGCCAAAAGTGTCATTGTCCCGGTTGCGCTCATAGACCGTGATGTCATGCCGGGGATTTTTCAGCTTCATGGATATGGCCAGATAAACCCCTGACGGGCCGCCGCCCAATACGACAATCTTCATTACTTCTTCCT
>Ga0209692_10005525_pt1 | contig 10799 bp, 5 predicted proteins | sample tdDd472_FD_187129 | JGI IMG/M metagenome (GOLD analysis project Ga0209692, IMG submission 187129) | Marine sediment microbial communities from the Atlantic coast under amendment with organic carbon and nitrate - tdDd47.2 (SPAdes)... | ecosystem: Environmental > Aquatic > Marine > Coastal >...
GGCCGCGGCAACCAGGCCCCCGATCACCGCACGGACCTTTATGCCTTGGGCACCATCCTTTATGAAATGCTCACGGGCCAGCCGCCTTTCAGCGGAAATAGCGCCCTCGAAACCTTCCACGCCCACATGGCCACCCCTGCCCCGACACCGTCCGAGAATAACCCGGAAATCCCCGAAGCCCTGGCAGGGATTACCCTGAAACTTCTCCAGAAGTCCCCTGACGCCAGGTACCAGAGCGCACGTGGCGTAGCTGCCGATCTTGCCGCCTGCCTGGACCAGCTCCAAACCACGGGAGAGATCAGGCCTTTTCCCCTCGGGGCCCATGACAGGGGAGGCATTTTCAAGCTCTCCAACGCCATGTACGGAAGGGATGAAGAACAAAAAGCGCTCCTTGCCGCCTGCGATAAGGCCAGGCAGGGCGGCTCTCCAAGGGTCTGGGTCGAAGGCGGGCCGGGCATGGGCAAGACCACCCTGGTGAAGTCGTTTTCAGAAGCCTTTCAAGCTGAGGGTGGGCTGGTTCTCTCCGCCAAGTTCGATCAGAACCGGGACGAGGCCCCTTACGGGTTTCTTTCCCGGCTCTTTGAAAGGGCGACACAGCGAATTCTCGCCTCGAAGGTGGAGGAGCTTGACGCCTGGCAAAAGCACCTGTTGCGGCACATCGGTTCCAACGTAAAGGTCCTCACGGACATCACCCCCGGTTTTGAGCCGATCCTGGGCCCCGGGAACCCTGTGCCACCCCTGCCCCCGGATGAGACCCGAGTCCGTTTGATCACGGTATTCAAGGGTGTCTTGAGTGCCCTTTCAGAGGCAATGCCTTCACTGGTTCTCTTTATCGATGATCTCCAGTGGGCCCCCGCCGAAGCCCTGGCCCTGCTCACCGACCTGCTGGTGGAAGATCCGATTCCGAAAACGCTTTTTATCGGTGCCTTCCGGAGCCACACCCCAGAGTCGGCACCCCACTTGGCCCCGTGGCTGGAAACCATTGACAGTCTTGAACAAGAAACACCATGTCTATCCCTTGACGGACTCGGCTCCGGGCAGATCCGGCAACTCATCTCCGACACCTTTCACTTGCAGGCAGCCGACACCGACCAGCTGGCCCGCCTGATAGAAGGGGCGTCGAAGGGTAACCCCTTTTTCATCCGAGAGTTTCTCATCAGCCTCCATGAAAAAGGGTACATTTTCTTTCAGGACACTTGGACCTTTGACCTTCAGGAGATAGGCCGCCTCAGCCTCACCGACGATATCCTGGAGCTCCTCGGTCAGCGCATCGCCGACCTGTCCCAATCACATCGGCAAATCCTCGCGTTCGCCGCCTGCATCGGTACGAGATTTGAAATTGATTTTTTCGCCCGGCTAACAGGCCAGGACCAAATCACCACAGAAGAGACCCTTGAGGCATTCACGGCCCGGGATCTCCTCGTCAAAGAAGGCTCCTTTTACCGATTCTCCCATGACAAAGTGCATGAAGCCGTGACCCGTCGCCTCACTGAAGATGAAAAGGCGGACCTGCACCACCGCATCGGAACCCTTCTTCTTGAAATCCATGAAGGGGCTCCTAAAGGCAGCTCTCTTTTTGATACTGTCACTCACCTGAACCGGGGACTTTCGCTGATTCAAAAGACCACAGAGCGCATCACCCTTGCCCGGCTCAACCTCGATGCCGCCATGGCGGCCCGAACCAGCGCCGCCTTTGAAACCGCCTTGCGCTATGCTGAAACCGGCCTGACTCTCCTCCCCGAAGCCCCTTGGGAACACCACGCTGAACTCGCCCTTGCACTCACCGTCGAGGCAGGCGAGAACGCCCATATGACAGGAAGAAGAGAGCATGCAGATGAACTTCTTGCCACGGCCCTTTCCAACCTCTCCCCTGCACAAAACCGTTCTACTGATATAATGGCGAAAATTTACACCATCAACATGCGAAGCCGCATCCGTTCAGGTGAGGTGAGAGAGGCCTATGCCATCGCTGTCTCCGGCCTGAAAGCCATGGGAGAAAAACTTCCTTCCCACATCAGCAAAACAGCCGTCATGAAAGAGTTTATTAAGTCGAAGGTCTTCGTAAAGGGGAAAGAGATTCCCGCCCTTGTGAACCACCCGGGAGTCACGTCCCCTTCCAAGAAGGCCGTGGCATCTCTCTACAAATTGGCCATCGAAGCGTGCTTCATGGCTCGGCCCGATGCCCTCCCCTTCTTCATTTTGAGGCTCTTCAACCACTCCCTCAAGCACGGCATGTCCCCTTACTCTGCCTTTGCCTTCGCCTTTTATGGCCTCATGCTATGCGCCAATGCCCGATCCATAGACAAAGGATTCCAGTTCGGTGAACTCGGCCTGGCCTTGCTTAAAAAGTACCCGGACACGAACCAGGAGAGCGAGGTTACTCTGCTCTTCGGAGGAATGATCTGCCACTGGAAACGCCACTACCAAGATGGAAGGCCCTATATCGATCATGCCCTGCGCTGCGCATTAGAGACGGGAGATTTCCCCATGGCGGCGTATAGCATCAACCACATCCTTATTCTTCACATCTACCTTGGAACCAGCCTGGAAAATTATTTGCTCGAAAGTGAGAAACTGTCCGTTCTCGTTGACCGCTTTCGCCAGAACCGAAGCCGGCAGGGTTTCATCAGCATGCACCGATTAATAAGCGACCTCACCAGCCAGCTCCCGGACTTCAAAAAATTTATTAACACACACAACAACATACTCGACATGGAGACAAAGCACGCCGAAAAAGACCACATGGCAATCAGCAGTGTTGCTTCGATTAACGGAATCCTCTACTTCCTTGCCGGAGATTATGCCCATGGAGCCAAACTCATGTGCGAAGCCGTCCCCTCACTTCCAAGCATAGCCGGATGCCTTTACGTTCCTGATTTTCATCTCTTCTACGGCCTGAACCTGGCAGCCATTTACCCGGAAAAAGGAAGAATAGAAAGGTGGCGGTCACTTCGGGTGATAAATGGATGCTTGAAAAAGCTTCAGGCATGGGCGGCCCACGCCCCGGAAAATTTTGAGTGCCGGGCGCTCCTGTTGCAGGCAGAGCTCTGCCGCATCCAGAACAAGCCAACAGATGCCATGGCTCTTTACGACAGGGCCATCGCCGCAGCAAAGGAAAACGGCTTCTCCCAGATCGAAGCCGTGGCCTGCGAGTGCGCCTTTCGATTCCACCTCACGGCAAATAGGGAAACAATCGCAAAGATCTACCTTACCAAGGCCAGAGCGGCCTTCACCACCTGGGGAGCCCTTGCAAAGGTGGCCCAGCTCGACGAGGCCTGGCCCCACCTGCTGGCCACCGACACGCCTCAGGCCGACCGTCGCAAACTCACCCGGGAGCCTGACCTCATCTCCATCATCAAGGCCTCCCAGGCCATCGCCGGAGAAACAGACCTGTCGCGCCTCATGGAACGCCTCATGGCCATCGTCATCGAAAACGCAGGGGCACGGGTCGGCAGCCTGGTTCTGGCGGGTGAAGACGGCCACCTGACCGTGGAAGCCCGGGTCGAAGCCGAACAATCAGAGCCCCAGCCGTGCCCTGCCTTTAACACCTTGGACACCGCTGCCCAAGGCATCATCCGCTACGTTGCACGGACGGGAAAAACCGTGGTCCTCCCGCAGCCCGAGGGGGAGACCCCGGACATCTCCTTTCACTCAGGCAAAGCGCCCCGCTCCCTTCTCTGCATGCCCCTCATGGAGGGTAGCAACACCCTGGGCGCCCTCTACCTGGGGAACGATCTTCTGGAAGGGGCCTTTACCTTGGGAAGGGTCGAGATCCTGAAAACCGTCACCGATATCCTTGCCCATGCAAGGGCCCGTCAAAAGGCCGAAGAGGAGGTGGCCCTCTACCAGGAAAAGCTCCGCGGCCTCTCCTCGTCCATCCTTCTCACCGAAGAGAAAGAGAGGCGGCGCATCGCCGTGGGCCTCCACGACCAGATCGGCCAGGCCCTGACCCTCTCCCGGCTGAAACTCTCCACCCTGAAAACCGCCGTCCCCGGGAAAGAAAACAAAGGTGAGCTCGACCAGATCAGCGGCCTCGTGGACCAGACCATCCACGACATCCGAAACCTCACCTTCGAGCTAAGCCCCCCCGATCTCTACGACCTGGGTCTGGCCGCCGCCCTGGACTCCCTGGCCGAACAGATGCTGACGCCCCACGAAATAAAAATCGATTTCGAAGACACCTTGGAACAGGATTCCCTCCCTGAGAGCGCCCGCATTCTCCTCTACCAGGCCGCACGGGAGGTGATGTTCAACATCGTCAAGCACGCTCACGCCACGCGGGTCAACCTCTCGGTGGAATCAACAGAAGGCAGGGTCCAGATCTCCATCACAGACAACGGCGTGGGCTTTGATATCCCCGAGACCTTTGCTAGGCGGCACAAAGCAAGCGGTTTCGGCCTCTTCTCCATCAAAGAGCGACTTGCCCACCACGGCGGCCATGTCACCGTCACACCGGGTCCGGCCAGCGGCACCTGCGTGGTGCTGAGATTACCTGTCTAAACAACAAAAAAATGCCTCCGGCGGCGAGGGTGGCGAAGCCACTGTAGCGAAAAACACCTCGAAAGCTGGTTGCGAATGCTCCCGACCCTCGTTCCTCGGGTCGGTCACATTCGCTGACGGGCTCCGCCCGTGAATCACGGTACCCCATTGGTTCCGTCTTCCCCGGCTGTCAAGGTACCAGGCATCTTAAAGAAGGCTTTAACCATTGCAACCGGACATCCTTTATTCTGGCGAGTGACCGGGTATCCATGCTTGCGAGCCACCACCGATAGAAGCTTATTGTTGCGATTGATTTTTACCCGAGTGAATCCGGAGAGCAGGAAATCGCCTGTGCCCTATAACCTATGGCCCATCACCCATGACCTGTCATCCTCCCCCCGACTTTTTTACCCTTCTTTATGGTAGTTCTACCAATTGCTTTTCCCATCCCCCGGTTGTAGGGTAAACTTCGCACACAAACGACATGAGGCCTCGGAGAGTAACATGACGATCAAGATAGTCCTGGCAGACGACCACAACATTATCAGGGAAGGCCTTGCCGCCCTTCTTTCAAATCACCCCGATATGGAGGTGATGGCCCAGGCGAACAACGGTCGGGATGCCGTCAAATACGCTCTGAAACTCAAGCCTGACGTTGTGGTGATGGACATCAGCATGCCGGACCTGAACGGGATCGACGCCACCCGTATGATCAAGGCTGAGAATCCGAAAATAAACGTCATCGCCCTGTCTGTGCACACCGGCAGGCGCTTCGTCACCGGCATGATCAAGGCTGGGGTCTCCGGCTACATGCTGAAACACTGCGCCATTGAAGAGCTTCTTGAGGCCATCGTTCTGGTCAATAATAACAAGTCCTATTTAAGCCCCGATATAGCCGCCACCGTGATGACCGACTACGCCAACAGCTTCGCCACAGAAGACGAGCCGACCCCTTTGAGTCTCCGTGAAAGAGAAGTACTCCAATTGGTGGCCGAAGGCATGACATCGGAACAGATCGCCGGTCGGCTTAACGTCACCGCGAAAACCGTCTCTGCCCACCGGCAGCAGGTGATGAAAAAGCTGAACATCGGCAGCATCGCCGAACTGACCAAATACGCCATTCGCGAAGGCATCGTGGCGTTGGAATAAAGGGCGCCTGCCCCATCTGCTTTCATAGCCGCCACACACAGCAACTAAAGAAGTCCGAATCCTATAGAACCTTTTTGGCGCGGCTCCCCATTCATGTTCCGGGGGGGAACCGGGGAGTCGCGTCATTTCAATTCAAAGAAGCCTCCGGCGGCCCTGCCGGGGGCCAAACTTTTGAAAAGTTTGACAAACAGGCCCTGAGATCAATCCAGATTATTTCACTGTTGTCGGCAAATCACATGCTTTGGACTTAACAAGCATGCAACTCCCCTGCTCTCCATACAAACCTCTGTTCGGGGAATCCTAATAAATGCCCTTCGGCGCGTTATTTTTGTGAGGAAAGAAGATTGGGCGCAAATGCACCCTGCGGGGTGTCGCATGGCGAGGCATGTGGTTTTATGCGGTGAGTGCGCTTTCGCACCGCCAGGCGCCCCATAAAACCGTCAGTGTTTATTATGATAAGCATGTTGAAAACCGTTAGGATACGGGGCCGGTGGTTTGCGCAACGCAAGAAGGTGCGGGAGCCGCACCCTACGGGATGTCGCATGGCGAGATGTTTTCGCCACCCTCGCTGCTGGTGTTATTCCAATGACGACACCGAGAATGTCACCGATGCTGTTATCCACGGGCGCAGCCCGTCAGCAAATGAGACCAGCCCGAGGGACGAGGGCTGAGAGCATTTGCGAACCTGGGGATCATCCCCTGGTTAATCGTGGCCCCAGTTGAGGTATCTGCGGAGAATCTGGATGCTGCCGTCGAGACAGAACCCGATGACGCCGATGGCAAGGACAGTGGCCATGAGCAGGTCGTACTCCATGGTGTCGCGTGCGTCGTTGATGATGTAGCCAAGCCCACTTGAGACCCCTAAGAATTCGGCGGGGACAAGGACGATCCAGGCCACGCCAAGGGCGAGGCGAAGGCTTGTGAGGATGTAAGGAATGGAGGCGGGGATCACGATGCGTGTCAGGAGCTGCATGTCCGTGGCGCCCTGGTTCCGGGCCATCATAAGCCAGCCCGGATTGACCCTCACCACCCCTAATGAGGTGTTGAGAATAATGGGCCAGACCGTGGCCATGGTGATGATAAAGCAGATGGCCGACTCAAAGCTGGAGAAGATAAGAAGGGCAATGGGCATCCAGGAGAGGGGGCTCACCATCCTTAAAAACTGCATGGGTGGGTAGGTGAGCACCTGAATCCTCCGGTAAAAACCGATGAGAAGCCCCACAGGAAACCCCACGAGAAAAGCAATCAAGATTCCCGCACACACCCGAAAGAGACTCGCCGCCACAGAGGTCCAGAAGTGTTGGCTCACACACAGGCGTGCCAGGCCCTTCAAGGCGGGCAGCGGAAGAAACCCCTGAAACTGAGCAAAGTCGGGTCGGGTAAAAAGGACATATCCACCGACGGCCCAGAGGGCGATAAAAAAGAGAAACCCTGCAAGCCCCATGAACACACCGCTGTTCATCATCTTTTCCGCGTAGGGCTGTTTGGTGTAGACGGTCTGCTTTTTCACATATCTCGCAATCACATTCATATGGAAATAACCTCCTCCCGATGGAAGGGATTCTCCACATGTCCGTATGAAAATTTTCCCAGGCCCCCCACGGCTTCGATGGCCCGTGTGACGAAACGGTCGTCCACGAGGTCTGCCGCCGCCACATCCGGGTTGAGGCTTTTAAGAAAACCGGCATCCCCCTCAACAAGGGTCCGGTCCAGTTCACGTACGAGCATGCGTGTGGCTGATGGGTATGGCCAGGGCTGAAAGCCAATGCGTTCCATCTGCCACTCGGGGTGGTGAATAGCGCCGGTACCGCCCATCCCTCCGTAGACTAAAGGGTCATAGCCAGTGAACGCCTTGAGCAGGATCGACTCATCCACAGGAAGGTAGTTGCCGCCCTGGCGGCTGAGGATACGAGCCGCTTCATGACGGTTTTCCGTTATCCAGAGCTGGGCACGGACGATGGCATTCATGGATTTCTGGGCAAAAACCGGATGCTGGTTAATAATCCCTTCGTTCATCACCACCACGCAGCATGGGTGGTTCTTCCATATATCTCCGGTGAACCGCATGATCCGGGCCCCGGTTTTCACCTCACTGATGGCGTTGATGGGTTCGGCAACGATGTACCCGTCGATCTTTCGTCCTGCAAGGGCTGCGGGCATCTCCGGTGGAGAGAGAACGAAAAGGTTCACCTCGTCTGGAGCAAGGGGTACCGACTGGGGCTGGATCACCGGTTTCAGCCCGAACCTTCGAAGGCCCATCTGAAGAATCACGTTATGGATGGAGTACCAGTAAGGCACAGCAATCTGACTGCCGCCCAAGTCGGCAAAGCTTCGGATGTCCGAATCCCCGCGCACTGTAATGGCGCTGCCGTTGGTATGGTTCCAGGCCAAAACCTTCACCGGTACCCGGTTCTTGAACCGCATCCAGACCGGCATGGGAAGCAACATGTGGGTGAGATTGAATTTTCCGGAAAGGAACGACTCCATAAGGGTGGACCAGCTGCGTACACGCACCGGTTTTTTCAGGCGGAGCCCCTCCTCCTGAAAGTATCCCAGGGCGTGGGCAATGAGAAGCGGTGCAGAGTCGGTGATGGGCAGGTACCCCACCTTCAATTCCGGTTCACCGGCGGCATGAAGCAGGCCGGGCAGTCCCGACATGGCAAGGGTACCTCCGGCAGCGGCCAACCCGGCCTGTCTGATAAAATCCCTGCGGGTCAGTATCCGTGTCATGGCCCCATCTCCCAAAATCGATTCATGATCTCAATTTTCATTTTACGAATCTCCGGGTCTGCCGGATCCCTCGGGTAGGGTCGGTCCACGAAGACGTCGGCGACAATGTTGCCGGGCTGCCCGCCCAAAAGCACCACACGGCTCCCAAGGGCCAGGGCCTCGTCCAGGTCGTGGGTCACAAAAACCACGGTAATGGAGGTGGTCTCCCGGATGCGTATCATCTCCTCATGGAGCCTTGTGCGCGTAAAGGTATCCAGCGCCCCGAAGGGCTCGTCCATCAAAAGAATGTCGGGCTCCCCCATAAGAGCCCGGGCAAGGCAGACTCGCTGCTGCATGCCAAGGGAGAGTTCTCCGGGTAGGTAGGTTTCATGGCCACCCATCCGGACCAGCTCCAGGTGATACCTCGCCCGTTGAAGCAGATCGTCGGTATCGCCCCTGAGTCTGCACCCGAAGGCGACGTTTTCTTCCACTGTGAGCCAGGGAAGGAGGGTCGGCTGCTGTGTAAGAAGGATGCGAGAGGGGTCGGGGCTGGTGACGATGGAACCATCCACCGTCACCTCTCCGCTTGTGGGGGGGACCATGCCGGCCACAATATTGAGCAAGGTGGATTTGCCGCACCCGGACCTGCCGAGCACAACAACGAAATCCCCTTCGGAGACGGTGAGCCGGACACCGCCGAGGGCTGACTTCCGCTTTCTTTTTGAGAGCGTGAATGATTTTGAAATGTCGCTGATTCGAATCTTATCCGTCATAGTCCATGCCTGGTTCCGCCGTTACATCGAGCGTTCGTCTGATCACATCTGATTCAGATCCCCCCACACTGTGCTTTTCGGTTGTTTACCCAAAAGAGTTAAAGGGAAAAATTGCTGATAATCGGCGCAACCCAGGCATACCGCTTATTTTACGCTTATTTCTTGGGTTCTGTTTTTCAGTCATCCAAAAACGGCGATGCCATCATCGGCCTAAAAAAGCAGTGTCCTTCGGACGGCACGAAGAGAACTCAGAGCATTCGCAATCCGCTTTCAAGGTGGCACACCTTGCCGCCGGAGGCAGCCAGGTTAAAGATGCCTCCGGCGGCCCTGCCGGGGGCCAACCTTTTAAAAAGGTTGCCAAACAGGTCTTTAAAAAAGGTCTTGGATCAATCTAAAACCTAAGGCACATGTGATTTGGCCTGAGGAACGAAGGACAAAGCGCATTTGCAACCTGCTTTCAAGGTATTTTGCCTCATGTGGCTTCGCCACCCTTGCCACCGGAGGCATTTATTTGGCCACTTTAACCATAGAAGGATCCTGTTTGGTGCCACAAAAAAAGGACGCTGATAGCAGCGTCCTCGTTCTACGTAAAGCAACTCAATTATGATGAAGAGCCATAAAGCTGAAAGCCCTGCACCGACTCATTCACTTTTTGAACTCACACAGTATCCCCCCATATTTCACCGGTGGCATGGGTATCTTCTTTGGCATCCCACACCTGTTTCAGATGGCAAATCTCGTCTTCCACATCAAAAAAGCAGTCAACTATCTTCGGGTCGAACTGGGTCCCCTGGTTCTCCTTGATGGCGGCAAGGGCATCCTCCACCGTCCAGGCATCTTTGTACGGACGTCGCATGGTCAACGCATCAAACACATCGGCAATGGCCACAATTCGGGCGCTTTCGGGAATTTCCTCACCGACAAGGCCCTTGGGATACCCCGTGCCATCCCACTTTTCGTGGTGACAAAGGGCAATATCTGCCGCGAAATGAAACAAGGGGGTATCGCTCTTGGAGAGAATGCTGTGCCCGATGGTGGTATGACTCTTCATCACCTCCCATTCACTTCCGGTGAGTTTTTCCGGTTTTTTCAAGACGGTATCCGGAATACCGATTTTCCCGGTGTCGTGCATGGGGGACGCCAGTTTCAACATGACGGCCCGGTCCACATGCCAACCGGCAGACCGGGCAATGGCGTCGGCATAATCGGCCATCCGCCAAATATGAACACCGGTGTTGTCGTCGTTGAAGTGCCCCGCCTCTCCGAGCATATAAATGGCGGCTTTCTGGCTGGACTCAAGCTCGGCGGTACGCTTTTCCACCAGCATGTTGCAGGCTCTCTGATCATCGTAAAGGTGCAGGTGTGTCGCCACACGGGCCAGTACGATGGGGGCTGAAACCGGCTTGGTGATATAATCCACGCCACCGACATCAAAGCCCCGGCGTTCATCTTCCACATCGTCCATGGCGGTGACAAAAATCACTGGTATGGAAGCCGTCTCCGGGTTTGATTTCAATCGCCGGCACACGTCATAGCCATCCATCTCCGGCATCATGATATCGAGAAGCACAATATCCGGCTTGACCTTGGAAACGATGGATAAGGCTTTTACGCCACTCGGAGCAAAGGCCAGATCGTATTTCTTCCCCAGTATCTGCCCCAACAATTTCAGGTTGTTGGGTTCATCAT
>Ga0209692_10005526_pt1 | contig 10799 bp, 9 predicted proteins | sample tdDd472_FD_187129 | JGI IMG/M metagenome (GOLD analysis project Ga0209692, IMG submission 187129) | Marine sediment microbial communities from the Atlantic coast under amendment with organic carbon and nitrate - tdDd47.2 (SPAdes)... | ecosystem: Environmental > Aquatic > Marine > Coastal >...
ACAAGGGGTATGACTGAACCTTCTTTTGTCATTAATGAAACGTTTAAGAGTTGAAAAAATGAAGAAAACTTACTAAATTTGAACTACTTAAATCCTATGTCTTTACATAGCAACGCGTGTTACCTGTTGGGTGTTTATGATTATTTCAATTAATTAATACAAATCTTGACCAGAAAATTCCATGGCTTCTCCCTTTCCAAAGCCAAAACTAAAACCCAGTATTATCCTTCTTCCATCACGAGTGTATTCGGAAAAACGATAAAAATCTGGCAAATCGGTAATTTCTGTACGTTTATCCGTATTCATGACATTATTCACAGTTAGACGTATTACTCCCCTTCCTTTCAATATTTTTTTGCGAACACCAAAATCCATAGTAGATCGTGCTAGGTGCAAACTTTGTACATCTTTGTAATCTGAATTATGACGTAATCTTACTTCAACATCAAAATCATATGGTAATTTCAGTTTGGTTGTAAGTCTTCCAGAATAAGCAGTACTGTTGAAATCGAAATTGGTCTCCTCATAACTGCCTTTTCTATTGTAATAATTGAAATTTGCATCCCCCAAAAAAGAAATCCATTTTGCCGGCACCAGTTTGAAGTTTAATTCTAATCCAGTGCTATAACTATTACCAATATTTGCGATTGTGACAATGGTAATATTATCTACCAACTTTACCACATCACTCATTACATCTGATGTTCTTCGGTGAAACAAAGAAGAGCTCAAAGAACCAAACTTCAATATTTTAACAGTTGTTATTTCAAAGGCATGGGTGTATTCAGGTAATAGGTTTGGGTTGCCAATTTGTAAATTATATTCATCACGTAGCGAGAAAAAAGGATTTACATCCCTTATTGATGGACGACTAATTCTTCTGGAATAACCAGCCTGGAATGAAAGCCCGTTAGCAAGTTTGTAAGTTGTATGCATACTTGGAAACAAGTCGGTATAATTGGTTTTGTTTTTGGTATTATTGTTATGTAGTAATGTACTTACCTGTGTGTTTTCCAATCTAAGTCCTATTTTAAAACCGAATTCATCAAGCTCATGGTTATATGTGGAATATAATGCTGCCGTATTTTGTTTATAATCAAATTTATTGGTGAATGCCTCATTATTTACCCACTCATCATTTTGGGAATCCACTAATGAATAATCGTTTATTAATTGTATAATTATGTATTTGGCACCTGCTTCCAAAGTGGAATTCTTAGAAAACGGATGCACATAATCTGTCATAAAGTTGTAAGATCTTTCAGAGAAATTGGTTTTGGCAATCTGTTTTTCGTTTAAACTTTCACCAATAATATTGGTGTTACAAAAACTTGATGTTTTATCTTTACCAAAGAATGAGCCAGTGGCACTTGCGGTAAACTTACGATCCTTATTTCCTTTAAAGGATTTATCATAATTTAGTTGATATTCCATCTCGGGATTAACACCTTTTGTTAAATCTTTCCGTTCAATATTTGTTAAAATTGAATTATCGTGGTTAATATTTTGATAATTAAGAAGGGCATTTTCATCTTCAACCTCATAACCTAAATGCCCAGTAAGAGTAAGCACATTTAACGAGTTTATATGGTAGTCTGTTCCCAGGATAATATTATAAAATTGCTCATTTTTTTCACCCGTACCATCAGTGTAAAATGTAGATGGATTTTCATTTGTTTTGTTAATAGTGTAGGAATTTGTTGTTGAATTAAATCTTCTGTAGCCCAAACCAAACTGACTGAACAGGTTGAAATTCTCGGTTCTGCGATTAAGACTCATTCCAAAACTATGATTATGAGGATATCCCGTATTTATGCTTAAAGCTCCGTTGGTTCCTTTTTTATCCTCCTTTTTTAAAATCAAATTAATAATTCCTGAGGTGCCTTCTGCATCGTATTTTGCCGATGGATTGGTGATTACTTCAACTTTCTCAAGCATTTCTGCCGTAATTGTTCCCAAAGAGTTTCCTTCGGTAATAACCGATGGCTTTCCATTTATTAAAATTAAAACGTTCGAATTACCTCTTAAACTTACTGTTCCTTCAATGTTTACATCCACAGAAGGTACGTTGTTTAAAACATCAAGTGCAGAGCCACCAGCACTTGTAAGGTCTTGGCCTACATTAAATACTCTTTTGTCTGTTTTAAATTCAATTTGAGATTTTTCACTCCTAACAACAACTTCCTGCAGGTTTTTGCTATCGATGCTTAATGTGATTATACCAAAGTTTATTTGATTATTTTGAATAGCATAATTTTTCAGGATCATGGATTTAAATCCAATAAAATCAATTTTTAAATAAAATTCATTCTCTAAACTCTGAATTTCAAAATAACCTTCATCATTTGAAATAGTTCCGCTTATTAATTTATCTTGCTGATTATACAAACGAATAGTGGCATATGCAACAGGGCTATCTTTTTGGGATTCTTGTATTTTTCCATATACCAGGATATTCTCATTTTGTTGAGCGTTCAAAATTGTCGCTTTACAAATGAGAATAATCATTAGGCTGATTGTAAATGTTAACTGTTTCATAGAAATCTTTATTAAATAAATTTTTTTGTAAAAAAAAGACAATGTTAAGAGAAGATAAAATTAATTCGTCAGACGGCTGAATTATTTTGTTTAACAACCATTGTGTCAAAAAACAAAGTTGTTGAACTATTTATTTTTGTTGTTCACCGATTCTTATATTATTTTTATCAAGTATTTTATTTCTTTGTAAAAATCAATTTTTATGTTCAAACTAAACAAAGTGAAAAAGGAAATAATATTTTGGATCGTACTTTTTGTCTTATTGTTTTTGTTTATTGCTATTGAGGAGGAAGATCCATACATTCAATGGGAAGCTATACTATTTATAGTATCTTACTTTATAGCTTCGCTATTCATTAGCTATATAATTATTCCACGCTATTTATATAAAAAAAAACCGATTAAATTTTGCTTGTCCTTCGCTGTTGTTCTGGCGATTGTGGGAATAATTGAAGAATTGGTTTTGGAGAAAATCTTTTATCCTAACAGTCGGGGTTTAAGCCTAAATGTGTTCGCAACTTTATTGGAAATAGCACCTCCAATCTTGATTTTTACTGGATTTAAGTTTGCATTGGATGCCCTTGAAAAGGAAAATAAAATTGAAAAGCTTAATCGCTTAGCAGCTGAAAATGAACTACAATTTTTAAACTCTCAAATCAATCCGCATTTTTTATTCAATAACTTAAATAATCTTTATGCTTCAGCATTGGAAAATTCTCCAGATACTCCAAAAATTATCCTACAGCTTTCTTCCATTCTTCGATACATGTTATATGATTGTCGGAAGCCAATGGTCAAATTAAAGAATGAAATTGATAACTTGAAACAGTTTATTGAATTGTATCGGATGCAAATGGGAAATAATGCCAAAATTGAGTTTACAACTGATGGAATAAAGGACGAACTTCAAATTGCTCCATTGATTTTGATTGTATTCGTAGAAAATGCATTTAAACATTCTCAAGCCAGTCAAACTGAGAAAATCCATATTAATATTTCCATTCAGGTTGAAAAGAAAACAATTAATTTTACTTGTGAGAATACCTATACTGATCAAAGCAATACACTGGATTGGTCGAAAGGAATAGGATTGGAAAATGTAAAAAGCAAATTACGGTTGATTTATCCGAGTTCTCATCAACTGGCTATCAATAAAGCTAAAGATTGGTTTCGCATATCTTTAAATATTGAATTGTAAATGATAAAGTGCATCATCATAGAAGATCAGGAGCCGGCGCAACGAATATTAAAAAGATATCTGTCGGATACTTCTGATGTTACATTAATTGGGACTTTTGGTAATGCGCTTGTGGCACTTGATTTTTTAAAGTTAAACACTGTAGATTTAATCTTTCTTGATATTCATCTTCCCAAATTATCTGGCATGGATTTTATGGCAGTATTATCTACTAAACCCCAAATTATTCTTACTACAGCTTTTTCAGAATACGCATTGAAGAGTTATGAGTTTGATGTAACGGATTATTTGTTAAAACCCTTTTCCTTTGAACGATTCATCAAAGCAGTTTATAAAGTTAAGAATCAATTGAACATTCTTCAAACAGAGGCTAATTCAATAAACAAAGAGTCCAATGATTCAATTCTGCTAAAGGTTGGTTATGACTTTGTTAAAATTGATATAAATAGTATTCTATTTATAAAATCTGATGGAGATTATACCAATGTTTTTTCAAAGGAACAGAAGTTTATGGTTTCACATTCCTTGATATACTGGCAGGGACAATTACCGAAAGATACTTTCTACCAAATACACCGATCTTACATCATAAATGTCAGAAAAATCCAGAAACATACTGCTTCAAAGGTTTTTATTAATCATACAGCCTTACCTATAGGTAGGGTATTTAAAAAAGATTTTTTTGACTTTTTTAGTAATTTGTAAAGATGAAAATCTCAATATTAAATCTCGCACATTGTGGAATATGATACAGAGTTAATTTTTTAGTTATGTTGAAGTAAAAATTACACTTTTTTTCTCATAAATTTCGATAGGTGCATTTTACTAATTAGTACGATGTGTGATTCTTAATTTGTCATACATGTTAATAGCAGGCATGAAACAAAAGCATTTCGAAGCATACAAATTCGACTTTTTGATTCATAGCTGTAGTTTCTTTCCAAGGTATCGCTATTTGATTTTCTAATCTAATTACAACCTAAAAAAGTGTAAGCGATGTCCCTTTACCACCTTGCAGGTAACGGTCCGCGGTTAGAAATAGTGCGGGTTTGCGCCCTGTTTCATTATCCCCCGTTACCGAAAGTTAAAGATAACTAAAATTGTCAAAAAACAACTGCACCCCGCATTTTTTCTGAACCGCTGTTACAAATTGGGCGATAAATGATAAACCTAATCAAATTGGTAGATTAGTGAACTATAAAAAACTGAAAACATTTTTATTGGGAGGGAAAGAAATATTTCAAAAAGTTAATATCTAAGCAAATTGAATTTTATGCTTCACGTAAAATTTTTTCCATTTTGCGACCTTTAGCTAATTCATCAACTAATTTATCCAAATATCTAACCTTTTGTGTTAAAGGGTTTTCTACTTCTTCAACTCGTATACCACATACTGCTCCTGTAATTAAATGAGTATTATGATTTAGTGTTGCATTCATAAAGAACGTTTCAAAAGTTACATTTTCTTTAATTAGTTCTTTAAGCTTTTTTTCATCAAAACCAGTTAACCATTCAATGACTTCATGTAACTCTTTTGTTGTTCTGCCTTTCTTCTCAACTTTTGTAACGTAATGCGGATAAACAGAAGCAAAAGTCATATATGCAATACATTCATCTTGTTTAGTTGGAATTTTCATAACTTTTCAATTTTGTCAATGTTACCTATTTATTCTTCTTCGTTCTTAGAAAAATCATTACAATCAATGTTGTAACAACCCCCAATGCTAAAGTCCAGATTAATCCTTGAATTACATAGTTTTTATAGTTAAAAAAGGATTCGGCTTCTTCTAATGTATTGTAATATCCTGTTTCCAGAGAATATTTAATGACATTTGGAAAATATTCTGGAGTAATAATATAAGATGTAATCCATTGTGTCAATGGACTAATTAATGTTATTAAAACTGATAAAATAATTCCTGAAATTACACCTTGTTTATAACTCATTTCTCCCCTATAAAAATTCTTTTTTTTGTCTCTAAGTGCGAGAACATAAAATATTATTGCCGGAATAGCGAATAGATTTGTTAAATACATGTGTTTGTCAATGTGAGTACTATGCAGTCCACTCAATTTTTCTATTAACATCCAAAGCACTGACATTATAACAAATAATATTGTCCACTTTATTTCAACTTTATAATTTTTCATTTCTTTAATCTTTATTTATATATAACCAAAACAAAATATTAAAAGTAATGTTTAATTAAATAAATTTGAAAATAGTTATTAGCGATTCTTATTAAGGTAATTCGGTAAACGTTTGTTTATAAAATATTCCCAACCAGCAATGCAACTCTCATTTGTAAACTCAGGAATTTCTTGTGGAAAAGTATTAAGCCCTTCATTAGTAACTGTTATCAAGGTTTTATCACCTACAGGAGATAATATAAAAGAAACAATTCCCAATCCATCATATTCTTCATAACTCCAGTTGCATTTAATTATTTTCTCTTTAACTACTTCAGTAACCTGCCATTTAGCAGTAAATTTATTTCCACTTGGGGAGTTCATTATAAAACTTGTTTTAAATCCTAATTCCGGTTTAAAATCAGGCATATCAGCAAAATACCATTGTTTCATTTTATTAGGTTGAGTAATAGCATCCCAAACATAAGAAACTGATGCGTTAAGAAGTTCTTTTACTATTATTTCCATATTAGTCTAATTTAATTAGTTGAATGTAATTTAATTCCTACCTATTTTGGTTCCAGACTCATCACATAATCAAAACTTTCGTTCAAATATTTTGCAACATTATCTAAATCTTCAAGCATATTTTCTGGAATTAGCACATAACCATGCATTATGGAATTGTAGGATTTGAAAATTGTCGAATCAAATTCTTCAATATATTTTTTCTGAATATCTTTTGAGAATCTAATTCCAATTTCACCTGCCTTGTTCAGCAAAGAGAACATATGACCATTCGCTGATGTATATGGCATTGTTTTGCCTTTTCTTTCAAATCTCGGGCATTTAGAAACTAATTCATCATAGATTTTAAGCCTTTTTTCCCACATAGTTTTAGTTTTCATTATTAACGCAAACTGTTCTTATAACAAATATAACAAAAATGTTATTTGAAAGTTTTTCTCTTGTTTATGAGCAAATAGAAAAAAGTAAGATTTTAATTAACATGTGAGAATATTAGCTTAAAGCTCTTTTGTGAAGCGTAGCATAGCAAATGTGCTTTAGTAAAACACAAATGCAGCTGAAAGCTGCAAAAGCGGGTAGGCAAAAAATGTTTTTCTATCATACTTACCAAAACAATCTTAATAAAATACTATTCAAACTGCTAAGAATAGAAATAATACTTTCTTTGTCAGAATGAGATACGGTTTCTAACTTACAAAAACTGTCACACCGTTAAAAAGATTATTTGATTTAAACTACTGAAAAAATGAGTCGCAGTTTACCTTTTCTGAAAAAATCGCCTTATTTGTAACGGTCTTTGTTTACCAGTAGTTTGGGGGCTTTCAGCAATTTACTGTCAGACCGACAAACCAAAACCAAAAATAGCAAAACTTTGTCAGACCGCAAAGACTCCCAAATTATCTGGTGAAACAATGTTATAAGTTGGGCGTTAGTAATACAAGCCTATCAATTAGGTATTTAAATATCCATGAAAACTTAAAAATTAGTATTTGGGTTGGAATTACAATTGACGATTATGGCAAAATAAGGTTCAACTACAAACTTTTTGGTAAGCCTTTGGCTGGTGTGATGTATTTGCGCGGACTTACCAATATGTTTGTAATTAATAATTTATCTCTTAAGCTTATTAATTTTATTTATTTTCGGACTTCCCATTCAAATAATTTATTTCAAAGTATTGTTCCAGTTCTGATATTTTTGCTCCTTGAAGTAAAATGTCAACAATCTTGTAACGTTCATATGTATATGGTAAATTTAAAAACAATACAACATGATCATCGTAATATTGGTAAAATGTTACGGGAATAAACATAGAATCAGGATATTGATCATATTTCGAAGCATTAAAACTTGGATAAGGGCGATCTTTTACAAGGAAATCTTTCCAATCATTAAGTTTATCTTCTTTTAATTTAAAGCATTCATTAGAACTTAATTGTCTATTCTCTGATATGAGAATATTAAAACATAAAGGAATCTCTTCTGTCTCAATATCTATATTTGAAAACCCATCTGAATTTTCTCCTACTATACCTATTGATACATAATTATCACTTATATATATATAATTCCCAAATTCAAACATTAAAGTATCAACTTTGGTTATTGTATTCATAAAGTCAGTTATTCGTTCTTCCACAGTACCCGTATCAGTTTTGGAACGATCATCATAATTTCTTGGAAAATAATCTGAATCAAAACCGTACCTATCATAATGATCTTGCATAGTCTTTAACACATTAAGCTCAACTTTTTCTTGTATCTTTTTATTAAAGTCATTTAATATTTCAGGTATACTATCAGACGTAAAAACCGGGTATGGCGCTATTATAGAATACCATTCCAAACCCAATCCACTTTCATGTACGTATCTTTTATTTATAATTTTTAAAGTATCAATCTTGTAGCTTAGATTATATTTACTCTTAGTTTCTTGCTCTAATGTATTTCTACAATTTTGAAAAATAATAAATACAAGTGTTACCAGTACTATGTTTTTAATGATTTTCATATTAAGTATATTAATTTAATTCTTTAGAATCTATTGCATCTTGAATTCTTTTCTGATGAATTTTATTAGCTACATTTTTACCATTCTCATCTTTAACTAACGCCTTAGTTTTAACTACCTTTAACAACTCAATTGGATTTATATTATTAACTTCTTCTTCGTTTGTTAATCCTTTATCTTTTATTATTTGTAAAATACCATTTCGAAATGCTGCTAAGGATTGTGAAGGGTTATTTATATAAGTACCATATAAAGCTGCTAATTCCTTTTCAGACTGTAATATGTCACTTAATTTTAAATTACTTAAATTCAATTGTTTATATAAAATATGTTTATTCTTTTCATTTGTTTTAAATTCTTCTGTTTGCTCATATGCTTTTATATCTTCTCCATAGAACTTTTTGGGTCCATTTATTCCTTCTTTTGAAACAGTTAAAATTTTAATATTCAATCTTAGTTTAGAATTTTCTGATCTATCCATGTACAATTCTTTAGCCAATTTAATTTGAACATCTCTTACGTCTTTGTTTTCTGATGCTTTCATAAAAACTCCTGCATAAATCGGAGTTTGACTTATTTTATCTTCAGCTTCCAATCCACGATAGGTCTTTTTTGTTACTGGGTCGTGTAAAACTATTCTACATGTATTATTTAAAATGTGATCATTTTTATTAGTTCTGTATTCTACATCAATTCCATTTTTTGTAAATAGTGATTTAAAAATATCTGGTTTTTCAGACTTTATTGTTGCCAATAAATATTCCAGTGATCTGTTTCCACCTGCAAACTGAATAAACCCATAAGATATTTTTGCAACATCATAAGTATTTATCCCATCAAAATTTCCTTCATGAACTGATGCTGCTTTTAAGGCTTTAGCTCTTGATTCATCTATTCCCGCCGAATTCTTAAAGTCTTCAAGACTTGAATCATTAGGAGAAATAGATCCAATTATTCCTAAACCTTCTTTGTTTACTGTATATTTTGTGTCTTTTAAGTTATCTGCTTTGACTTTTTTAATTTCTCCAGTTTCTGTAAACCACGAAAAAGTATGAGATTTAAAATCTCTTAGATAGATGAAAGTATCATCACCTTCCTTAATCTCTCCTACTTTAATGTTAGGTAAAATTTTATCACATTTTTCATCTATTTTTAATTTAGTCTGGAACGACACCAAGGCTTTGTATGTTTCTTGAATCAATTCACTTAAAACTTTCTTTTGATCTTTAGTATATTGATCTTTTTTTGTGCTTAAAATAGAATTAAGTTTGACTTTTTTAAAAGAATAACCAAACTGCTCTAATCTGGTTTGAAGAGCTAATAATGCTTTTAAATTTACATTGGATGCATTTGTTTCAGAATTTATTGTTACACCTTTCATAGTTTCTGTAAAACTGCTATTAGCTTTTTCAGTATCTAAAGAAAAAGTGTCATCAAGATTTCTTTCAAAATCTGAATATTTCCACTTTGCCACGGGGTTAGTATAATATGTGGCTAACGCTCTCTCTGTCATTCCACCAGCAGATATTATTTTATCTGGTTTTATTCCAAGAATTTCTGACTGAAATTTTCCTATTGCATCAAATAAGGATTCCTGACCAATTTGTATCATATTCAAAAATCCATTCATAATTAATTTTGATTCAACGAGTGCTATATCGTTAGGGTCATTAATACAATTAACACCTACACTATCCTTTAATCCTAAAGTTGTGTCTGCTTTTTTATTTGCATCCCTTTCTGCTGATTTTGATGCACGATCCCATGGATAATGAAATTCTTCTGTCTTTTCTTTTTCGTATTCGTCTTCATATTCTTTTGAAGGCAACTTTGGGGGCTCAAGATCAAAAACACTCCAACCACTATCAATTTGTTGGTTGTTTAACCATTCTTGTTGTTTTTCCGGATCAATTTTCTTCTGTTGACTACTCCCAGTATTACTGTTATTATTTTGTTGTTGATTTCGATTAAGATATTCTTGTGACATATTTTGGTAACTTCTCTTTTCTTTATAACAAATATAACAAAGTTTATTTTTATTATACTCTAATTTTAGCAAATAGTAAGTTGTTTATTAAACTACTGCGGCGGAAGCTCTTTTGCGCAGCAAATGTGCTTCTAAATAAAAATTTACATATTGCCCGTTCGGGCAAAAGCGCGTCGGAATACTAATTTTTACTTAAAATTACAACCAAACCAATCCCAATAAATTTCATGTCAAATTGCTAAGAATAGAATTTAAACTTTAACTATCAAAATGAGATACAATTTTCAACATGCAAAAAGTATCAAACAGTTAAAATTGATTCTTAATTTACGAACATTTCCAAATGAGATAAAGTCTACAGATTTTTTTTTCACGCCTTACTTATAACGGTCCCGCGTTAGGTGGCG
>Ga0209692_10005527_pt1 | contig 10794 bp, 8 predicted proteins | sample tdDd472_FD_187129 | JGI IMG/M metagenome (GOLD analysis project Ga0209692, IMG submission 187129) | Marine sediment microbial communities from the Atlantic coast under amendment with organic carbon and nitrate - tdDd47.2 (SPAdes)... | ecosystem: Environmental > Aquatic > Marine > Coastal >...
GCGGCTGCCCCGCTTCGACGATACTGCCTTCCTGAACTAGGATTTCCTTAACAATACCGCCTTCAAGGTGTTGAATTGACTGAACTTTTCCTGCCGGGATCACTTGTCCAAAAGACGTCGCGACCTCATCCACATCGATCATGGACGCCCAGGCGACAAAAGCCGCCACGACGCCACAGACCAAATAGATCGCACTCCTGATAAGCGCGTTATTGCCGCCTTCCTCAAGAATGACGGACTGAGCGAGAAACTTGGTTTGTCGGCCGCCGCGGGTCGTGGTTGGAAGACTGACGCCGCTTTCTGATTTAACAAGTTCCTTGCCGGTCATAGGAAATCTTTCGGTAGGTGATTTTTCACTTCTTCCGCCTCGCCGAACATACGTAAACGTCCTCCTTCGAGCCAGACGATTTTATCGGCTAGCTTCAGGTGGCTGGGTCGATGGGTAACAATCAATATAGTTGAGTTTCCTTTAAACTCATTTACCGCTCTCATAAAAGCCTGATCGCCCTCAAAATCAAGCCCATTACCGGGCTCGTCGAATATCATCAACGAAGAGCGCTTCAAATAGGTTCGCGCCAGATTGAGCCCCTGCTTCAAACTGGTCGGCATCTGGTTGATGGCCGTATCGGAAAGCCGGGCCTCAAGCCCCTTTCGCATCCACTTGCCATCACCTGAGGTTAACTCCTCCACCTCTTTAAGAATATTCGATTTTTCACAGGCCCAACGGAGATCGTCATCACTAGCCGTCGGTACGGCTAATCGAAGATTCTGCGCGACCGTCCCATAGAAAAATTCGGGATTCTGCGGCGCATATGCAATGGTCTGGCGAAGCTCGACGGGATCGAGCTGTCGCAGGTCCATATTATCGATCCTCACGTTACCCCCTTGAGGGTAATACATTCCGTTTACCAGCTTCAAAACCGTTGATTTACCGGCCCCATTGCCACCGACGACGCAAACGACCTCGCCCGGAGCGGCTTCAAAGCTGACACCGATCAGAGCCGGGTCGGCATCAGCCCTATACCGCAAGGAAACCCGGGCAAACGTGACTTTTCCACGTAATTTCGGCAAAGGCGCAACAACCGAGTTACTCGTCCTTTCCGCTTTGATCGACATGAGGTTGTCCAATTGTCCGATACTGGATCGCACCTGCTCCAGCCTAGTCGCCGTGGTAAACAGAGTTTGCAACGGCGCCAGAACCCGCCAAACGAGGATCATGGAGGCGACAAGACCACCAGTGGTCATCTCCCCCTCAAGCACTTTAAAAACCCCAAAAGCAATTGTCGAAAGACCCGAAATGATCATCAAAACGTGCGAAACGTTCTGAATGACGGCGTTATATCGCGCTGTTTGGAAGTTGGCGAAAGCAGCCTTGGCCGATTGCTCCCGATAGCGTTCCATCCAGACTTGCTCACCGCCTGTATATCGGATCGCCCGAATGTTCGAGATCGCCTCAACGGTAAATTCCTGTTTCTTTGAGGCCGCCCTCGACGCTTTGGAAACGCTATCGCGCACCAAAGGCAAAATCATCGCGGCAATGATGATGTAGACGGCGAACATCACAACGGGAACGAACGCGACAGCACCACCCAACGCACCGATAACCGAGATGAAGATCACCACAAATGGCAGTTCGAACAAAACCAATGCCAAGGGACCGGTGAAAAACTCCCGAATGGACTCAAAGTCCTTGATCCGCGCCACCTGAGCGCCAATCGTCGCCCTTTCGGTCATGGTCGGAGGCAAAAACAGAATGCGCTCGAAAATCGCATTACCGACAAGATTGTCGAGTCGCCCGCCAATAAACGCCATAATTTTTGACCGGATGACCCTGAGGAATACATCGCAGAACAGAGCAATGCCGACCCCCATGCCAAAGTAGGCAAGCGTCGTTAACGAACCTGTCGCCACCACTTTGTCGTAGACCGACATGATGAACAAAGGGGTCGCCAAAGCCAGCAGGTTCAAAAGCAAGGTAACAGCGAAAATCTGGTAGACCAGCGGCCTGAAACGGTCGGTAATGGTTCTAAACCACCCCGCCTTTTGCTCGCGGGTACGCAACTCGTCATCGTCAATCTTATCAAAAAAGAACGCAACCCCGCGCCAAAGATCCCCTTCCGGGACCCGTTCGTAATTGCCGGTTTCACCGTTGAAGATGGTTAAGACGCCATTGTTGTTTTTAAGCACAACCACAGCGCTTCGCCTATCTGGCACAAACAGGCAGGGCAACAGACGCGGGTCGACATTATGCATTCGCTCACGCAGAGGCCGACTGCGGTAGCGCAGGTTAGCCATAACGTTACGAAAACCGGATAAATCAAGAGTTTCGGCGAAGTGCGGCAAGGATTCCGCAACATGACGCAAGTCACCCCGCCAGCCAAGCCCGCGCAGCAACGGCATCACACAAGCGGCAAAGTCGGTCCGTGAATCAAACCCGCCGAGCGACGGGATTTCAAGCGGCAATCCGGCCCGGTCAATTTCATCGGGATGGATGATATGCGAGGTATCAACGGTGTTGGCGACCTCATTCATGCCTAGCTTTCCTCCGTCAGGAATGGCGCCGTCGGCATAAATTCGTGCTTATCTTCTGCGCCCTCGCGCAGTGTCAAAACACCTCCATGAAGATCATAGATGCGGTTGCAAAGATTAAGCATAGAGGGTCGGTGGGTCACCATAATCAAAGTGCGGTGCCCCCGTAGACGGGCCAGGACATCCCGCAAGACGGCGTCCCCGGCACTATCCATCGCCGTATTCGCCTCATCCATCAGAACAACGCGCGGTCGAGGTAAAAGCGCTCGCGCAATGGCGACACGCTGCTTGATCCCGCGCGGCAATGAATCCGTCGCGCCATCTCCTACCTTGGAATCAAACCCCATGGGCATATGGGCAACCACGCCGTCGAGACCTAGAAGTGCAGAAATTTCCATTGCTTCGTCGGTCAGGTCCTCATTGAACATGGTGATGTTCTCAAGGATGGTGCCATTAAACAGCACCCCTTCTTGAGGAAGATAGGCGATTTGTTTGCGTAGTTTGGCCAAATTGATATCGCGGACGTCTAATCCATCAAACAACACCCGGCCTTCAGTCGCCTCCAAAGCCCCCATCATGGTGTAAAGCAATGTCGTTTTACCGCTGGCATTGCCACCGGTAATGCCAATGGCTTCGCCAGGCTCAATCTTGATGTTCACATCGGTCAGGATGTTCGGCGAATCTTCTCCCCCATAGGCGAAAGATACGTTCTCAAGCTCTATCCCCCCTTTGAAACCAGCCAAAGCAGGCAAGCCATCACGCTGGACCACCGGAAGAGAGAAAATCTCTCTCACTCGTTCACGGGCCAAGGCGACGGACTGAAAGCGCGCCCAAATACCCACGGCCTTTTGTAGGGGTTGCATGGCCCGTCCCGAAAGCAGCGTACAAGCGGCCAGACCGCCAATGGTCAAGTGCCCATTGATCACAAAGGTCGCCCCAAAACCAACGATCAGAAACAGATTCATCTGACTAAAAAATGAACCAACCGACATGGAAGATGAGCTATCCAGCGTCACCCGATGAGTTGCCGAGGCACAGCCTTCCTGCAAGCGCTCGTAGCGCCGCAACATCTGGGTTTCCATAGCCATGGATTTGACCGTGTGAATGCCACCCAAGACCTCGATGATAAAATTGAAACGGCGTTCATCGGCTGTTTGACGATCTCTAAGGGCGCGGCGCAACTTCATGCCATAGACCTGAGCGACAAGGGCAAAGGCGACGATCAGCACCACGGGAACAATGACCAATTCTCCCGCCAGATAGGCAATAATTCCAAGAAACAGCACGGCAAACGGTAAATCGAAAACCGTCAGCACCGCCTGCCCAGCATAAAATTCTTTGAGTTGGTTGAGAGCCGATAGCCGTTCGAGTTGGGCGCCCGCCCCCTGACGTTCAAAAGCGGCCATATCGGCGTAAAGCATGCGTTGCATCGCCGCACACCCAGAAAGGTGTTCAAAACGCGCGCCGATCCAACTGCTGACATGCGCCCGGGCCAAACGTAGGATCAATTCGAGAAAAAGCGCACTCACCACGCCCAAAATTAAAAGGACCAGCGTACTCTTGCCAGAGTTGGGCAAAATGCGGTCGTAAACCTGCAAAAGAGTGATGGGCAGAGCCAGAGAAAGAATATTGATGAACACCGACGCGCCCACCATGTCGAACATGTTTCCGGGCAGGCGTGCCGCACCGCCCAGGCGCGATATCCAATCAATTTTATTTTCGGCGTTGTTTTTGTTGCTCATATCCCGTCAAACGATGTTACCCGGCCAATATAACTCAAGAGCCTTGGCTGCCAATAAACCAAGCCAATTTTAAGATAGGGTTAGCCCCCCTATTCCGCATATTCATTTTCGCTTTTCTCTCCATCCCAAAAAGAAAAGCGCACAACGGAATTTCAGGTGCTTTTAGGTGATTCCTGAAGCAGCCAATACCGCTACCTCAAATATCGTTAGTTGATTGATCTAATTTCGTCATTGCCAAACCACTAGTTAAGAGTGATCCGCCAGGAATTGATAATTTCTCCTGCCATCGGACGATAGCTGTCGAATTGCTCTGTCGGCGAGGTGTAGGAAACAACATGCACGACAGGGCTGTCCTGCCTCGGAAGAACAATCGTCCACTGTCTGAAAGGCTCATTGTTGTGTAGGAAATCGGCTGTAAACTGCTTTCCGCCCTCAAAACCGGCGACTTTGCCCTGCAAAAACTCCGTAACATCGCTAAACGACACTTTTTTTGCGCCGTCCCGCAATTGTCTGGTGAGAGAAGCGATAACCGTATCCGCCCCTTTGCGTCCTCCTTTGGGCCTGACATTCTGGATAATGACGGTTGAGAAAAAGGCGGGAGTCCCCTCCGGGCCGCTGAAAACGACACTATAGGGACCATTCTGCTTGGCAACCCAGTGCTCTGGATAGGAAACCGTATATCCGAGACCTGAATCGGGAAATGGGACCATTTCGACTGACGGCTCATTCGCCGCCTTGTCTTGGGCCAAAGCCTCTTCCCGCACCTGGGTTAGTTTATCCTTTCCTGGCGCAACGACAAATCCTGGCTCGGGCAGTCGGAAACTATCGACAATAAAATCAAACTCATGGGCAAGTCGGCCATATCGTTTAACTGGCGCAAAAAACATCAGCAGGTAGTCGCGTTTGCGACCACGAATAACGACAAGACGGTTTTGCGTATCGGAGCCTTGATAAATTGCATCGTAGGCCGCTAAGCCATTAACAGAATAGCTGCGATGGGCCAGTTTATGACTCCACCGCTTCTCAGCGCCATCGCCAAGAAACTCGGCCTCAAGTTCGGTGGCGATATCGCGCACGCCTTTGCCTTTGACGATCGGACGCCCCTCTATCGTGGCGATATATCCTCTGGGAGATTCGATAATCAGTTCTGCACCGCTGTCCCCTTGGGGAACGTAAGTCCGTGACCCTGGCAACGGAACGACGAGATAACCGTATTTAGGGTGGAGAAACCCGCCTTTGGGCAAATCAGATGTACGCTTATCAGCCCGAACAGGGGCTTCGGGCGCGCTATCGACATAAGCGGGAGCACATCCCGTTGCGAACAACGCAGCCAAAACAACAAGCAGCCATTTTTTCCCGTTTATGCTGGGCATCCCCATCCCGCATTTCCCCGATTAAACGAAAATTGAGCCTACAGGATGAAGGCAACGGGTTTTCATTTTCTTACTTTTGCACCATGATGCGGAGAAATATTTCAAAAACCTTCATTTTTTCGGAGTCCTCAATGGCAGAAACCGTTCTGATCTCCGTGTTTTGCCCCGACCGGACCGGCTTGGTCGCGGCCATAACCGGCGAACTGTTTTCCCTTGGCGCAAATCTTGGCGATACGGCATTCTCCGTTCTTGGAACCGGCGCCGAGTTTAATTCCGTCTGCGAATTGCCCGACGGGCTGACCGGCCGGGAAACCTTGGAAGAACTGCAACGCCTGCCCGACCTGAAGGATGCCGAAATTTCCGTAACCCCCTTCGATCTCGACCCGGTCAGCGGGCCGCTGGGCGAGGTAACCCATAGGGTCGTCGTACAAGGCGGCGATCAACCGGGCCTCACGGCGCGTATTTGTGAAACTCTGATCCAATTCAACGCCAATATCGTGCGAATGAACTCGCGCAAAATACCAGGGCCCAATACGACCGAATATCGAATTTCCTTCCATGTGGGTATTCCCCTGGAACGACAGGACTCCTGTCTCGCCACTATTGCCAATACGGCAGGAGAGCTTGGCTTATCGTTCGAAACCATGTCCTGGGAAAATCGCTAACCCCTCACCCAACAGACTTTATTTTTTAGCGATGGATCGTTCTGCGGGGAACCGAACGATAACGGTCGTCCCTGCCCCTTCCTCACTTTCCAGCATCAAGCTTCCCCCGTGCTGCTCAATCAACCCTTTACACAGAGGCAAGCCAAGTCCGGTCCCTTCATAGCGGCGAGAGAGCCGCCGGTCCACCTGGCCGAAGGGGCTCATCGCCACATCAAGATCTTCCGGCGCAATACCGATCCCCGTATCGACAATGGTAATCGTATGCCCACCATCCTCCCCCATCCCGTTGAAAACACGGACCGCACCGCCTTCCGGCGTAAATTTAACCGCATTCGACAAAAGGTTTAGGACGATCTGCTTCAAGCGCCGTTCATCGCCTTTCATCAAGGGCATCCCCTTTTCAATATTCACCGACAGGTCGAGTTCCCCTTCCACTGCTTTTTCCCGAACCAATCGGATCGCGGCCTCAACCACTTCACCTAAATCGATATATTCCTCAACCAACTCCAACCGCCCGGCTTCGACCTTGGAAACATCGAGGATATCGTTGATCACCCCCAAAAGGTGCTTCCCGGAATCACCAATATTGACCAGATACTCGCGGTAGTTCTTATTCTCAATTTCCCCAAAAACACCTAGCTGCATAATTTCTGCAAAGCCGATAATCGCGTTTAGCGGGGTCCTCAATTCATGGCTCATGACGGCGAGGAATTCCGACTTCGCCCTATTGGCTTCATTGGCCTTGATCAGCGCAGTTTGCAGTTCTTCGTTCGTCGCCGCCAAGCTTTTGGCGTATTCGGAAAGTTTCTCGTCGGCCATTTTGATGTTGGTGATATCAGTCGAGGAAATCACATAGTTTGCCACCTCTTTCTCTTCACCATAGACGACGTTGATTTCGGTGAGCTGGAGAAACTCTTTGCCATCTTTGGCCAGCCCCCAAATTTCGCCTTCCCAGTGGCCATCCCGACGCACGGATTCCCACAGTTTTTCATGAAACTCGACAGGATGACGCTGTGAAATAATAAAGCCGGTAGTATTACCAACCGCCTGTCCTCTGGAATAGCCGGTTTGATCGGTAAAAGCCCGGTTGACGCTGACAATGACGCCGATGTTATCGGTAATAACGATAGAGTGTTGGCTGTATGCAAAAACACTGGCCGCCAGTCTCAGCTCCTGTTCGGCCTGATAACGCTCCGTCTCATCGTGAATCACCAGAGTAAAGAGGTGCCCTTCCGACACCTGAACCCGGCTGAGACGATAAGAAACGGGAAACTTGCGGCCCGAGCTCTTCAGCCCCTGAGTTTCCGTTGCCCCCTCAATGCTGATGGCCGCCTCGCTTTCCGCCCGCCAGTCGGCATCGACTGAAAAAGCATGAGGCAGCAGGGCCGAAATATGAACCCCTTCCAAAGTGCCGCTTTTATGCCCAAACATTGATAAACCGGCACTATTGATCGTTTCGATCACCCCATCGTTATCGAAGGTAACGATCCCCTCCTTCGCCGAATCAAGAATGGCTCTTATGCGGCGACGTCCGGATATTTGCGTTTCTATCTCCCGTTTAATCCGGTCGATCATCGGAGCAAAAACCCAAAGCGCGGAAACCAGCAGAAACAGCAGGGTCAAGATAAGCTGCATCAACTGCATAACACGAGAAACGGCAATGCGTTCTTCGGCACTTTCCTGGTAGAGTTGAACCACCCTATCCAAGGATATCAACAACTCATTGCGCGCGACATCACGGATATAAAGGTAATCCCGGTTAAACTCGTGACGGTGTTTGAACTGCGCCTCAGCAAGCCGACGGCCCGAAGCGATAAATTTCCTTATCTGTTCGTTGAGGTTTCCGTCCGGCCCGAAATAATACATCCGGACCTTATCAGACATCGAATCCGGCAAACCGAGCCGTGTGTTGCCTCTGACGAGGCCATTATGGGCGATCTCCATGGCATCCAGGCTTTTCTCCATTTCCTTGGAGATCATCTTGGCTTCAAAAAGAGTGCCCGCCCTGACTAACTCGGAGGCGAAACTGGCGACGCGCTGAGACAGCATACGCTGTCGCCCACTAATGTTGATGATGGCGCCGTTGCTCTGGTTTGCCGCAATCAGGCTTTCGAGAATGATGTAGCCGATAAAAGCAAGAACCGCGAGCAGCGTCAGAACCAAGCCATAGCGGCCAGTCAAACGATTCTTCAATCCCGCGGTTAGCTCAGCCAAGCCATCGCCCCTACATATTCAGCATTCGCAGCAAATCCCACCGCCATCCATGATTACACGGTGTTACCTCAAAAAGAAACAACTGACATCTTATCGTAATGATTCTAATAACTTTTCTAAGAACCATCAGATGCACCCTTCCCTCACGCACAAGACTGCCGTAATCTTCGCAGGCGCACCAATTTGACGGCGGGAAAACACAACCTGCGGGGGAGAAAACACATGAGCGCCCAGATTATTACGATTGCCCAGCAAAAGGGCGGAGCAGGAAAAACAACCCTTGCCGCACAACTGGCCGTTACACTGGCCGATGGCGGCAACAAAGTCACCGTCATGGACATCGACCCCCAGGCAAGCTTAAGCGGCTGGCATGGGCTACGCACTCAATCGACACGCCCCCTCGCTCCCATCGGCTTAAGCGATGTTTCCGGGTGGCGTGTATCGACCGAACTCGACAAACTCAAACGTGGCAACGACTACGTTATCATCGACACCCCGCCCCATGCGGAAACCGAAGCCAAGAACGCCATCCGGGCCGCCAATCTGGTGCTGGTCCCCATTCAGCCAAGCCCTATGGATCTCTGGGCGACCAAACCCACCTTGGAAATGGCGAAAAAAGAAAAAGTCGAAACATTGATCGTGCTTAACCGGGTGCCACCGCGGGGCAAGGTTTTGGAGGCTATGCGCAAAGCGGTTGACGACGATCAACTTCCCGTCGCTCAGGCGGGTCTTGGAAACCGTACCGCCTTTGCCGCCAGCCTGATGGACGGACGCGGCGTGGTGGAAAGTGCGACACGCTCCCCGGCCGCCGAAGAAATCCGCACTCTGGCCCGCGAAATCAACCGCTACTTAAAGAAATAGCCCAATGTATGATTTTCTCTCCCTCGCCTACCCTCTCCATGCCCTATCGGCCGTTATCTGGGTCGGTGGCATGTTCTTCGCCCATATGGCTTTAAGGCCGTCCGTCGCGATTCTTGATGGTCCCGACCGCCTGAAACTCTGGGCTCAGGTTTTCCCACGCTTTTTCTTTTGGGTTTGGATCGCCATCGCTTTTCTGCTGGTCACCGGATACGGCATCATTTTCGTCGACTTCGGCGATATGGCGAGTACGCCCATTCACATTCACATCATGCAAGGTACCGGCCTTTTGATGATGGCGCTCTATTGCTATCTCTATTTCGGACCTTTTCAACTCTTCAAAAAAGAAGTCGTATCCGAAAACTGGGAGACCGCCGCCATTCATCAAGCGGCAATCCGGCGGATCGTTACAGTCAATCTTATCCTTGGCGTCTTCACCGCCTTCCTAGGGTCTTCTCGCCCCTACTGGAGCTAGCTTCATGGGCAAGGACACCAAGAGGGTCGACATCGTCGAGCGGGAAACAGTCTTCCAAGGCTATTTCCGAATGGACCGTTATAAGCTGAGCCACAGCCTACATGACGGCGGCGATAGCCCTGTCTTAACCCGCGAGGTTCTGGAACGCGGCCAAGTGGCCGCCGTTATTCCCTTTGACCCGATCCGCCGGGAGATCATCCTAATCGAACAGTTCCGTCCCGGCGCTTTAGCTGCGGGATGGGAGCCTTGGCAACTGGAAATCGTCGCAGGCGTTATCGAGCCAGGAGAAACGGCGGAAGAAATGGCCCGGCGCGAGACACTGGAAGAAAGCGGCTGTGAAGCCACCGCTCTTTTCCATCTCGGACGCTATCTCTCTTCGCCAGGATGCACATCAGAAAGCATTGAGATGTTCTGCGCACGGGTCGATTCATCGAAGGCTGGCGGGATACATGGCCTGGCCGACGAAGGCGAAGATATTTTGGTCAAGGCCTTCCCCCTTGAGGAGGTTTTCCAGCTTCTTGACGACGGCGAAATTCTCAACGCCATGTCTCTTATCGGCCTCCAGTGGTTCCGCAACACACAAAATGAGATCGATCAAAGCTGGATATAGCATATCACACAATTTTTTGCGTAATTTATCTTATTTACATTTATTTTATTGATTTATAATGGGTGCGCTTTAAATAAAGAGTGCGGGTCGATTCAGCGGATTTTTCTGTCGGCCCGCGTTATTGTTTTATTCAGGAACGATTTTAATTAGGTGCAGTCATGGACGTCCGCGACGGTTTCATCGGTTCAATCGGCAATACGCCGCTTATTCGCTTAAAGAAGATATCCCAGGAAACCGGCTGCGAAATTCTCGGAAAAGCGGAATTCATGAACCCCGGCGGATCGGTTAAGGATCGCGCCGCACTGGCAATCGTTCGGGATGCAGAAAC
>Ga0209692_10005531_pt1 | contig 10789 bp, 10 predicted proteins | sample tdDd472_FD_187129 | JGI IMG/M metagenome (GOLD analysis project Ga0209692, IMG submission 187129) | Marine sediment microbial communities from the Atlantic coast under amendment with organic carbon and nitrate - tdDd47.2 (SPAdes)... | ecosystem: Environmental > Aquatic > Marine > Coastal >...
TGCCTGTCTCCTATGACATCGGATCAATGTCGGATGCTTATAATGATTTCTGACACCGGAATCGGAATTCCCGATGACAAGTTGAGTAGTCTTTTCGAACCATTCACCCAGGCCAGCGAGGGATATGGCCGACAGTTCCAGGGGGCTGGTCTCGGTCTTGCCATCTGCAAGCGCCTTGTCGATATGATGAAGGGTACTATCTGCGTTGACAGCAATGAGGGTTCCGGAACGACTTTTTACATCGGCATTCCCTTTGGGACTACAGATCCATACTATCAAAAAGTTCTGGCGGTTCGTGAACCCAAGGTGCTTTCTTCCGACAACTGCAAGGTTCTTCTCGTTGAAGATGAGCGAGTTAACAGGCTGACTGCACAGAAACTCCTTGAAAAGTCCGGATGCGAGGTGCTTACCGCACAGAACGGGCAAGAGGGCCTGGATGTCTTGCGTGAAAATGCAATTGATATGGTGTTGATGGACATACAGATGCCCATCATGGACGGGGTGAAGGCCACCAGAGCCATCCGGGCCGGTGAGGCGGGAGCTGACAAGAAGGACATTCCCATCATCGCCCTGACGGCTCATGCCATGCACGGGGACAGAGAGAAGTTCCTCGGTTTTGGTATGGATGATTATCTGTCCAAGCCTGTTGAGATTGAGGAGATTAAAGATGTATTGGATAAGATGTTGGGAGAGGTCAATTAGCGAGATTGGAGAGTGGTGATCAAGTCGTGTTGTAAGCCTCCTCTTTTTCTTCCTCTCATCTATCAAAAGCGGTATACTCTGCCACATGTCTAACCAAGCCCTTGAAAACGCGGCCAATGCGCTCAAGAACGCCAAATGCGCCATCGCCTTCACCGGCGCGGGCATATCCGTGGAATCCGGTATCCCTCCGTTCAGAGGGCCGGGTGGGGTTTGGTCCAAGCACGATCCGGCAAAATTCGATAAATCATATTTCAAGCGCAACCCGGAAGAGGTCTGGCCACTGCTCAAGGAGATCTTCTTTGACATGCTGGGTAAGGCCAAGCCAAACCCGGCACACATCGGACTGGCAAGATTGGAGACAATGGGCAAACTGGCTGCGATCATCACCCAGAACATTGACGGGTTGCATCAGGCCGCCGGGAGCCAGGTGGTCTATGAATATCATGGCTCGACCCGGCGCATGCAATGCCTGGATTGCCGGGAGTTCTTCGACACCCCGACCATATCTCTTGAGAAACTGCCGCCGTCGTGTCCCAAGTGCGGCGGGCTGCTCAAACCGGATTTCGTATTCTTCTCAGAGGCCATCCCGTTCCATGTCCATAACGAGGCCACCAAGCTAGCCAAGCAGAGCGACGTCTGCCTGATCGTAGGCACTGGCGGCGAGGTTATGCCCGCCGGACGAATCCCCCACATCGTCAAGAACGCGGGCGGTACTGTCATCGAAATAAATCTGTATGATACCGGGTATAGCTACTCCACGAGTGATTATTACCTAGAAGGTAAGGCCGGGACTTTGGTTCCGAAGCTGGTGGATTTGGTCTTGAGCTAGAGATTCCCCCCATTTATTCCCCATGAAAAGATGGACCCCGGCGCATAGCAAACGCCGGGGTCCGTGAAAACTCCGTGCGCCAGAATGCCGTCTAGGTCGAAACGGCGGGCTTACGGAGGTGTTCTATAAGTGAAATCTGTAGAGAGAAACCCGGTGCGGACGAGTGCGTCCGCACCGGGTAAGTTAGTGTTTTAGCTGGTCATCCGCTTGATGGGGCTACCGAGCTTGGCAAGGAACTGCTTCCTGGACATACCCTTTTTGGCTGCTGCCGTGGCAACTGCCTTGGGGTCGAAGTAGTCATCTGAGTCGGTCTGTACCAGGTAGACAACACGCACTTCTTCGACATCGAGGAGTTCCGCATTCGGGAACTTCTTCTGCGCCTTGGCCAGTTTCTCGTTGGCCAGAGTGAGCATGGCGTCGCGATCACCGAAGTTCATGGCTCCTGTAGGACAGGTCTTGACGCAAGCTGGCAGCATTCCTGCCTGGACGCGATCAAGGCACATGTCGCATTTGGTAACCATGCCGGTCTCGGCGTTGACGCGCGGGATGTCGTAGGGACAGGATAACTGGAATGCATCCTTGTCCTTTTCCTTGGCTGTCAGGTCGGTGTAGATTACCGCACCGGTTGCCTGGTCGTGCACGATAGAACCGGGCACGGTCATCGCATCGAGACACGGAGGTTCGACGCAATGGCGGCATTGATCCGGGAAGAACAGCCAATCAAGTTTGCCGTTCTTCTCCACTTCATTGAAGCGGACCAGTTTCAGGGTGACGCCGGAGAGGTCCTTGGGATTCTGGTGGGAACCCCAGTTCTCGGTCTTCTCAGCGGGCAGTTTTTTCCATTGCTTACAGGCAACCTGGCAACCACGGCAGGCCGTACACTTGGTCAGGTCGACGAAGAATGTCTTACTCATATCGTCCTCCTTTACGCCTTGCGGACGTTGACCATAAAGGCCTTGGTTTCAGGGATGCCGGTATTGGGATCACCGACAGACGGGGTCAGGATGTTCGCACTGTCGCCGCCGTCCTTGGGCCATGTCCAACCGAAGTGCCAGGGCAGGCCGACCTGATGGACGGTGGTTCCCTGAACGGTAAACGGCTTGAGACGCTTGGTGATGATGGCCTTGGCCCACAGATCGCCACGCAGACTGGTAACAATAACCTTCTCGCCGTTCTTGAATCCTCGGAGTTCTGCCAGTTCTTCACTCATTTCCACGAAAACCTGAGGTTCGGCTTCTGTCAGCCAATCCTGGTTCCGTGTCATGACACCGGTCTGCCAATGTTCCGTGACGCGATAGGTGGTACCAACCAACGGGTACTTGGGGTCGCAAACGGCCTTTTCCTCGTTGTCATACGAGATGGCAGTCGGGTTGTGCAGGGTGCCGGAGAAGGGATGAGACTTAACCGGACATTCCAGCGGTTCGTAGTATTCAGGCAGCGGACCGTCAGCGCGGCCGGGGCCGTACAGCTGGCCGAAGCCGTGCTTGCGCATGATGAATGCGTATTTGGAGCCCGGAGCCCAGCCACCATCGGGAACGTCGCCAGCCCATTTGGTCTTGGGTCCGGTCCATTCGATGACTGCCTTCTTCGGATTCCAGGGCTTGCCCTGAAGATCAACGGACGCTCTGTTGTACAGAATGCGGCGGTTGACGGGCCAACACCAACTGAAGTTCGGGAACAAACCGATGTTTGCCTGTTCTTCAGTTTGGGCCAGGCTGCGGCGTGCGGCCATGTTACCCTTGCCGGTGTAGGAGTTGCAGTACAGCCAGTTACCGGAGGTCGTTGAACCATCGGCCTGGAGGTATGCAAAACTGGGTACCAGATCGCCCTTCTTGAACTTCTTGCCCTTGACTTCTTTGTCTTCGGTGAAGAAGCCGTTGATCAGTTTGGCGGTCTTGTGAGCATCGAATACACCGTTGGTGGCGATGCCGTCCCAGGACAGCTTGGTGATCGGGTCGGAGTAAACTCCGCCTTCTTCTTTGTAGAGCTTCTGGATCTCATGCATCATTTCGTACATGAGGTCGCCGTCAGGCTTGAGGCCGTACGGTGCATCCGGACCCTTGTAGCGCCACTGCATCCAGCGGCCGGAGTTGGTGACGGAACCTTCTTTCTCGATGGAGACTGCGCAGGGCAGGAAGAAGACTTCTGTCTTGATCTTCTTGGGATCCATACCGGGGCCTTCCCAGAACGAAGCTGTTTCGTTGGGGAAGATATTGACGTTGACCAACCAGTCGAGGTTGCCCATGGCCTTTCTGTTCTTGTTGGCGTTGGCGCCGGAACAGGCGGGGTTCATACCCCAGGCAAAGAGGCCCTTGAACTGTTCGGATTCCATCTTGTCGAACAAAGCCAGCCAGGAGTACTCAGCGGCGGAGCCGGAGTCGAGCCTGGGCAGGTAATTGTATGCGACCTTGGGATCTTCGTCCTGCCACATGGATTTGATCAGCGAGGCCGAATATTTCGGGTAGTTCGCCCACCAGTTGGCAGATTTGGGATCATGGGAGACCGGGGTGTATGCCTTGTCATATGCTGCCAGAGTCTGCTGAGACGCCTTGGGAGTCTTCAGGTAGCCGGGCAGGATGTGGAAGAGCAGACAGTGGTCAGTGGAACCCTGAACGTTGGATTCGCCGCGCAGTGCGTTAACACCACCACCAGCGATACCGATGTTACCCAGCAGGAGCTGGATCATGGCCATGGAGCGGATGTTCTGCACGCCGACGGTGTGCTGAGTCCAACCCATTGCGTACATGATGGTTCCGGCCTTGTCGGATTTACCTGTGGCTGCGTACGCTTCGTACAGAGCTATCAGTTCGTCCTTGGGCATACCGGAGATGGAGGAGACTTCATCAAGGTTGTAACGTTCGTAATGCTTCTTGAGCATTTGGTAAACGCACTTGGGATCCTTGAGGGACGGGTCCTTCTTGGGGTTGCCGTCTGCGTCCATTGCGAAAGCCCATTTGGACTTGTCGTAGGTCTTGGTCTTGGGATCGAAACCAGCGAAGACACCATCGTCGAATTTGTAGTCGTCGCCGACGATGAAGGAAGCGTTGGTGTAGTTGACCACGTATTCCTTGAACATGAGATCCTTGTCCAGGATGTACTTGATCAGTCCGCCCAGAACTCCGATGTCAGCACCGGAACGGATTCCGGCGTACATGTCGGCCTTGGCCGAGGTCCTGGTGAAACGGGGGTCGACGTGGATTACGGTTGCACCGTTTTCCTGCGCCTTGGTCACCCACTTGAAAGAGATGGGGTGGTTTTCGGCAGCATTACTGCCCATTATGAGAATGCAGTCACTGTTCTTAATGTCGATCCAGTGATTGGTCATCGCACCGCGTCCGAACGACTCTGCCAGAGCCGCAACAGTTGCGCTGTGTCAGATACGAGCCTGGTGCTCAATATACACCAGGCCGAGGCTGCGGAGCATAGTCTGGTAAGCCCAGCACTCCTCGTTATCGAGAGCAGCCGAACCGACGGAAGCGATTCCGTCGCAACGGTTGACTGCTTCACCGCGTGCGTTAACACGAGTGAATGTCTCGTCGCGTGTCTTCTTGACGTTATGAGCGATTCTTTCCATCGCCCAAGCCATGGAGACTTCTTTAAATTTGGAAGAATAGGGTGCCCTGTACATGACGGATTTCGGGCGGCGGTCATTGTTTGCCAGCTGCCAGATTCCTGCGCCCTTGGCGCAAAGAGAGCCTTCGTTGATCGGGTGATCGGGGTCACCTTCAACGTTCACGGCTTTCATGTCTTTGAGGGATGTGTTGACGACGAGACCGCAACCGACTGCGCAATAGCAGCAGATCGTAGTGGTCTGTTTGCTCCACTTCGGGTCAAGGGCGGCAACATGGTCATCCATGCTCGCCTTTGACGCGGTGCAGCCAAGCCCGAGGCCACCAAATGCCGTAGCGACGGCAGCGGTGGCTGAGAGCTTGAGGAAGTTTCTTCGATTGGTATGCATTCGACCTCCTAATGATAAATAGCGGGTCAGCGCCCGCGGATCTCGCGACCGAGAGTCACGAGCAGCTTGTAGCCACTGGGCTGCGGGACAAAATCCAGACAGGACAGAAGACATGTTTCCACACTGCGAGAGGAGCAGTGGCGGGGAATCATGGCTTGTGCCGCGGTCTGGACGGTGCCTGTATCAAAACCCAGCCCGGTAAAGGGCAGACTCTGATTTCCGGTTGCAGCCGTCTTCTGGTTGTTTGAAAAACTCATTACGTACCTCTCCCAATTCTTTGGTTATACTTTTATGGGTGAACTCAAAAAAATTAACAAAGAAAGGTGTCTTTTCCTGTTCTTACACAGGGCGAATATTGCGATTTTTGCGTAAGCGGCTGTTTTTTTGTGAGTTGTATTATGCTTATTTAGGCACAATTTGGTTTCTTGATAAAGGTTTGACACCAAAAGGCGGGAAATGCTGGTCATGAAATATAAAAGAAGCCCTTGCATATTAATGCAAGGGCTTCTTTTTGTTTGTTTCGATTAATGGATTCAGGCAAGCAATGCAGCAGCGATAGCTTCACCGACAAGCTGGGAAGACATCGGGTTCTGGCCAGTTATGACCTGGCCGTCAGTAATGACATAACCCTGATTTACGCCGTAGCAGGAATAATCTGCGCCATGCTTCTCAAGCTGCGCTCCGAGCACAAAGGGGATGTCGAGGAGCGTGTTGAAGAATATCTCCTCGGCGCGACTGTATCCTGTCACCCTGCACCCCTTGACGATATATTCGCCATCCGGCCGCTTCAGGTTGATAAGTCCGGCCGGTCCGTGACACATGGCCGTGACATGCCCGCCCTTGGCGAAGATGTGCTCGGCAATGGCGATAAGTCCTTTATCATCGGGAAAGTCGAACATGCCGCCGTGCCCACCTGTGTAGAAGATGGCGTCGTACTTGTCGGCGTCGATCGAGGTTGGAAGCGGGGCCGCGAGAATCCGGTCCATGCTTTTGGCGTCGGAAAGCAGTTCAATAAGTTTGGGGTCTTTGAAGTCTGTTCCCGTAAGAGCCGGGCCATCTTTGCCCGGAGTAGTGAAGTCCACTTCAATCCCTTTGTCCTTCATTACATAGAAAGGATGAACCAGTTCCGGGAAGTAACAACCAGCGGGCAAACCGCCTCCCATGGTGGCGTGAGCGGATACTGCGAATAATATTCTTTTCATGGCTATCTCCAATTTGGATTGTAGTTTGATGTTGGCTACCCGACGAATTCAGGCCCTTACAGGGCGATGTCCCGGCCATACCCTATGGGGCGACCGGATTCCATTTCCCACTGTATTCCATACGGGTCCAGCCAGTAGAAGAACGAGATGTCCGTGTTCTGGAGGTCTTCGGGGACATCGTAGTCTGGAGACGGATTGATCATCTTGACTTCCGGCTGCTTCTTCAGATGATGGAAGACAGCCGCTATGTCAGCCACTTCAAGAGCGATATGTCGTGGCCCGCCCATGTCATTGGTCTTGTGGTAGTGGATGCCCTTTTCTCCCTCGGGGTATTTGTACTTCATGATTTCAAGGCAGATGTTGGCCTGCGGATGGCGGATGAAACGCACGTCGATGTTGCATTTGCCGTCCAGGAAACCTGCGTCCCTGGCAAAGGCCGGATCACAATAGTCCTTGAAGTCGATGGGGTCACCGTTGCAGTTGTATGCCATCTGGAATCCCAACGCTCGTTGATAGAATTCCGATGCCTTTTCGACGTCATCGACGATGACATTGATGTGCGAGTAGGCGACGACCTGATTGCCCATGAAGAAATCACCCTTGAGGAGCTCGAGCAGGAATGGCTTGAATCCCTTGTTGATGCGGTGCAGGTAAGTTGCCCGCCTGTTCTCTTCGATTTGCTTCTCGGTGTCCGAGAGGATTAGGTAAGGTTTGAAAACCGGCGGTTCACCATCCTTGTATTCAATGGTGTCGTCAGGGTAGTCCATGATGCCCACTGGCAACACTTCTCCTTCGAACATTTCCGGAGAAATTATGTAGCCCGGAGCCAGGACATCGAACGGGTTGAAACCGATGCAACCCCATAAATCTATCCACAGTTCGGACCATTGCTTCATGTATGGAGCGAGATATTTCCCGGTCGCGCCTGCGCCTTTCTTCATGGATGCGACATCTTCCGGAGTGATCCAGACTGTATGGCTGATGTCAAAAGGTACGAAGGTGATGGGCAGGTTACTGTCGAGGATCAGTCTCCATGCCTCGACATCGGACTCGAAGTTGAGCGAACGGAAGGGTTTTTTCTGCTTGGGGCCGGCGTAAAAATGATCCTGCGGGTTTCGTTTGGCCCCGGCCATGGCTAGCAACATATCCACCTGGTCGACCAGATGGGGGTATTTCTTGACGAAAACGCCGACATTGGTGGCGGACCCGATGCTGATGATGGTCATGGGTCCTTTTTTCAACTCTTCGGCAATTGCGTCGGCGGCAGCCTCACTTGGGAGCTTGCCATCCTTGATGGGGCCGCTAGCCCCTTTGACTACCTTCAGTCCCTTGGGACCAAACTTTTTGCTCAGCTCCTTGGCCAGCCTGAAGGAAGTGTCGGTGTCGATGTTTCCGAAGGTCGAGCTTACCCCTTTGACTTCAATGAGATTGCTGTTGAAGCAGGCGATCATGGCCAGTGCATCGTCCAGATCGTGGTAGTGTCCGGGTTTATCGGGGTATTCCACTCCAATAGAGATGTCCGTATCAATCCATACAGGCTTTTTGTAGTTCATTTGCCGCCTTCCCCTCTGGTAAGAATTAAAAGAAATATAGACCTACCGTGCGAGGTAAATAAAAGCAATTGTCGGTGGGGATTGAGTGGTTACAATTGAAAAGGACTTACAGAATGATTTCTGTAAGTCCTTGATGTTGTTGAGACAACGGTCGAAATGTAGCTTGCGGCCTATGGATAGGAATCAGTTGGAGATTACTCGGAGGTAGGCACCAGCGCGCACAAATATGCAGCCAGAATCTCGGAGATCGACCTCTCCCTGTTATTCAATCACTCCGTTGGGCAGGTACTTTGCGGTGTTCTTGTCGAAGACACTTCTCCACTCGGACATGGGTTTTTTATATGTTGCGAGGGCGCTGTTGAGTTGCTTTATGCGGGCGGGATCAGTGCCTTTGCTGAAAGCGAAGTAGAGAGCGATTGTGTCGTAGGTGTAGACTACTTTGTAGTCCTTTTTGGCCATTCCCATTTTCTTCATCAAATAGGTTGCAGACATGTCCGAATGGGCCAGAAGATCTACTTCACCGTTCTTGAGTTGCAGTAACGGCTGGACGTAGGAAGTGCTCTCCTTGAGTGCCGCCGGGTCTAAGCCTTGCGCCAGGAGTTCCTTGCTCGGGTCGCTGCCGCGGATCACGCCTATCTTGTACTTCGAAGCATCCGCAATGGAAGAAATGGCAAATTCTTTATCTTTTTTACCTATCAGGACAAACTTGGGCAAATACACGGGACCCACCCATTCGAACTGGAATTCCAATTCCTTGGTGCGTGGGACGTTGAGCATGATTTGTTTTGGCAGAGCCTTTGCTCTCGCATAGGCCTTCTTCCACGGCAAGAGCTTGATCTGCTTCCGATCGAAAGGCGTATTGGTCATTTTCATGATGACTTCGAGCGTGTCGACCGAGATGCCGTTGATTCGTAGCCCCTTGGTGACGGTGAAAGGAGCGTGGGGACCGGTCATGACGGTGAAGTCTCCGGCTGTGGCCAATGTAGTCAGTGTGAGAGATAAAACGATGCCAAACAGGATGCGGTAAATTTTGTTCATAAGTGTGCTGGTTTTGTTTTAATTGAATTTCGGTCGGTTAGTTTAAATTAGGATGTATCTAGTCATCAATTATTCCCGGTTGTGTCAAGTTTCTGGCTGGCGCAGTTCGGGATTGTTAACTGATTCTTATTGGTTTTAAATATTTCCACCACGTAAAGCGAAAAGGCTGTGCTAACAGCACAGCCTTTTCGCTTTTTAAACTGATTCGCCGTAGGCGTCTCTTATTCCGCCGTCGGCACCAGCGCGCACAAATATGCAGCCAGAATCTCGGTGATCGACCTCTCCCGATTATTGAACCTGAACTCCAGCTCTTTTAAGTAGAGCGGGAAGCGTTGGCAGGAAATGCCCCGGAAGCGCTTGATGCGGGCCTGGGCGTATTCCCAGAAGTCGTCTTTTACGGCGTCGATGTGTGGTTCTTCGTCGTAGCGGCGGATGACGTTGTAAGGAAGCGAGTCGTTGCCGCAGAAAAGCAGGGCGTCGTAATCCTTGTAGCGATCAGTATAGACGAGATTGCCGGAGCGGATGAGCTTCAAGTGGAAGTTCATGTGGAAATGAAAGAGCGTTTCCGCCTGGAAGCCGGATACCAGATCAATGAAGACCATCTGGTCGCGGCGCAGGATGCCGTAGACCGGGATGGTGTCCATGCGCATCTCCTTGGGTCCGCCGGTCAACCGGTTGCCCTTGAGATATGAATCGAGACCTGTGGCCGGGCTGATGAGCTGGCGGGCATCGATGGCATGGGCGAGGATGGCGAACCGGATGGCTGTCAGGGCCTTGTAGACCGTGTTGTAAGACAGGCTCAACTCCTGCTTCATCTGGTGGACGGAGCATTCCTCGACGAACAGGGTGATGAGCCTGAGCCATTCGCTGGGGGTGAGTGCGCCGTTGTTGATCCAGCGGCCGGAGAATGGCTGGAAGGTGTACTTGCAGCTTGCGCAGCGCAGCCGTTCACCGGATAGTTCATAGACCTTGCGGTGCCCGCAGCGCGGACAGAACGGGTCGCCTGTCGGCCAGGTCAGGCCGAGCAGGTATTCCCGCGCCTTGTCGTCGTCGTTTAAGAGCGCGTCGAAGCCTCCCGGAATATCCGGAGTGCATTCGGTTGGTATGACATGACTGTTTTTAGGCATATGCTGCAACATTGGCTTGACGCCTCCGTGCTAAAATCCCCAGGCAGATAGAGTGGCCCTTCTGTATCCTTGACCTGCGGCGACATAGTCCAGCGCCAGTGAGTCCAGGTCGTCGAGGACCGGCACCGCGATGCGGTCCAGTTCGCGGAAATCGATGGTCTTGATGTATGTCTTGCAGGATTCGCAGACATCCACTCGGAAACCGGGTTCTTCCTCTACGGTGAAGAAGGTCAGCTTCTTCTGGTCATCTTCGCCGCAGACCGGACAGGCGATGCGCTTGATGCGGTATTCGTGACGGCAGAGAGAGCAGGTGGCGTGGCGAAGTCCTTCCTTTTCCTTGAGTGAGGAAATGAGCGGCAGGCTGCCGCAGATGGGACAGG
>Ga0209692_10005533_pt1 | contig 10785 bp, 6 predicted proteins | sample tdDd472_FD_187129 | JGI IMG/M metagenome (GOLD analysis project Ga0209692, IMG submission 187129) | Marine sediment microbial communities from the Atlantic coast under amendment with organic carbon and nitrate - tdDd47.2 (SPAdes)... | ecosystem: Environmental > Aquatic > Marine > Coastal >...
CAAGACTTGTCAGACCATACGATAAAGCGCGATCAGAAAAACTGAAAGAAAAAGCCTTGAAGGCATACCAGTATGCCAAGCTGAACAATGCCTCCCATGCCTTTATTCTCTACGCTGCTGGCGAGTTGTTACTATTAACCGGTAATGTGGACTACGATGTAGAGTTTCACAAGGCCTGGGGCAGCATGGGCCCATACGGAGCCTTTAACCGTCTGGCTCTGGACTATCAGGTCACACCAAACGCCTATGCTTATGCTCAACTGGAGCGCGACAAAGCCACCGCCAGCATTGACTTTCTGATGGGATATCTGACCAGCGTAAAATCAGATCCGGCAATAAAGAAATATACCCGGGCTGAATTGTTCAACGCCTACAGTAATCTGATAAAAACCATCTTTAATTCTCATGCCTTCAGAAACCCGCGCAAGCAAAACTCATCTATCAGTTGGGGACAGGGTTCAACCATGGGAACCTATACCGAGGCTCTGATTGCCCTCTTGCGTCTTGGTGGTTTGAGCAAAGCGGAACACGAAGACATAATAAACATGCTCAGTCTTTCCGCGGACTATATTCTGGGCTGCAACCCGCTGGGTCTGGTAACTTACACCGGATTAGGCAGCAAAAATGTACAGGAGCCATTACATCTTGATTCTCTGGTCTTTATTAAAAAAGGACTTGGCCCGATGCCGGGCATTCCTGTATTCGGCCCCATTGACGGCCCTCCGGGTCACCACTGGTCAAGACCTACACTCGAAAAATTTTATCCCTCAATGGAAAAACTTCCATTAATGTTGCGCTATTGTGATGTCAGAACTATTGTACAAACCAACGAATCCACCACCTGGGGTGATTATGCTCCAAACGTGAAATTATTCTCGGCCTTGATTGCCGACAAACAAATACCACCGGATTCGTGGCTGCCGGGAAAAGAAAAACACCGTAGTCCTCTACCATAACTTTTTTATAGCAAAGTAATTTTAAACCATGAAATATATCTTGTTTGCAGGCGTGATCATATTCGGCATCCCCATCGGTGCAATGCTTTTCAGAACCTCGGAAAAATATGCCCGCATTCTGTTTGCCATCATGTGTCTGGTACCTGCAATCAATATCACCATCAAGTTTATGGCTCACGATTTCTATCATGGTGATTATCGTGGCTATGAAGTCAATCTGGCCGAAATTGTCGCCCTGATGATGCTGCTGGGCATGAGCTTTTCAAACAAATATCAGAAGCTGATATTTTTCCCCAAACATTCCTTAAGCTATATTCTGGTAATGCTGATAGGCGGAGCTTCGCTGTTTGGGGCATGGGAACCGCTATACGGCAGTTTCACTCTCTTCCGTTTTTTCATGGTCTACATCATCTTCATCACCGCCTATAATTACGTCAGGCAAAGTGAAAAAAACCTGCGCTATGCCATTTTTGTTTTTGCGCTGGCTCTGGCAATACAGGTTTTTGATGTAGTAAAGGAAAAATATCTTGGCGGTTCCTACAGAGTGCAGGGAACTTTCTGGCACCCCAACACACTCTCCATGTACATTGAAATTCTGGTACCGATTGTAATGGCGGTTATCCTTTCGGAGAAACTAAAGTATTCGTGGTTTTACTGGACAGCGGTTTTAGGTTCTATCTTCGCTGTTTTAGCGACCTTCTCCAGAGGTGGTATAGCTGTTTTGGGCGCACAGATAATGATGCTGGTATTCTTCTCGCTGGTACAGAAAATTACCGCACGAAAAACGATTGCCTTAAGCATTATGGTTTTGCTGCTTCTGGCTGGTGGAATCAAAGCCAGTGGCAGAATCATCGAACGTTTCGAACAGGCACCGGAATCCAGTGGGCACACCAGAGTAGAGTTTAACAATGCAGCCTCGGCCATGGCAGGTGACTATGCTTTAGGCGTAGGGCTGAACAACTTCTCCTACGGTTGCAACAACAAATACTACTCCAAATTCTTTTCGCAGGAGCCGGGAGGCCACGGCGTGTGCCATAACATTTACTGGCTGACCATCGCGGAAACCGGCTGGACAGGCTTTGCCATCTTCATGTTTTTCCTTTTGGGCCTGCTTTTCCGTGCGCTGCTTTTAACTTTCAGAAGCCCGAAAAATATCTACACTACAGTTGGGCTTGGAATATTTGTAGCCTTTAGTGGAGTATATTTTCACGGACTTTTGGAATGGATTTTCAGACAATTACCGATTCAGTATCTGTTCTTCACCGTTATCGGCGTATTGATTGCTGCGGATGAGTTACATGTGGTGGAAAAGCTTAAAAGAAAGCAATTGCTGGCACGTCAGAGAAAGCAATGAAGTTTCTACAACATCGACCTCTCTCTCGTGCCTTGCGGCACGCTCCCTCTCCCTGAAGGGCGAGGGAATTTGGAAAGTCGCTGCCAAGATTCTGTACTCTACAAAATCATTCATCAATAGCAACCGAAGTAGGTACGAAAGTTCCCGAGCCAGTTGCTATCAGTCGGTCGCCTTCGCTGGTTCTGACTTCCATGTTGCAGACTGCCAGACGCTTGCCGATGTGGACAACTTCACCGATTGAATAGAGAGCTTCTTCTTTAGCATGAGCAATCAGGCGCACATTAAACTCCACTGTGGCAATCCAGGTTTCGTAGTGCAAAGCAGCAGTAAACCAGCCGGCGTTATCCAGCAAGGTGGCAATGGCTCCACCATGAATACCATCGAGAGCATGATCAAAATTGCGATTGTATGGCAAATCAAAACGGGCGATGCCGTTTTCGTAGCTTAGTTCCATGCCATACACATGCTTGATAGGAGCCTTGTCAAATAGTGCTATCAAAAACTCTGCCTGTCCTTCAATCCTTTTATTGCTCATGCCATTAACCTTGTAAAGTTTGCATGTGGCGATCGTACTATAATTTTCCGTAAAAGGAAAGGCTGCAACAGCAAATCCTGCAAGTGATAATAATGTCAAAAAAAAAACCGCAGAGCATTGGCCCTGCGGTTTTTTATGTTTAACAGCTAAAACTATTTTTCCGAGCTTATCAGACCGGAATAAAGATTCATGTAATATGGCAGAAGGAAGGTAGTTGGAGCCGATAAGCCACGGCCATCGCCACCGCTTTCCAGATCGTAGGGATTGCCGTTCCACCACATGGTTCTGATTTCATCATAGGGGAAGGTGGTGTCACACTGGCGGTCGCCATGTCTGTCGGCAACGATTTCGACCATATCCTTGCGGTGGGTATTGTTGATGTACCACTCGCGAATATCATCAGGAATCTCGCGCAGGGTCTGAAGCGAGGAATCCACATCGGGTTCTTCGCAACCACTCAAGGCACAAACTGCGGCCCACCAGGGGTTACGTTCTTCTTTTTCGTGGGCGTATAAAAACTCTAGAGATTCAATCCAGTAGGCTCTGCGCTCATCATCTGGTTCGTAGCGAATCAGTGTTGTATAGGCCAGCATGGCAAGTTCATGATCAGAATGGTTTGCAATGCTCGGCGAAATGATAGTCATGGTCAGATCATTCGGCATGGCGACTTCCATGTATCTCTCTTCATAGAGCAAGTACTCATAGGTGTCGTAAAACTTAGTGTCGCCGGTCATGTGATAGGTCGCCAGAAGCTGTCCCAGAATTTCAATGGCGTTTAACCAGCCACCGCCACCAATACCGGAGGTGCAGGCATCCATGCACTCTTCAAGAGTGTAGCCCAAAACATCTGTGCAGTTACCAAGCCCATCCAGACAGGCCGAAATGTGGGCCGGCTGCCAATGTCCATGGGTGGTTTGTGAGCCATCAAGATCAAGCAGTCGGTAGCCACCATCAACGATATACTGGGTGGCCTTGCCGGTGTATTCGGCAATTTTGGCTTTTTCTTCATCGTTGGCACAGAGATCGTAATAGACCGGGAAACCGAAATAATGTCCGGCATATTCATCGGACGAAGTGTCGGCTTTCCAATAGTAATTTGTGCCATCGACGTTGATCGGATTCCAGCGTAAAATATCTTTATACTCTACACAGCCATCATTGTTTTCTTCACCACAAATAAAACCTGCATCGGCTTTGCTGCTGTAGACAGTGCCTTCATCTTCTCTGACAATCGAGCGAGAGATAAAGCCCGTCTCCAGTCCGTTTTCTTCAAAAGTAATGGCAGGAAACTCGAACAGCTTGAACATGTTCTGCATGCCTTTTCTGGCATAATCGCGATATTTTTCTTCGCCGGTGGCGACATAGGCAAAGCACCAGCCACCGATCATCATCTGCGTCCAGAGGCCGTCGTTGTCTTTATCGCCACGGGTCATTTCATCAAAACCCTGCCAGGCACTGTCGGGGAAGCGACCGTCAGATGCGAAAAAGCCATCCATGCGCCAGAAATGATCCACTACTTCAGAATCGAAATAGGCTTCTTTGTCGGCCAAAGTACGTTCCACCAGATAGATTTTCGAAACACCTTTGTTGGTTCCGACCCAGCGTTCGGTATCATTTGCAGCAACAGCACGAACCTGATTGTCAGTTTCCCAGTTGGTAATCTCCGGCATCCAGCGTGCACTGATATAATAATCTTTATGGCTTAAATCATCGTCAATCCAGCTTGCGCCGATCTCGTAACCAACAACGATTCCCTTGTCGTTACAGTCGACAGATAAAATCTGATCCGTTGGCAAGCCACCCTTTTCGGCCTTAAGTACAGCCATTGTCGCGCCATCGAAAATGGCTAGCCCTGTAGCACTTGCTACTACAACACGGTTATTTGGATGACCTTCACATACGGCAATATCACGAACATCGTCATCCAGAAGTGTGCCATTTTGTGTGCTCCATTTGGTCGAGAAAGTCTCGATGTCGGATGCCATTTCCAAAACACCATTGGCAGTTGCCAGCAGCAGTTTGCCATCGGGAGCGATTTCGATGTCAGAAACATCAAGAACAGGATCTTTGTTGGTTTTTTGTTCTGCTGATTTTTCCATCCCGGAAATATGCATGCCAGTGGCATCGGCCCAGTAAATTTTATCGTTTGTACTGGCGACAGCCTTTATTGGTGCGCTGATTTGCATTTGATATCCCAGACCTGTCCAGTCGGTTGTATCCAGATGGCCGATCATGGATTCAGATGCAAAAATCAGCTCGTTTGTATTAAAAAGTGTTCTTGATAAATCGATAATCGGATTGGTCAAGGTCAGGCTTGTCTTGACAAAAGTCGCGTCTGCTGGAGATTTTTTATAGATTCCGGTGCTGGTACCAACAACAATGGTGCCTGCAATATTAGTCATGGAATAAACATCGGCATCGGCCAGCGCCTCGGGTGCTACAAAACGCTCTGAAAATTCCTGATTATAACTGCTGTCCGGCAGCGATTTAGGTGGCGTTCTGCGCTCGTAAATAAAAGTGTGATCGGGATATTGTTTTACAATTTCTGTGTCATTTTCACCACTTACATCGTCATCGCCATCAGCTTCGAGGTCCTGTTCAGCCTCATCCATATCACCGTCAGTGGCTTCATCATCGCCATCTGTCGCTTCAGCTTCATCATCACCATCAATCTCGTTTTCCTGATCACCATCAGTTGTGCCTTCGTCGCCATCACCGCATGACAGCGGTGTCAGGCAAACAACTAAAAACAGAAACATCATCAATTTCCATGAACGCATTGTAACCTCCTTAAAACATTGGTTATTTTGTGTATTTTCTTTTGTGGCGATGTTGTTATTCACATAATTCTAACAAGGGGATGCTACACGATAGATTGCTATTTTTAAAGGAAATTCAGCAGAAATATCCTAAGTAGTGGCAAGATGGCTGAAAGGCAATTTTGAAGGTGCGACTTTGCTTACAAAAAAATAAAATGCAGCTTCAATTTTCGCTTTGGTTTAAGTGTCAATTATAAGTCAATAAAACGGCATCTGGTGACAGATAACTGGCGAATCCTAATTTCTCACCTGGTTTTGGCTGCGATAAGTTATTGAAAATACGGGAGTTAATATTTTAAAACACCCAACCTGGCCAGTTTGGTCGCATATAATTTCTATAATTTCTAATGTGGCCGTAAAATGTCCGCTAGACAATTTTGACTGCCTTGCAAATAGCTGTAATTGCAGGTGTTTTATATGTGCAGAATTACACCGCCGGGCTTAATGTTGTATAATATCAACGTCTTAGGATGACAACAATAAACCCTACGGACGGAAAATGTTATCTGATGTACTCTCATGTTACCTTAAGTTATATCGCGTACTCTGATGTATCCTGATGTTCTTTCATGTAGCTCGATGTATCACTAAAGCCTATTGCGGTATGCTCATGTTATTAAATGTATGCTGATGTAGCCTGGAAATTGTTTGACAATTGCGCCTTTATCAGATTGCTTTTTTGTGCTTCTTCTTTTTGTCGGATTTCAGCACCACCTGCCATTTTTGCTGTTGCTGAAGAATTTTCGGTTCGACCGGGCCTTCGGTAAAATATCTTTGCCTGATATAATTGCTGTATTTTTTCGAACCGAAGGCATTCAGATGCGAGGAGTCACCAAAATGATCTTCGGTATATTGAGGCCAGCTAAAGTCAAAAATAAACTCCGGATATTTATGCTGATAGGAGCGCAAAAACTTGAGATAACCCTTGAAATAAATATCCTTCACAAGCCTGTAGGATCTGTCACTGACGGCAACGGTGATATAAATTACCTGAATATTATTTTTACGTGCCAGATCCATGAAATCTTTCGTGTAGCTGTCAAGCAGCTTGTAGGCGCCGAAATCCTTGCGGGCAATCTCCTGGATCACGCCATTGGCACGTTTCAAAGTTCCAAAAAAGCTGTGCCCATTGTTTTCAACCAGTGAATTCCAGCGTTCGAGATTTTCTGCGCGTCTGTTAAAAAGCCTCGACTTAACCAGTTCCGGGCGGTAAAGATGCGCTAAATTGATGCGGTGCTTAAAGTATTTCCAGTAATATTTATACTTCGCATACTTTCCGCTTTCGCAGCCAAAGGGGCAGGATTTCAATTTGGCGCTGCGGGCAAAAATTTCCATGGTGTCTTTGATGGGTAGAAATTTATACTTGATATCGCGCAGCCAGAAGTATGGCTGGGACTGAAAATGCACCGGTGTTACGGAAAATAAAATCTGTTTTGGTGCTTTATTATTTTCCAGATAATGTTTTAAAATGTAATAGGCTTCGATGCTGGAACTTCCACCAATGGCCAGTGATAGCGCGGTTGGAGAGATAACAAGCGGTTGAACTCCGGCCATGATCCGGGAGTCGCCCATAATCAGAGTCTCGTGATATTGCTCGCTTTTTGTTTCGTATTTGAGCTTTTTGTACATCCACATCGGATATTCACGGTTATAAAAATTCATTCCACCAAATTCAATATAGAGCGCCGGAACCAGATAAGCCAGCAGCAAAAATAAGATTAATTTGTAGATAAAACGTCGTTTCATATCCGGTTTCCGTTAAAACTGAAAGTAGACAAATTCTGTCGGGTTGTTACCATAGATGCCGAAAATAACAGTGACCCAAATCATTACACAGTAAATTCCCCAGCGCAAAAGCAGTGGTTTGTTGCTGACGAAAGACTCGATTGACTTTTCACGTTGAAGAAAATGAACCATTTCCATTGCCAGCACAAAGGTGAAAGCCAGCCGGAGATCCTCTGGTTTCAGTCTGGTTGAGATCCAGGAAAAATTATAAAGCGTCTCCCATGGAATGGAAAATGTAAGCAGATCGACCGCTGACAGTGCAATTTTTTTTAGAATCAGAAAGGCCTGGGAGATATCTTTGGCCCTGAAAAAGACCCAGGCGAAAACCACCAGATGGAAAGTTATCAAAATTCTCATGAATTTGTGAAAACGTGGCAGGCGGGAAAGTCCGCTTAGTTTGGCAAGCTTTTCCCTTACTGGCATGGTCAATCTGGACAAAATCACCAGGCCACCATGAACCGCTCCCCAGGCTACAAAGGTCCAGTTGGCACCGTGCCAAAGTCCCGAAACCAAAAAGACTATCAGGATATTGACATACCAGCGGGCCTTGGAAACCCGGTTGCCACCTAAGGATACGTAAAGATAATCGCGGAACCAGCTAGTCAGGGAAATATGCCAGCGTTTCCAGAAATCGGGCAATGAAACCGCAAAATATGGTCTGTCGAAGTTGTTCATCAGCGAAAAACCGAGGATAAGCGCGGAGCCTATGGCGATATCGGAATAGGCACTGAAATCGCAGAAAATCTGAAAGGTGAAGGCGTAGGTTGAGACCAGCAAGGTTCCGCCATCAAACTTTCCGGGTTCGGCATAGATTGGTTCTACCAATGGTGCCAGCCGATCTGCGATAACCATTTTCTTGAAAAACCCCCACATTATCAGGCGCAATCCGTTGACTGCCTTGTCATAGTCGAAGGTGTGGCGCAGAAGAAACTGTGGCAAAAGCCGTGTCGAACGTTCAATGGGCCCAGCCACCAGTTGGGGGAAAAATGAGACATAGAGTGCAAAGCGAATCAGGCTTTGTTCCGGCATTTTGTTTCCACGATAAACATCTATGGCATAGCTTAGTGATTGAAAAGTATAAAACGAAATGCCCACCGGTAAAAGATAATCAATTGCCTCTACGCTGTAGGAAATTTCCAGTTGATTAAAGACGGATTTAAACGACTCGTTAAAAAAGTTGAAGTACTTGAAAAAGAAGAGGATTCCCAAATTGACAACCAGCGAAGAAGCCAGCCATATTTTCTTTGAAAGCAGACTTTGACTGTTGGCAATAAACTTTGCTGCATAGTAGATAGTAACTGTAGAAAGGCCAATCAGAACAGCATATTCGGCCTTCCAGCACATGTAAAAATAGTAACTTGCAAACAGCAAAAGCAGGTTTCTAAGCCGATAGGGAAAGGCATAATAAAGCACCACCACCAGCGGTAAAAAGATTAAATATTGGTATGAATTAAACAGCATATACAGACCTGCTTGATAATATCACTATTGAAAATTGCCCTCAATCTCACAAATGTTGCGCTTAATACAGATGTTTTTTAGAAATAACTCATATGGCGAGAAAGTGAGTTTGTATCCGTTTGCATGGACTGTACAAAATTGGTTGCTAAAAATCAAGTGTTCTATGGGAATTCCAGTTTGTCGATAGGTTTTCTTGCTGTCATTGCCGATTGTTATTGACTTATTTTAAAAGTTTTATTAACTTGCCTAAACTTTTAATCTCCATTATTCAAACTGCACGGGAGGAACAACATGTGTTGCGGAAGTTTTAAAAACAGCTTGATATTACTGATGATATTTGTTTGTACAACGCTCTTTGCCGCCTGTAATTCTACAATTTCAGAATCTGACTGTGACGGCAGTAGAAACTGTCCCTGCTACGGTAATGGCAGTTGCAATGCTGGTCTTGAATGCGAGCTGAACATTTGTGTTTATGCAGCCATAGACGGCGATAATACTGTCGATGGCGATGATGTAGTTGACGGTGATGATGCAGTCGATGGCGACGATGTAGTCGATGGTGATGATGTTGCCGATGGCGATGATGTTATAGCATGTCCTGCCGGAACTGAAGATTGCCCCTGCTACGGCAACTATACTTGCAATGTTGGCTTTGAATGCAAAAACAATGTATGCGTTGAAGATAATTCTGATGGCGATGTTGATGACGAGATTGTAGATGGCGATGATGTCATTGTATGCCCTGAAGGTACATTAGATTGTCCCTGCTACGGCAACAATAGCTGCAATAATGGTCTCGAATGCAAAAACAATTTGTGTGTTGAGGAAACGGTAATTACCTATCCTTCTTGTGGCGGTGTCTGTGACAGCTCTTTCAAATCCACCTGTAGTGCCGAAAATGCAGTATGTTTTTGTAATGAAATTACTCTTCAGGAAGAAGTGGTAAATTGTTTAACAGTATGTAATGACGAAGGATATCTCAGTTCCGATGGTTGCGAGGCAAATGCCGAGGGCGATGTCTGTGTTTGCGTTGACAAGATTGATATTGGTGACGAACAGGGAACACAGGTATCCGGTCAGATTCGCTCGGATCAGACCTGGACAGAAGAAAATAGTCCCTACTGGATTACTGGTGACGTGCAGATTGCCGAGGATGTGACAGTAACTGTCGAGCCTGGAGTGAGAATAAATTGTCAAGGAAACAGCATTAAGGTATGGGGTACCTTTTCTGCAAATGGAACTTCAGGCAATCATGTAGTAACTAGGGACTGCGTTATGGATCCAGAAACCGGGAATATTGAGTTCAACTATTCAGAGATTTATGGAGGATGTGTATATTCTGGTAGCGATCATGGCAATTTGATACTTAGAGATTCAATCATTAAGGAATCGAGAAGTCACATGTATCTCTGGTACTCGACAGGTGATAATTATATTGAGCGAAATATTTTTATAAATGCACACCTAATTAAACTCAACCTTAGTTATCCAAATACAATAACAATTCGAAATAACGTGTTTATAGATGACTCTAACGAGTTTGTTGGACCAGTAATAGAAGCAAGGTCTGTATATGGAGATGGGTTGTTATTAATTCAATACAATAGCTTTACGAATATTAACAGAGTGGCAATTGAGATTATATATGAAACAGGAGAGATCAATGCTAAAAATAACTATTGGGGTACTACAGATACTTCTTTGATAGACCGCATGATTTTGGACAATAATGATAATTTAGAACTTGAAGGAACCGTTAATTACACTCCATATTTGAGTTCGCCACATCATGACACCCCGGACCCGGCACCATATCTGGACTAAGGATCTAGCTGTATTATAACAAACATGCAAAGCGGGCTGAAATCTGGCCCG
>Ga0209692_10005534_pt1 | contig 10784 bp, 8 predicted proteins | sample tdDd472_FD_187129 | JGI IMG/M metagenome (GOLD analysis project Ga0209692, IMG submission 187129) | Marine sediment microbial communities from the Atlantic coast under amendment with organic carbon and nitrate - tdDd47.2 (SPAdes)... | ecosystem: Environmental > Aquatic > Marine > Coastal >...
CGCTGCGGTTCACTCGCTGAGTGGAGAATCGAGTCTTCAGGTGGTGGAAATCTCGAATCCGGATGATCTCATGGTCGTCGGCGGGCTGGTGACGCCGGGATTACCATGCGGAATCGCCGTCTCGGGTGGCCTGGCCTTCATCGCGGTTGCGGGTGGTGGACTGCATGTGATCGACATCGACGACCCTGAAGCGCCGGAGATCGTCGGCTGGATCGAAACGCCGGGCTCCGCCTTGGATGTGGCGGCCGCCGGCAGCATGGTTTTCGTGGCCGACGGTGACCTGCTGTTGATCGATGTCGGCAATCCCGAAAGCCCTCGAATCATGGCCAGTGTGGACACACCGGGGCATGCCCAGGGGGTGACTGTTTCGGCGGATCTCGTGTTCGCGGCGGATGGTGACTTGCATGTGATCGACATCAGCGATCCCGAGGATCCCAGGATCATCGCCGGTCTTTCCACGCCGAATCTCACCCAGGGCGTGTCGGTTTCGGGCAGCCTCGCCTATGCCGTCGGCGACGGCCTCGATGTGGTCGACATCGCGAGCCCCGTAAACACCCGTCTCGTGGGGAGCGTGGTCGCGCCCGGCTCTTCCCGGTCAGTGGTGATCGCGGGCGACCATGCGTACATGGCTGCGGGGGCGAGCTGCTTCTGGGCCGGTTTTTCGAGTCTGCTCGTGGTCGACGTCAGGGATCCCGAATACCCGAATGTGGTCGGAGGACGGAATGTGGCGGGATATGGCCTGTTCGGCTTCGCGGTGGCGGTCACGAACAGTCACCTCATCGTTGGAAACGACGCGATCAACGATCCAGAAGCCGGCCTGCTGATTCTGCCGCAACAGTGCGACGCTGCCGTGGGCATCGATGACGGATCCGACGACTCGGTCCCGGACGACGATCTACTACCGAACGGCCTGCGTCTTGCCGTACGCCCGAACCCAATCAACCCGCGGACGACAATCTCTTTCTCGCTGAGCCGAGATCAACGGGCCACCGTCGGTGTCTACCAGTTGAACGGACGGCGTGTGGCCGTCCTGGCCGAGCGGACATTCACCGCCGGGACCCACTCGCTGCTGTGGAACGGACGTGATGCCTCGGGTCGACCCATGCCATCGGGCGCATATCTCGTCCTGCTGAACACCGAGCATGGATCACGTACGGAGAAGCTCACTCTTGTCAGGTGACCGCGGCCATTGCCGCTCCGAGCCCGCTGGCCGCACTCCGGGCGGGCCGATCAGTCGACGTGATGGCGATTGGTTCCGATCGCCGGCCGCTCGACCAAGCCGGGAGGTGCGTTGTGAACCAGCTGTACAATCGTCGCTCGTGGAGTCTTGCATTCCTCCTGCTGATGACGATCACCGTCGTCGCCGCCAGCCATTACCCAGCAGGCGCAGCACCCCCGGAGGCCACCGGCGCGACGAAGATCATCCCACCCGACACCGACCAGCTCGACGCGATCGTTCTTTCTATCATGGACCAGTTCCACATTCCTGGATGTGCGGTTTCCGTCTTCTGTGCCGAGGGATTCGAATACACCGGAACATACGGCTTTGCCCAGCTGATGCCCGACAGCATTCCTGTGAACGAGCACTCGATCTTCGCCACCATGTCGGTGTCCAAGGCCATCACCGGCACGGCGTTGATGGGCGTCTGGGATGACACCGGATTCGATCTCGATGCTGACGTCAGCGACTACCTCGATTTCGCGGTCATCCACCCCACTTGTCCCGATTCGGCGGTGACGGCTCGCAAGCTGGCGGCCCACGTCTCGGCCATGCCGCAGGAGCCCTGGGGATGCATCTACGGCATGCCCCTGTGCGGGTGCCTCGGTGAGGTCCTCGACCCCGCGGGGGCGCACTACGATCCCGATGACTGGGCGGATTACTGCCCCGGTGAAGGGTACCTGTATAGCGCGACGAACTCCTGTCTGGCCGCCTGCCTGATTGAGCATATCAGCGGGCAGACGTTGCCGGATTACTCCCGAACCCGATTCTTCGAGCCGCTGGGCATGACGGGGTCGGCGTGGTTCGGGGATGAACTGGACCCGGAGCTGGTCGCCCATTCCTACCGATGGGATTCAGCGACGGAGACCTACATCCTGGCGAGCGAGAACGGGCCCAACGACTTCCGCTACCCAGCGGTCGGCTTCCGGACATCCATCCACGACTTCTCCCGCTTCACCGCCGCGGTGATGAACGGAGGTGAACTGGGCGGAGTTCGTGTCCTGGATGAGGCGACCGTCGATACGATGTTCACTCCTCAGTATTTCCGGGTCACCGATGAGGATATGGGATTCTCCTGGTTCCGCTACCACTACTGGTCTTCGGGTCCGTACTGGAGCCATCTGGGCGGTGGCGGCAACTACTCCGCCGCGATGATGATTCACGAATCACGCGACTACGGTGTGGTCCTGCTCATCAACGGTGGCAGCGGCGGTCTCGCGATATTGAACGAGATCATCGCCTTCATCGCCGACGTCTACGCTCCAGTGCCCGAAGCCCAATCTTTGAGCCTGGACCTCGCGATCCACCCCAACCCCTTCAACCCGCGAACCTCTCTGTCCTTCGAGGTGCCCACGCCCGGGGTTGTTCGTCTTCGAGTCTTCGACCTTCGTGGCCGGTTGATCGCGACGCTGATCGACGGTGTCGTCGAGGCCGGACAGCATGTGGCATCCTGGAGTGGCCGGGATCGTGAAGGCCGCGATGTTCCGAGTGGCGTGTACCTGTCTCGCCTCGAAGCCGGTGGAGAGGTGGTCCGAGCAAGGATGACGTTGGTCAGGTGAGCCGCGCCAAAAACAGCACACGCCTGTCGTGAGGTCTGGGATCGCTTCGGTTCAGGGCCGGCACCAGGGTCTCCGGTGCCGGCCTCATACTATTTTGTCCGTCCTACCGAGCCAGCACCATGGCCCGGCTTCCCCGATACTCTCCGGCCACCATCCGTGCCAGATAGACACCGGAGCTCACCGCGCGTCCGCGCTCATCCAGACCATTCCAGATCACCTCGTGAACCCCGGCCGCCCGCACCCCATCCACCAGGGTGCGCACATGCCGACCCGCCACGTCGTACACCATCACGGTGACGTGGCCCGGGCGGGGCACGTCGAAACCGACGACGGTGCGCGGGTTGAACGGGTTGGGACGATTGACCAGGCGACCGATCACCGCGGGCGTCTCGGTGCCGGTGGTCGCATCGTGGCGGAACTTCAGGACGCCCGTGTAACGGGCGCCGACGTAGACCCAGGCTCCATCCACGGCCACGGCCTCCACGTAACCGGGAATGTCGAAGCCGGCCACGTGCACCGGAGCGGTGGGATCAGAGACGTCCACCACCCGCAGCCCGCCGGTGATGTCGCCGAACTCTGCGGCCGCCACATAGGCATACGGCCAGCGGCAGGCCACGGAGTGCGCGTAGCCGGGTAGCTCGCAGGAGCCCAACAGGGTGGGGTGCGCCGGATCGCTCACGTCCACCACGCTCAGGCCGAACAGGCCGTTGGCCACGTAGAGGCGATCGCCTAAGAGGAACGGCTCCTGGGCTCCCGACGGCAGGTCCAGCCAACCCAGGGCTGTGGGCAGGGTGGGGTCGCTCACGTCGATGGTTCGCAGGCCCAGGTGGCTGACGGTGGAGAAGGCCAAACCGTTGGCGGCGGCAAGGTCGCCGTGATAGTCCAGATCCACCGTCCCCACCACCTCGGGCACTGCCGGGTCGCTCACGTCCATGACCTGGAAGTCGCCGCTCAGGTAGGTGTAGAGATGGTCGCCGTCCACGGCGTGGGCGTACCCTTCGGTGGTGGTTGGAATCGTCCCCACGACCGCGGGGGCGCTCGGGTCGGCCACATCATGGATATGGATGCCGCCATACGATGCGGCCATGAAGACCAGATCGCCGCTACGGGCCAGGTGCGCGGGTTGGGTGTTGACGTTGGTGCGGCCGATCACAGCCGGTGAGTCAGGCGCCGTCAGATCCACCACCAGCAAGCCGGCGTCGTCCGAGCGCGTCGACTTCTCGCCGGCGCACGCGTAGCCGCCGGCCACCATCATGGTGCCGCCGGAGACCTCGACGTCGGTCACCATGCCGAGCAGCCAGTGCTGGTGAATATTCACGGGAGACTCGGGGGCGCTGATGTCCAGAACCACCAGGCCGCCGTGGCCCGCCGATACGAACGCCCGGTCGCCCCGGACGGCGGCCGTCATGGTGGTGCCGCGCAACGGCGCCCGCACCACGTCGACGGGTGCCGACGGATCGCTCACGTCCACCACGCCCAGGCCCTGGCCCTGGAGTCCCACGTACACGTGGTGCTCGCCCAGGCTCACCGAGCCCACCCAGGCGTTGTAGCTCATGTCGAACCGCAGGGCCCGGTGGCTCACCGCCACGGGGTTGTGACCGTCGGTCACGTCGAAGATGCGCAGGCCGAAGGAGCCGCAGGCCAGGAAGGCGAGGCCGTCGCGCACGGCCACGTCCCGCACCTGTCCCGGGAAGTGCATGGCGTCCATCACCGACGGCACCGCGGGGGTGGAGACGTCGACGATGTAGAGATCGCTCTCGTTGGCCGCGAGGTAGGCCACGTCGTCGACCAGATCGAGGCCGTGGAACTCGCCGGTCAGCGGCACCGTGGCCACCACCTGCGGGTTGGTGGGGTCGAGCACGTCGATGACGCACAGGCCCAGACCCATGTCCGAGACGACGGCGTGGTGGCCGGTGATGCCCACGCCGCCGGGTTGGGCGGGGGCGGGGCAGGTTCCCACCAGCCGGGGCGCGGCGGGGTCGGCGATGTCGACGATGAGGAGTCCGCGGTCCCACACCAGGAGGTAGGCGAGGTCACCGTCCACGGTGATGTCGCGGGCCCAGCCCACCGCCGGCAGCAGGGCCACCTGGCGGGTCACGGCGGGGTCGGCGATGTCGAGCACGAGCAGGCCGGCCGGCGTGGCGCAGTACGCATGGTCGTCCACCACGACCGCGGCCTCCAGGGAGCCCGGCATGCCGCCGACGCAGGGTAGGATGGTGGGAGGGTCGGCCAGCGCCGCGCCGGCCAGGAGCATGAGAAGAACTGCGGAGAGATAGCGAACCTTCATCCCGAATCCCCTTTCGGGTTGTGGGGGTGATAGGCAGCTATCCTAGCATGAGTTGGTCCAGTTTCCGTGACGGGAACTACTGTTCAAAGCTCACATCGATCACCTCACGGATGGTCGACGTCTCCACCTCGAAGAACTCCTCGGCCTGGAATCCGAACATACCGGCCACCATGTTGGATGGGAAGACTTCCACCCGGGTGTTCAGATCACGCACGTTGCCGTTGTAGAAGCGGCGCGCCCGCTGGATGCGGTCCTCGGTGGTGGCCAGCTGCTCCTGCAGCTTGAGGAACTGTTCGCTGGCCTTCAGGTCGGGGTACTGCTCGATGCGGGCGAAGAGGGCCCGCATGCCGTCCACCAGAGGTTTCTCGTCGGTGGCCTGGCGGGCGGCGCTGCCGGTGGAGGCCAGTGCCTGCTCCCGGGCGGCGGTGATCCGCGTCAACAGCTCGCGCTCGTGGACGGCGTAGGCCTGCACGGTGGCCACCAGGTTGGGCACCAGGTCGTAGCGCCGCTTCAGCTCGGTGTCGATGTCGGACCATGACTCGCGCACGTGCAGCCGCACCTTCACCAGCTGGTTGTAGGCCAGGGCGATCCAGAGCACCACGGCGATCAGGCTTCCCACGATGTAGATCACGGTCACTCTCCCCGGAGTTGAGCCAGCACGCCGGCCGGCACGAGGTCGCGCAGGGTGCGGACGATCTTCAGTCCCTGCTGGCAGCGATGGCCCGTGAGCGAGCCGGCCAGGAACACGGCCACCTCGGCCATGCCGAAGGCCACGGTCACGTCGGTGGGCAGGGTCATGAGGTACTCCATGGTCTCGCCATGGATGACGTCGTAGGCCCACTTGCGGTCGCTGGACGACACGTGGAAGCGGCGGCTGAACTCGGCCGACTCGAAATCGATGTCGTTGAAGCCCATGAATTCGCCCACCCGGTCGAAGGCATGCTCGCGCCGGATTTGCAGGGGGATCACCGGGGTGCCCATGTCCAGCACCACGGCTCCGTAGCGATGCTTCTCGGCGTCGTCGCCCGAGCCGGTGGTGAAGCGGTAGTCGACGCAGCGCACCGGGCGGCCGTCCAGGTCGCCTTCGAGGTGCATGGTGGAGTAGCGGTCGTGGCCGCGATCGAAGAGCTGGAAGCCCGGGCAGCGGATGTCCCAGCCGGTCTCCTTGCCGTCGTGCACCTTGAAGCCCCGGCTACGGCCCCAGGCGCGGAGCAGACGCTTGCGCTTGCGGTCTTGCCGGATGGACAGCACGGCGAACGCGCCGATGGCCACGGCCATGAGGATGAAGAGGTAGAGCTTCATGGCCGGCGGGCCCTCGTTTCAACTCGAGTCGACGTCATGATGGAGCATTCTACAGGGCGACCGTCAGAATGCCAGGACGGGCTGATCGGCGTCAGGTGGACTCGCCGCGTAGCTGGGCGAGCACGTCGGAAGGCACCAACTCCAGCAGCTTGCGAACCACGCGGAGGTCCTCCTGGCAACCGTGCCCCGAGAGGCTGCCGTTGCGGTTGACCATGATCTCGCCGTGGCCGAATTCCACGGCCACCGACGGGGTCGTCATCAGGTAGTCCATGGTCTCGGGGTGGATGATGTCGTAGGCCCATTTGCGATCGGGGCCCGAGACGTGGAAGCGGCGGCTGAACTCGGCCGACTCGAAATCGATGTCGTCGAAGCCCATGAACTCGCCCACCCGGTCGAACACGTGCTCGCGCCGGATGCGCAGGGGCAACACCGGCGTGCCCGTGTCCATGATCACCAGGCCATGGCGGTGGACGCGGCGGTTCTTGCCCGAGCCGGTGGTGAAGCGGTAGTCGAGGCAGCGCACCCGTCGGCCGTCCACCTCGCCATCGAGATGCAGGGATGAGTGCCGGTGCCGTCCGCGCTCGAAGAGCTTGAAGGCGGGATACTCGTGCTCCCACCCGTCGCACCGGCCCTCGTGCATGGCGAAGTCGTGGCTGTGAGCCCAGGCGCGGAGCAGGCGCTTGCGCTGACGGTCCTGGCGCACGGCCATGGCGATCACGGCGCCGAACGCCAGGGCCAGGAGGATGACGAGGATCGGTTTCATGTCCATGAACTCCAGCCGCGTTGGTGATCAGGGAGCTCCTGAATTCCGAACCACGATGCTACGACTGTACCATCGGCGACGGCGAAGTATACAGACTGTCGTGCCGACCCGACCTCAGCGAATCGAGCGCCACGCCTGGCCCACGATGGCCGCGATGCGCTCGGACACCACCTCACGCGTGCCCGTACCGTCCACAGACGACACCTTGGCGTGCTTGCGATAGTACTCCACCACCGGCGTGCACTTCTTCTCGTGCTCCTCGAGGCGATTGACGATGGTGCTGGTCTCCATGTCGTAGACCTGGCGCCTATCGGTGCGGGAACGCTCGTCGAGACGTTTGACCAGTTCCAGCATGGGCACTTCGATGTCGACGATGCAGGACACCGACGAACCCCGCTTGCGCAGGATGCCGTCCAGGATGTAGGCCTGCACCATGGTGCGGGGGAACCCCTTGAAGATGAAACCGTTGGCGTCGGGGTGGCTCTCGATGTGACGCTCGATGAGCCGGATGACCACATCGTCGGACACCAGGCCGCCCTGTTCGAAGATGGCCTGCACCTGCTTGCCGGTCTCCGTGCCTTCCTGCACCTCGTTGCGGATGAGCTCGCGGGTGGACACGTAGAGCAGGCCGTACTTCTCGCCCAGATGGCGGGCCTGGGTGCCGCAGCCGGCGCCGGGGTAACCCAGCAAAATCACGTTGAAGAGCGTCTTCCGCAGCTCGGCGGCGATGGCGTCCTCGACCCGCTCGTTGATGCTCTCGATGCTGCCCACGCCCTCGACGGGGATGAACGTGCCCTTCTCGCGATAAAAGGCCGCCACGGGGGCCGTTTTCTGGGCGTACTCCCGCAGCCGGAACTGGATGACCTCGGCGGTGTCGTCGGCGCGGCCACTGGTCTTCGCGCGCTCCAGCAGCCGTCGGGTGGCCTCTTCCTCGGGCACTTCCAGGCTCACCAGGCAGGTGAGCGAGGTGTGCAGTTTCTGCAGCAGACCTTCCAGGATGTAGGCCTGCACCAGGGTGCGCGGAAAGCCGTCGAAGAGAAAGCCGTCGGCATTGGGATTGGCGTTGATGGTGTTCTCGATGATCTGCACCACCATCTCGTCGGGCACCAGCCCACCGGTGTTGATGATGGCTGCGGCCTGTCGACCCAGTTCCGTGTCGGCAGCGATCTCGCGCCGCAGGATGTCGCCCGTGGCGATGTACACCAGGTTGTGGTGTTCCATGAGCAGCTTCGACTGGGTTCCTTTACCGGCACCCGGCACTCCGAACAGGGCAATATTGAGCATGGTCGACGACCTCGGCGGGATGGGTTAACGCGTGGCAAGGAACAAGGATAGCGTATTTGAGAAGGGACGGCCAGTCCGGGAGGACCGTCGCCTTGCCGGCGCCACGGGTGACCCGGTGCGGTCGGTGCGTCCTCTGTAGTGGACTATGTCGGCAATGCCGAACACCGGGAATAATCTCACAACTAGTTACACGGCAACAGTTTGGTGGTGCAGGCATCCCGCTTGCAATCATCCGAGCAGACGCCACGACCTCCCCCGGCGTGGCCAAGCAAGGAGGATCGACATGACAACCAAGCGACGTGACCTCTCCATCATCATCGCCCTCGGCATCATCCTCGGTACCCTCGTCGCCTCCCAGGCTCGAGCCGAGATCCGCGTCAACGCCCGGGTGCGTGTGCCCGGCGGTGTGATCCAGATCGACAACGGCGACCACCGGCATCATGTGGGGCGTCCCACGGTGATCCGCGACCTCAACCGGCAGGACCGCAAGATCGCCAGGCGCCTGGCCCGATACACCGGGGTCGCCAAGCGAGACATCCTCCGCCTGCGCCGCCTGGGTTACCGCTGGAACGAGATCGGCCGATGGTTGGAGCTGTCGCGCCGCACGATGCAGGCGGCCAAGCATGCCGACACCTGGGCCCGGTTCATGAAGCGGCAGAAGCGCCTGACCCGCTATCGCCTGCCCGCCCATCTGGAGCCGAACCAGCGACGCAACATCGACGACTGCATCCACCGCTGGTAGTCTGGTGAGCGGGTTGCTCGGGGGCTGGGAAGGAGCCCGGCCCTCGAGTTCGCTTTCATCAGGACGGTGATCTTGCGCCAGATATTCGGATACCTCGCCAACCACGTTCGCCACCACGTTCACCCGGGGCTGCACCTCACCGTGGCCCTGCTCCTCCTGGCGGCCTTCGTCTTCAATTACACCACGGGCTTCAAGAGCCAGGTGATGAACGCCCATGCCGGTGAGTGGATCGAGCCGCCGATGTACCTGGCGTTCTACGCCGTCCCGTTTCTGGGGACGCTGTTCCTGCAAGCGCGCTTCACGGGGCGCCCGGTGCCCCGAGTCCCCTCGTTCTGGTGGATCACCACCTTCGCCTTGCTGGTGCTGGTGTTCAATCGCACGGTGCTCACCGCCACGGCCGAGTTCGCCCGCCAACTCGACCTGGAGCCCGCCGCCCGCTGGTACGCGCGCAAGTGTCTGGTGAACGTCACGCGCACCCTGGAGATCATCCTGCCCCTGCTGGCTCTACGCTGGCTGTGGGACCGCCGGGGCGACGGCGGTCTGTACGGCCTGGCCTGGCGCGGCTTCACCTGGCGGCCCTACGTGCTCATGCTGGCCGTCATGACGCCGCCCATCATCTGGGCCTCGTTCCAGCCGTCGTTCCTGCAGGCCTACCCCATCTTTGACCCCTGGCGCCTGCAGGCCGCTCTCGGCTGGCCGGCCCAGGTCACCTACCCCGTGCACGAGGTGTGCTACGCCCTACGCTTCATCGGCGTGGAACTGTTCTTCCGCGGGTTCCTGGTCATCGGCCTCGGACGCTGGCTGGGGCGTGACGCCATCCTGCCCATGGTGGTGCTCTACGCCCTGTGGCATTTCGGCAAGCCCATGCCCGAGGCCCTGGGGTCGGTGTTCGGCGGCTACATCCTGGGGGTGATCGCCTGGGAGAGTCGGTGCATCCTGGGCGGAACGCTGGTGCACATGGGAATCGCACTCTTGATGAACGGCGCGGCGCTGTGGCGGGAGTGGCCCGAGTCGCGGGTGGGCCCTTGACCGGAAGCCCGCGATTCGGCTTCGTCATGGCGCCCCACGAACCACGGAGTTGACTCGCCATGCCCCGCTGCCTTGCCCTGATGATCCTCGTGGCCACCCTCGCCGGCTGCGGTGGTTCTCGACCCGCCGCGACCACCGATCCCGCCGCGCGGATCGTCGTCTCCTTTCGTGACGCCGCCTGGGACGGCCGCGAGGTCCCGGTCATCGGCCGCTGCCGCACCTGCGGAGGCGACGGCCGCAGTCCGGCCCTGCGTGTGTCGGGCCTGCCCGCGGGTGTCGACGAGGTCATCGTGGAATTCAACGATCTGCGCATCACCGACCTGGCCCGCAACGGAGGGCACGGGGCCATTGCCGTGGCCACCGGCGGCAAGGCAGAGGTGGTGGTGCCGTCCATCCGCGAGGAATCCATGACCCTGCCTCCGGGTGTCCGTTGCGTGAGCAAGCACCGCTGCGTGTTCTACGGGCACAAGCCCGGCGCCTACAAGGCTCCCTGCGGTTGTGGACACGGGAATGTCTACCAGGCGACGGTCAAGGCCGTGCGGAGCGAGGGCGGGCGAACCTCGGTGCTGGCGACGGCCAAGGTGTCGCTGGGCGTGTTC
>Ga0209692_10005543_pt1 | contig 10775 bp, 8 predicted proteins | sample tdDd472_FD_187129 | JGI IMG/M metagenome (GOLD analysis project Ga0209692, IMG submission 187129) | Marine sediment microbial communities from the Atlantic coast under amendment with organic carbon and nitrate - tdDd47.2 (SPAdes)... | ecosystem: Environmental > Aquatic > Marine > Coastal >...
AACTTCCTTCGGAAGTTCCGCCATTTCTGCAATTCCACCGGCATTATCCGAGATGGGCCCGTATGCATCAACTGCAAGCTGGATACCTGTTGTTGACAACATGCCCAGGGCAGCGATTGCAATACCGTAAAGATTTGATGTATAAAATGCGCCTATAATACTGGCGGCAATAATTAAAATCGGGATAGCTGTTGACATCATTCCAACTCCTAGTCCGGCAATAATGTTTGTAGCCGCACCGGTAACAGACTGATTTGCTATACCAATAACAGGTTTTTTATCAGTTCCGGTATAATACTCAGTAATAAGTCCTATACTTGTACCGGCAGCCAGACCGATAATCGTGGAGAAAAAGATACCAAGTGAGGTATAAGTAAAACCATCATAATACCATTCTGTAGGAAGAACGTTCGTGATAATAAAATAAGAAGCAATTACCATCAATCCGGTTGCCCCGAACTCACCTATATTCAATGCTCTCTGGGGATCTCCGCCTTCTTTCACTTTCACGAAGAATGTACCCAAAATAGAAAGAACAATTCCAGCGCCGGCAAGGAAGAGAGGTAGAACAACTGCTTCAAGCCCAAGCTCAGGAACATCCGGGGTAATAAAAATAGCACCGAGAACCATGGTTCCTATTATAGCCCCAACGTAAGATTCAAAAAGGTCAGCACCCATACCGGCAACATCACCAACGTTATCACCAACGTTATCAGCAATAGTTGCAGGGTTTCGGGGGTCATCTTCAGGAATACCCTCGTAAACTTTTCCGGCTAGGTCAGCACCAACGTCAGCCGCTTTGGTATAAATACCACCACCAACACGGGCAAAAAGAGCAATCGAGGAAGCACCGAGAGAAAATCCTGAAAGCACGTTGATCACCATTGGAATATCCCATTCCATATAGTTTCTGAAAATCAGGAATAGTGAACTAAGCCCGAGAATACCAAGCCCTACAACATTCATACCCATGATTGAGCCACCTGAAAAAGCGATATTAAGAGCAGGTCCAAGACCAGTTCTTGCAGCATTGGTAGTTCTCACATTTGCAGCTGTAGCGGCTATCATACCAAGATATCCGGCGAGAGCCGAACAAAACGCACCTACAATAAAAGCTACGGCTATGAGCCAATGCGAATTTTCTGCCGCAGCATTTGCAAACCCTAATAACAATGCAACTGCAACGACGAAAACAAACAATATTCTATATTCAGTTCTTAAGAACGCTATTGCACCCTCACGAATGTATTGAGCAATCTCAGCCATTTTCTCCGTCCCAACAGGCTGTTTCATGATCCAAATATTCTTGAAATATGAATACGCGAGGGCTGTTAAGCCAAGAACGGGAATAATGTACAGCATTAATTCCATATACTTCTCCTACTTACCTTCCTTATTTGTTAATTCAGAATTAGATTTTTTTTGTTGAGCGATCTGGCTAAAATGATTCAACATCCTATTTAAACCGCCAGCAATAAAATTTTCTACCAAAGATATAGCAAATTCGAAATCATTTTTGAGTAATTCAAGTTCCTTGTTCGAGTATTCTTCCAAAACATAACTTTTCATTGCACCGTTTTCGAAATCATTACCAATTCCGAACCTCAAACGCGGAAACTTATCGGATTCAAGATGATAAATAATAGAGTGGATTCCGTTATGACCGCCATCCCCTCCCGATTGCCTTAACCTAATGCGACCGTTTTCCAAATTTAAATCATCTGTTACTACAAGCAAGTCACTTGTATCAACATTAAACTTTTCTAAAAATTGTTTTGCGGCAATACCGCTTAGATTTACGTACGTAGTAGGTTTAATTAAAAAAAACGGGGAAGCGATATTCTCGCTTCCCGCGTAATAATAATCACCGGTTGATGGCTTAAAACTTAATTTATATTTTTCGGCGAGTTTATCCAGCAGCATAAACCCAACATTATGCCGGGTATTTTCATATTTTCTTCCTGGATTACCTATACCAAGTACAGCTCGCAAAAACTATAATATCCCGGGTTAATTTTTATAATTTATTCTTCTGATGATTCTTCTGGTGTTTCACTATCAGTATCATCATCTTCGTCTGCTTCTGCTGCAACACCTCTAGCGGTAGTTACACCAACAACCATTGCTTCCTGTGGATTTTTAATTTCAACATTATCATAACTCAGGTCGCGAATATAAATTGACTGATTTATTTTCAATTTTTCCACATTAATTACAAGATGCTGAGGTATATCTTTCGGCAAACACTCAACGGCAAGTTTATGAGAAGCTTGAACCAACCTGCCACCTTTTTTAACACCAATAGGAGTACCAACCAAAAGTACAGGAACTTCAACAGTAATTTTTTCACCTACTGTCAATCCCTGGAGGTCGAAATGCCTTACTTTATCAGTAACAGGGTCAAACTGAACATCTTTAATAATACACAATCTTGGCTCTTCGCCTTCAATCTCAAGATTAATTACATGCGTTTCTGTCGTAAAAACCACTTTATTTAGCGCAATTTGATCAACTGAAAAAGAAGTAGCTTCACCACCTTTAGTATAAACAACACCAGGTACCCAGCCACTTTTTCTAAGGCTGTTAAGTGCGCCCTTTGTTGTTTTTTCCCTTTTCAAACCTGTTAAAGTAATTTCCGCCATATTATTATACTCTCCAAATATATTAACTCAATCTAACTTTTATCTATCTCAAACAGCGAGCTAATTGATTCGTTTTCATTGCATCGCCTGATTGCTTCGGCAAATAATCCGGTGGCCGATTTAACCTTAATTTTACCGTTTATAGCCTCTTTTCTTAAAGGAATGGAATCCGTAACATATAGTTCCTTTAAAGAAGAATCTTGTATTCTTTTAATTGCCTCACCCGAAAGAAGCGGATGAGTTATTGCACCATAAATTTCTATGGCACCTTTATTTTTTAATGCTTCAATACACGAGATGAAGGTACCGCCTGTATCAACAAGGTCATCAACAATAAGTACATTTTTACCGCTAACATCGCCAATGATGTTCATCACTTCTGCTACATTTGCCTTTGGTCTTCTTTTGTCGATAACCACTAAACCCGCATCCAAACGCGAAGCGTAAGAACGGGCAAGTTTAACGCCTCCCATATCAGCCGAGGCAACAACGAGATTTTCTGAGTGACCGGTAAATATATTGGTGAAAATGCCCGACCCATAAAGATGGTCAAGCGGAATATCAAAAAAACCTTGAATTTGTGCAGCGTGCAAATCCATGGTTATTACCCTGTCCGCCCCGGCAACAGTAATTAAGTTGGCCACCATTTTAGCGGTAATTGAAACACGGGGCTGATCTTTTCTGTCTTGCCTGGCATAGCCAAAATAAGGGATAACCGCCGTAACTCTTTTTGCAGAAGCACGTTTGGCGGCATCGATCATCATTAACAATTCAAGAAGATTTTCGGCAGGTGGTTGAGTTGATTGAACAATATAAACATCTCTTCCGCGGATATTTTCTTTATACTTTACCCACAGTTCTCCATCACTAAATCTTCTTATGTCAATTTCACCCTGGCTCAATCCCAAATATGTGGCGATTTTTTCGGTGAAAGTTGGATTGGAACTTCCCGAAAATATCCTTGGCTCATTCAAACTCATGTCGAAAATATATTTTCTCTTAATAAATAGACAGATTTCAAATATACATAAATTAGGTTATTCTGTCAAATATAACTTTTTGTTATACTTAGCCTTATCCCCTTAATTTAAATCATTCATTATCTGTTTTAACTAATTCGATAAATCTATAATTCGCATTGATATGTTTTTATTTAACATAATTAAATAATCGGTCGCCGGTCTTCCCTGAAAATTTACATTTGTTTTTAAATATGATCGGTAATATTTACATGTTCATTACATTTTTACCATTCATTCTTTTTGTGTATTGTGACTTTTCGCACATTTCTCGCACAATTTCAGGTGGCATATTATTTGTTTTATAAAGGAAAAACTAAAAACTGAAAATGACACTAAAACAAAACATATCGAGCCAACTTACCTTCGAAACAAAAGAAGTACTTGCGTTTGCGATGCAGCCGGGTGCACTAAAGGTAACAGGTATCTTTATTACACTGGCTTCGATAGGTTCTTTTTTAGGCATTCCGGTAATAATTTCAGGTTTATTTTTTAAAGATTTTTTTGATGATTCATTGCGAAGCAATAAACAAGCGAAACCAAATAATATTACACCAGCGTTTATCAAAAAAATATTTTTCAAATCAATTAAAGCTTTACTCTTTCCATTAACAATCACATTACTTTACTTTTTCGGGAGTATTGCAATCTTATTCGTTAATCCCGATCTTGTAATCTCAATTTTATATTTGCGCGCTATAATGCGCATCTCAGTTTTTGCGAATAACGATTTAATCAGAGTTCTTTTTTACCAGATATCTTTTTATCTTCTGAGTGGTAGTTTTTTCAAATTCTTGTTCCCTGATGTGAAACCGTTTAATGTGCTTATATGATGATAATTGTTTATTTGTCTCTGCAATCACTTCTGTAATTTTATTTTTTATCAATTCATCGGTTATCTGCATGGAATTTATTTCCGCGAATTGAATAAACGCTTCTGCATCAACTACTATTAGTGCCGCGATTACCTCATCATGTTTATCATCTTTCTCACCGTATATAAGGCTTTCCAAAACATAAGGAGAACGATTAAGGATATCTTCAATTTCCTCGGGGAAAACATTTTTACCGCTGCGCGAAATAATTACATTTTTTTGCCGGCCGTTGATATGCAGGAACCCGTCTTCGTCAATGTACCCTATATCCCCTGTTTTGAACCAACCATTTTCAAAAGTATCCGCGGTTTGTTTTTCATTTTTGTAATATCCGGGCATGATGTTGGGTCCCTTTGCCCATACTTCCCCGCTACCGTTATCGTCGGGATCATCAATTTTTAACTTTACTCTCGGAAGCGGTAAACCTGCTGCATCATCCTTGAAATTATCAAGACGGTTTAGTGCCAATATCGGGGAACACTCGGTTAATCCATAACCTTGCAGAAATGTAAACCCAAACTCCCTTAAACCCTTTGCAACAAGAGGATCGGGTGCTGCTCCGCCGGCAATGAACAATCGGATTGACCCGCCAAACTTTTCATGCATCTCCCTGAATATTTTTTTCTTAAGATCGGCAAAACCCAATTTTCCGGCAAGATTTGTGAGTCCTACCAGTTTCGGAACAATAAACGCCTTCTTTTTATCCTCTGAAATTGCCTTTGAAATTCGTTTAAACATTTTATCATATAACAACGGGACACCGAGCATAACGGTTGCTTTTACTTTCTGGAGATCATCAACAATTGTTTTCAACGATCTGGAATAGTGAACCGACGATCCGGCCATCAGCGGACACATCATCCCGCAAGTACATTCATAAGTGTGATGCATTGGAAGAACTGACAAAAATTTATCTTCAGGGTACATTTTTAGGTAACTTAACATATCAACAAGATTTGCAGCAAGGTTACCCTGTGTTAACATAACACCCTTAGCACGACCCAGTGAGCCGGAAGTAAAAATTATCTCGGCGAGATTGTCAGGGTCAATTTTTGGTAGTTCACTCGTTTCAATAGGCTCGGTATTGTTTATCAGGTTAACCATGGAAAGAAAATTATCTTCCTCTACTGGTTTATCCATGCATATAAAGTGTTTCACTTTTTTTAAGGCAGATTTATGTTCGCTGAACATATCACTATAGGATTCGGAAAAAATAACAACTTCACTGTCGGATTCGTGAATTATGTTAAGGATCTCATTAGCATTCAAGTTTTTATCGATCGGAACCATGACATAATCAAAACACATACCCGTAAGGAAAGAAATTGCCCATTGAACCCGGTTTTCACCAATTAAGGCAATGTGCGTACGTTTGTCAACTCCCAAATTTCGAAGCGTCGCTCCAAAACGGAGAATATTTTCCAAAAGTCCTTCAAATGTCACGCTTTTAATAGGAGTTTTATTAAGGTCTTCAAGCGCCAGTTTTTCAGCGAATTTTTCAGCACTATATAAAACCATTTCCTGAACAGATTTAACCTGCGGAACATCAAATAATTGCTGTTCTTTTTTCATTCTCCACCGGATGTTGTTACAAGATTTTATTATCTTTTTAAGATAATTAATTTTTTATAAAAAAAATCGTTTTTAAAGGATTTTTATATATTTGTATTTACTTTTCATATCAAAAAAAAGGGGGATAACCTTGCGAAAATCAATCTTTTTTTTTCTGCTGATTCTTTTAATTGCCGCTTGCAATCAGAACATTGATAAAGAATATCAATCTGAAATAGAAAAATGGAGGCAGGATAGATTTGAATATCTTAAAAAACCGGATAGCTGGTTTTCACTCGCGGGTCTTTTTTGGTTAAAGGAAGGTGAAAATAGTTTCGGTACAGCGGCAGAAAATGATATCATTTTCCCAAAGGGAAAAGCATACATGGGCAGGTTTATTTATAACGATTCTACTGTCACTTTTGTTAATAACAACGAGAAGTCCGTTTTAGTAAATGACTCGTCCTTGTCAACATACGAGTTAAAGAGTGATCTTACAAAAAATGTTACCCTGTTGAAATACAACTCACTTACGTTCTTCCTGATTGAAAGAGACGGGAAAATGGGAATTCGATTAAAGGATAGTGAAAACCCCGCACTAAAATCATTTACAGGATTAAGATACTTCCCAATCTCGGAGGAGTGGAAAATACCTGCAAATTTTACCCCCTACTCACCGGAAAAACCAATTGTAATTCCCACGGTATTGGGAACCGAAAGTATCGAAAAATCACCCGGTTATTTCACATTTACAGTTGACGGAAAAACTTTAAAACTAGATGTACTCTCTTCCGGGAACGGTTTTTTTATTGTATTTGCTGATCAAACAAGCGGTGAAGAAACTTACGGCGCGGGAAGATTTTTAACTGTGAATGCAGCTGATTCATCGGGAAATTATTTTATCGATTTTAACACGGCATATAATCCCCCGTGTGCATTTACCAAATATGCTACATGTCCGCTGCCGCCAAAAGATAATTATTTGCAAATCGCTGTAAATGCAGGTGAAAAAAGTTATCATTAGAAAGATATATGCAGATTTAAAAATAAAAAGCTGTCTTAGTTACATATCATATTAAGACAGCTTTAAAATTAAAACAACAATTAGTTACTCAACAATTCGTTTTTTATCGTTTGTTTTATCACTTCTTTACTGGTAAAATTCTCAGGATTAAAACTTAAAATTTCACCATCAGGTAGTTGAAGATTTACAATTTCTGTAGAACCTTCTGTCGTTAATGACGCAAGTTTTACCTTCCCATTATCATTCTGGAGATACCATGCCTGTTCGGAAGGCTCGAATATAAACTCTGCAGATTCGTTGCTGTTTAATTCTTTTACAATAAACTTGTTCATTACTGCTGTGATCGCGTATTCATTATCCCCGGAATGAACAATCTGCGTCTCGCTTTCGCCTTCAGCCATTGAAATAGGATTGCTTCCCGTCCAAAATTCGATACTATTAAAAATTACCCCGTCAAGGAATAATGTTGCTTCATAAACAGGAACAACCAGCATCCCAAAGAAAACAAGTTCATTAACAATTTTGTCACCTAGTGACCCATTCCATTTATGTAATTTTTTTGTGAGATTAAACGGACCGTAACATGAAGTGACGGAAATTAATAACAATATGACAACAACTTTAGCGATGATGCTGCGGGATTTTAACATTTTTACTCCAAATTGGTTAAAGTGTATTTTTTATAATATAATAAAAAAAAGTCACTAAATACTTAAATATTCAAGCATAAGCTCCGATAATATTATTGGTTAAAAACCTCCAAAAATAGTATCAATTTTGCAAGGAAAATTTATGTCTTCAATTTGGGAAAGACTTAGTATCACGGCAAAAATAATTTATCCAATCTTTTTTGTTGCAGTCCTTGGGGGAATAATAAGTTTCTTTTTTTTCAAATCCTCATTCAAGGAAAACTCAACTGAGGCGATGGTCGAGAAAGCAAGGACACTAGTTCTGCAAGCAGAAGCAGTTCGCGAATTTACTGCCAAACAACACGAAAATAGCGTTTTTCAGGATTCAATAAGAGATTTAAACAGATTACTGTATACTGTTCCGGTATTTTCAGCCATCAATGTTGCGAGAGCAAAAGCAAACGAGCTTGACCTTGAAGTGAAAGTACCAAAATTCAGCCCTCGTAATCCCGATAATCAACCCGATGAATTTGAAGCCAACATACTAAAAATTCTTCAAGATGAAAATAAACTTGAACACTGGGCATTTGATGAGAACACCAATAAACTAAGATATTTCAGGGCAATAAAGCTTACTGCTGAATGTCTTAAATGCCACGGTGATCCCAACAAGTCTTTCGAATATTGGGGACGTACAGACGGGAAAGATGTTACCGGTGTAAAAATGGAAGGCTGGAAGGAAGGCGAAACTCACGGTGCGTTTGAAATACTTATGCCACTTGATAAACTCGATGCGGCACTAGCTTCCAATTCCAGAATGATTGGAGTTTTCTTCACTAGTATTATCGGTTTTATTCTTATGGTTCTCTTTTTTATGGGAAACCAGATAGGGAACCCGCTTAAATCTCTTGAGGAAAAAACCAACCGGTTTGCTAAAGGTGATACTGATGTGCGAATGGAAGTGAATTCAGAAGATGAAATAGGAAGACTGGCTTCCGGGTTTAACCACATGATCGAAGAAGTTACTGCTGCCAGAAAAAATCTGCTCGAGGAAAAAGCCGGTGTTGAGCGGAAAGTAGAACTTGCAATAGAAAGTTCCGAAAAGGCACGAGCTTACCTTAGCCGCTCGACAGATAAAATGCTAGTTGAGATGGAAAAATTTGCCGATGGTGACCTTACTGTCTATCTGGTACCGGAAAATGAGAATGATGAAATAGGTAAGTTATACGCCGGTTTTAATAAATCCGTTGAAAATATTCAGCACATGATCAAAAGTGTAAATGGTGCAATAGAAGCAACCGCGAGTGCCAGTGCAGAAATCTCCTCCAGCACGGAAGAAATGGCAGCAGGTGCTACACAGCAAAGTGCCCAAACAGAAGAAGTTGCAGGTGCGGTGGAAGAAATGGCGAGAACGATAATAGAAACTAACCGTAATGCGGGTAGAGCGGCAGAAACATCCAAAGATGCAGGTCAAATTGCTGCTGATGGCGGCAAGGTTGTAAAAGCGACCATTGAAAAGATGAACCGTATTGCCGAAGTTGTTGCCCGTGCTTCAGAAACTGTTAAAGGGCTGGGTAAAAGCAGTGAGCAAATTGGTGAAATTGTACAGCTAATCGAAGAAATTGCGGACCAGACAAACCTTCTGGCACTAAATGCAGCGATTGAAGCGGCAAGAGCCGGTGAACATGGTCGCGGGTTCGCCGTGGTTGCTGATGAGGTAAGGAAACTTGCCGAACGCACTACTAAAGCAACGAAAGAAATTTCAAATATGATAAAAAAAATTCAGGCTGAAACAGTTGGCGCGGTAAATTCAATTCAAGAAGGTACTGAAGAAGTTGAAAGCGGAAAACTACTTGCGAACGATGCCGGAGAGTCATTAACAAAAATAATCGATGGTACCAATGACGTGGTTGAAATTGTTTCCATGGTGGCAAAAGCAAGCGAAGAACAATCGAATGCCGCTGAATTGATGAGTCGAAATATTGAAGGTATCAATCAGGTTATTGGCGAATCGGCTATCGGTGTTAATGAGATTGCAAAAGCAAGTGAAGACCTTAACCGTTTGACCCTGAGTCTTCAGGATTTGATTGGCCAGTTCAAGATCAATTACAAGGAAGAATTTAGCAATAAAAAACTTTTGAATTCTGTTGATGACAATTACTAAAAAGTTAGAAATCTAATCTAAATCTTGTATGCCCTTTGAAACGGGCATACGAGATTTAAACATTATTTGCTGAATGACCCAATTTTTTATCGGAACAGCACACTTGCGAACACAGCAATATACTTCAACAATGCTAAACATGGGGCTAACATGATCGAAATTGCAATGCTGGTATTAGTATCAGCCACAGTCTTATCTTTACCACAATCGAAAAACGATTTGGAAATAATCTGTCTCAGGCACCTGGGGTAACCGTTTTTATGCCTGCTAAAAGCACGAATATCATCCTGATATTAATTTTCACCATGCTGGTTTATGTGATGACTCAGTATCTTGGGTTGTACGAGGGGGAAACTGAGTCTTATTTTGATACCATTCTTAAGCAGGCTCGTATTTGTGGCAGGAACATCGATACAAAAATATTTGAGTTCGAGGATGAACTGGCTTATTCGGTCTTCGAATTTGAAGAAGACCATATATTAAATTATTCTACCGAAAAAACCTCAAGATTGATTACAACTCATTTCAGGAGATTCTATTCCCAAAATCAGGATATGATCAAGGGAATTTATTTTGCAGACTCTTTGCAGTCTTATCTGTTCTCAAAATCACGCGAAAACTATTTCAACCTGCAAGTCAGCATACCCCCGGTAGAATTCGAGCCGGGAATAACAGAACCTCGTTTTATTGAAGCTGGTACCGACGAATATTTTATTCAGCCTTACGTGAACAAGAGCGGTATTCACCTGTATGATGTTATAGTGCTCATGGATATTCCAACACTCGTGAAAGGAGAATTTGGCAGATTTTACATCGGGAATAACTCCTACAATTATCTAATTAACAGCAAGGGTGAAATAATCCAACTTAT
>Ga0209692_10005545_pt1 | contig 10773 bp, 7 predicted proteins | sample tdDd472_FD_187129 | JGI IMG/M metagenome (GOLD analysis project Ga0209692, IMG submission 187129) | Marine sediment microbial communities from the Atlantic coast under amendment with organic carbon and nitrate - tdDd47.2 (SPAdes)... | ecosystem: Environmental > Aquatic > Marine > Coastal >...
CGAAGTCGAGGAAGAACAGATATGGCGACGGGTTGAGGATGCGCAGCGCTCGGTACACGGTGAACGGGTCGGCGGCGGTGCGCCCGCTCAGTCGCTGGCTCAGCACGATCTGGAAGGCGTCGCCGGCCAGGATGTGCTCCTTGGCCCGCCCCACCGCCACCTCGAACTCGGCCTGACTCGTGTTGGATGAAGCCTCCTCCAGACAGGCCGACGGCCCCGGGGTGGCGCCGGAGGGCAAGGGCCGGCGCAAGGCGTTCAGCAACCCATCCAGCCGCTCGGCGGCGCCGCGATATCCGGCCTCTCCCGGCTCGTCGTCCCGGGGCAACACCGCCACCTCGATCTCGCTCTTGACGTGATCGAACACCACCAGGGCGGCCGGGAACATGAGGCGGGCGTCGGGCAGACCCAGGTCGCCGTCCGTCGGCATGGCCACGCGCTCGAAGTGTTGCACCATCTCCCACCCCAGGTAGCCCACGGCCGCCCCCAGGGGCCCCGGCAGATCACCCACGGCATGGCGCCGGGCACGGTCCAGAGCCGCTTGCAGCCGGGCGAACGGGGCCGCCGCATCCAGGGGCGCCACCTCCGGTTCCCGATCGCTGCGTCGGGTGGTGGTGACGCCGTCGGTGAGCGACAGTTCCAGCTGGGGATCGAGGCCGATGAACGAGTACCGACCCACCTGGATACCCTGCTCCACGCTCTCGAGGAGGAAGGCGGCGCCCTGGTCGCGCAGCTTGAGGTAGGCGGACACCGGCGTCTCCAGATCGGCCGGGATGCGCCGACGGAGCGGCGCCGTGCGACCCTCGCGGGCGAGGCTGAGGTATTCGTCGAGAGCGGGCGTGACCATGGAACGGCTCCAGTCGTGAGGTTGCCCTCGGGCGCGGTCGCCGGGGCACAACAAAAAACCCGCCATCCAGGATGTGGATGACGGGTCGTCGGTTTCCGGTGCTGCTCAGCAGCGTTGCCTAGTCCGGTCCGTGACCTCCATCCACGCGCACGCTACGCCACAGCCACCAGGAGGTGGTCGCGATGAGGGAGGTGCTGGCGGGGACGTGGGTCATGGGATCTCCGAAAAACGGGAACGGTGGCAAGTCAGCTAGAGAGATGATACGGACCCTCGCACGAAACGTCAAGCCGACAAAATTGGCAATGCGACATCAAAAATCGCCGTTCGCCCCCAGGCGGCCTGAGAGAAAGCTCCGGCTCTCATCACGGTGTTCCGGAATCCGGCGGCTCCTCGACAGCGGCCGGTTGCAGGTCGTACCAGCGATATCCCGGCGCCCTGACCACGCCGCGATAACCGGCCGTTTCGAGGGCCTCTCGCCAGAACGCGACCCGCAGGGTGTCCTCGTAGATCTCCGCCACCTCGGCGGCGACGATTCCCTCGTCCCGCAAGCTGTCCAGCAGGACAGGCACGGCCAGCCGGCCTTGCTCGCAATCGACGAGGCGCAGACGCAAGCGCCGGGCAACGGGCGGCACCCAGCCGGACATCCCGTCGGTGGTGGGGCGCCCGGTGGCCAGGGCGCGATGCAGCCAGTAAGCGTCGGTCACACGCTCGTCGGCCTCGCCCGCCGGCGCCGGCAAGGAGAGCACGCCGCCGGCCAACACCGTCGACGACGAACCATGCTGCGGACGACCGTCCACGGGAATGGGCACGGCGAGCATGGCCATGGGCACCGACTCCAGCCAGACCAGGGCCCAGACCATGATCACCAGCACGCGACGCCAGGGCCACGACCGGGACACCATGCCGTGCAGGCCGGCGGTGGCCCACCAGGCCATGGCCACGGTCAGCAGGAAGATGAACCGCGAGGGGCAGCGGAAGGCCTTGAACGGCATGAGCACTTCCCGCAACCACCCGAAGGGCAGCATGATCCGGCGGTCGCTCCCCGGCGGGTACCCTCCCGAATCGCCGAACGACATCACGAAGCCCACCGCGCCGATGGCGGCCACCAGGAGGCCGAAGCCGCGCAGGCCACGCCAGCGCCAGACTCCGACCAGGGCGCAGAGCAGGGTCAACCAGCCCGGATGCAACACCGCATCGATGTTGAGCAGCGCCCGTTCGGCCGACGGCGCCCCGCCCCCCAGCAGGTCGGCCGGCGCCAGCCGATGGGGCCCGAGGTTGGTCAGGACGTGCAGGTGGGAGCCGAAGTGCTGGACGGCATCGAGCTCGCGGGTGTACTCCGGGGTCGTGGCCCGCAGCTGGAGATAGGGCCAGGCCAGTGCCAGGACCAGCACCGCCGCGGCCAGCGCCGGCAGGGCTAGCTGGGTCAGGAACCGCTGCAATCGCCGCCGTCGGGCGGCCTGCACCAGACCGAACACGCCGGCCACCGCCAGCACGAACACCGCGTCGGCGAACCCGTACCAGCCCCAGGCCGCCTGCACCACCAGGCAGACCACCGCCAGCCACCACCAGGGTCCCGCCGACCGCCTGGTATCGAAGCAGCGCCAGCCCCGCCACAACGCCGCCAGCATGAAGACCACCCAGGGCGGCGAGATCTGGTTGAGCATGCCCAGCTGCCAGCTGGTGAAGGGCGCTCCCAGCAGGACCAGGCCGCAGAAGCCGGCGCCCGCCAGACGCTGCGCCCGGGTTCCCTCCGGGCAGGTGGCCAGCCAGAGCGCGGCCCCGGCCAGCACCGTCAGCAGCAGGGTCAGGATCACGGCCACGTTGTAGAGAAGCGCCGGGCTCGGATTCATCAGATAGTGCAGCGGCGACACCAGCAGAGCCTGACCCAGCAGCGAGTCCATACCCACGAGGGAATTCTGGGACGGGAAGAATACCGGGAGTTTCACGCACGTGGCCGGATCCCACCAGTGCCGCACCATCCAGGCCAGGATCCCGCTCTGGAGGACGGCGTCCGAGCCCTCGAGGGTGCCCAGGACCGTGCGGTCGCAGCGCCCCAGCACCACCCTGACCTGGGCCAGGATGAGCAGGAGCGCGGGCAGCAGATAGACGGCGTCACGGCCATACCGAGACATTCTGGACCAGAGCTGGTTCATGGTGGAATCCGGGTCCCCCGTTGCGTGGATCCTGATGGTATCGAACACGAGATGCTATCACGAAAACCGACGCCGCCACAAGAACCGCCCCACGCCGGAGTTGTGCTCGAGGCCGACGATCACTATCCTGGCGCTCGGAACCAACGACCCTCGCCCGCCGGCCCGCCAGAGAAGAGGATGCCGCCATGACCGAACGCCTGACCGTCGACGTCCAGAGCGAAGTGGGACGCCTACGTGGCGTGGTGCTGCACCGCCCGGGTCCCGAGGTCCAGCACATGACCCCGGAAACCGCCGCGCGCGCCCTCTACAGCGACATCCTCAACCTGGCCGTGGCCGAGCGCGAGTACGACCAGCTCCAGGGCGTACTGGAGAAGTGGACCCGCACCTTCCAGTTGCGCGACCTGCTCTCCGACATCCTGAACAACAGCCGGGTCAAGGAAACGCTGCTGGGGCGCATATGCTCCCGGGAGCTGGTGCCCGACGTGTGCCGCGAGCTCCTGTCCATGCCCGCCGCCGAGCTGTCCCGCTGCCTCATCGAGGGCCTGCCCCTGGAGCGCGACAACCTCACCCGTTTCCTGAGCAACGACCGCTTCGCCCTGCCGCCCCTGCACAACTTCTTCTTCATGCGCGACGCCGCCGCCTGCGTGAACGGCCGCGTGCTCATCGGCCGCATGGCCAGCGCTGTCCGGGAGCGCGAGGCCCTCATCATGGAGGCCATCTTCGACTTCCATCCGGTGTTCGAGACCGAGACCGTCAATCCGCTGCGGCTGGGCCACGACAGGCCCGAGGTCACCATCGAGGGCGGAGATGTGCTGGTGGCTCGCCACGACGTGTTGCTGGTGGGACTGGGACAGCGCACCAGCACCCAGGCCGTCGACTTCCTGCTGGATCGCCTCAAGGAGCTGCCCGGCCCCCGCCATGTCATCGTGCAGGAGCTGCCCCGCGAGCCCGAATCCTTCATCCACCTCGACATGGTCTTCACCATGCTCGATCGCGACGCCTGCATGGTCTACGCGCCAGTGCTCATGGAGCACTCCCACTACAGGACCGTGCACATCGAGATCGACGGCGGCAAGGTCACGCGGATCCGCCATCTGCCCGATCTGCTGTCCGGTCTCAAGGAGCTGGGACTCGACCTGGAGCCTGTCATCTGCGGCGGCAGCGACCGCTGGGAGCAGGAGCGGGAGCAGTGGCATTCGGGCACAAATTTCTTCGCCCTGGCCCCGGGCAAGGTCATGGGCTACGAGCGCAACCAGCACACCATCGAGGCCTTGTCGCGGCACGGTTTCGAGGTGATTCCGGCGACGGATGTGGCCTCCGGCAAGGTCGATCTGGAGAGCCAGGGACGCTGCGTGGTGACGGTGGCCGGATCCGAACTGGCCCGTGGCGGCGGTGGCTGCCGCTGCATGACTCTTCCCGTGCGACGAGATCCTCTGGACTGACGTCGTGCCCCGTGGCATGCTGGCCGCTCCGCGATTTCGGCCCTCAGCGAGGGAAAGCCGGCATGTCTGATCAGTACCGCGATCTCTTCGAGCGTTCCGCCGACGCCCACCTCATCATCGAGGGTGGTCGGTTCGTCGATTGCAATCAGGCGACCGTGGAGATCCTGCGCTATCGCAACAAGCAGGAACTGCTCCAGACCCATCCCTCCCAGCTCTCCCCCGAATACCAGCCCGACGGGCGCCCATCCTTCGAGAAGGCCAACGAGATCATGGACCTGGCCTCGAAGGTCGGGAGCCATCGTTTCGAATGGGAGCACAAGCGAGCCGACGGCGAGATCTTTCCGGTGGAGGTGCTGCTGACGGCCGTACCTGGCGAGAACGGTCCGCGGCTACACACGGTCTGGCGTGACATCACCGAGCGCAAACGCCTGGAGAGCGAGCTACGGCAGGCGCAGAAGATGGAAGCCGTGGGCAAGCTGGCCGGCGGCGTCGCCCACGATTTCAACAACCTGCTGGTGGCCATTCTGGGCCACAGCGAGATGCTGGAATCGGCCCTCGGCCCCGGCTCCGATCTCCTCGTCCACGCCACCGAGGTGCGCCGCGCCGGCGAGCGGGCCGCCGATCTGGTGGGCCGGCTGCTGGCCTTCAGCCGCAAGCAGGTGCTCGCTCCCCAGGTCATCGACATCGTTCCCCTGCTGACCAATCTCAGCACCATGCTGCAGCGCCTCATCGGCGAAGGAATTCGCCTCGACACCCGGTTGCCCAGCTCACCGCTCTGCGTGCTGGCGGATCCGGGCCAGCTGGAGCAAGCGGTGGTGAACCTGGTGACCAACGCTCGCGACGCCATCAGCGAATCCGGCACGGTGACGCTCTCGGCCGAGCATCACCTGCTGCCGGCCCCCACTGCGGGCTCCAGGCTCGAGCTTTCGGCCGGCGATTACGTCATGATCACCGTGGCCGACACGGGCGCCGGCATCGCTCCCGAGGTCATCGAACGAATCTTCGACCCTTTCTTCACCACCAAGGGCCGCGGAGCCGGCACCGGCCTGGGTCTGGCCTCGGTCTATGGCGTGATCAAGCAGAGCGGCGGCGACATCGAGGTGACCAGCGAGGCCGGCCTGGGCACCTGGTTCCGCTTCTACCTGCCCCTCAGCCTGGAGTCTCCGCATCCGGTAGAGCATCCTACGGCCAGTCCGAAATCTGCCGGAGGGCAAGAGACCATCCTCATGGTGGAGGACGACGAGGCGGCCGCCACGCTCATGGCCAAGGTGCTGCGTCGGAATGGTTATACGGTGATCACCGCAGGTGACGGCCAGGCGGCCCTGGATCTCGTGACGAGCGGCAAGGCCAGGGGCATGGACATGGTGCTCACCGATGTGGTCATGCCGCGGATGGGTGGCCTGGAACTGGCCCGTCGCCTGCGCGAGCGGCTACCGGATCTGCCGGTGCTCCTGACCTCGGGCTACGCCGAGGAAGTGGTGTTTGGAACCCCCGGCGAGGCCGACGCCCACGACCTGCTGACCAAGCCGTTCACACCGGGGGAACTTTGCTCCCGGGTCCGTAGAATCCTCGACGATCGAAACGGCTGATTCGGCTGCCGAAAATTCCGGGTGATTCGCCGAGCCCGACGTCACGAACACGCCAGCGCGGCCGCGGAGCCACCCGCCAGATAGCCCGACGCGAAAGCCCACTGCAGATTGAAGCCGCCACAGGGACCGTCGAGGTCGAGCACCTCGCCGGCCAGACACAGCCCGTCCACCAGACGGCTCGCCAGGGTCTGGGGGCGAACGTCCTTCAACCGCACGCCCCCGCGCATGACCATGGCCGAGTTCCAGCCGGCGTGCCCCGTCACGGTCACCGTCACCCGGCCCAGAACCGCCGCCAGCCGGGAAAGGTCACGGTTGGAGAGTTCATTCACGGCATGGTCGGGATCCACACCGACGATCAACGGCAGCGCGTACACCATGTCTCGCGGGATCGTCTTCGTTCGATAGAGCCAGCCCCGGAGAGTGTGCTTGAACGTGCGCTCCCGTCCCCGGGTCAGCGCGTCGTGCCACCACGATTCCGTGTGACCGGATAGCTCCAGCTCCAGCGGTACCTCGTCGCCGTCGGCCAGCAACGGCGTGATCTCCCGTGCGAGGTCGAGGATCACCGGCCCGGCCAGACCGTCGCGGGTGAAGATGAGGTCGCCCCGCCCCTCGATGCGCTGCTTCCCCGGCCTCCGTACCCGGATCACCGCATTGCCGATGGTGTCCGCGCGCCAGTCGGCGAACCAGGTCTCACGGATGACCAGGGGCACCATGCCCGGGTGAGTCGGCACCAGCCCGTGGCCGCACTCCGCGGCCAGCGTCTGCCCGGAGTGGTCACCGCCGAGGGACGGGTAGCCGCACCCGCCGGTGGCCAGCACCACGGCGCGGCCCGGCACCGCACCACCGTCGGTGTGCACGCCCGTCACCGCCCCGTCCACCAGGTTCAGATCCAGCACCCGGCAGTCGGTGTGGACCGTCACCCCCAGCCGCGACAGCTCACCCGTCAGACCGTCCAGCACGCTTCGGGCCCGGTGGCCCACAGGGAACACGCGCCGCCCATCGGGTGCATGCGTCTGTACGCCCAGTTCGGCCAGGAAACTCTGCAACGCCGGGCTGTCCAGCGCCGCCAGCGCCGGCTGCATGAACCGCCCCTGCCGACCGAAGCGGGCCATGAACTCCGGCACCGGCAGGGTGTTGGTGAGGTTGCAGCGACCGCCGCCCGAGGCCAGCAGCTTGCGGCCGACGGTGGGGGCGGCTTCCAGCACCAGCACCCGCGCGCCGGAACGCGCGGCGACGATGGCCGCGGTGAGGCCGGCGGGACCGGCGCCGATGATGATGACGTCGTGCATGGGAGGAATCTAGCGCGTGGGTCGCCATCGAGACACAAGAAAGGGGCCGACCACCATGGGCCGGCCCCTCGTTCACGCGGGAATATTACTTCGCCAGCACCAGCTTGTGTGAGGCTTCGCCACCGGCTCCCGACAGCACGGCCAGGTAGGTGCCCGAGGGCACCACCTCACCGGCATCGTCGCGGCCGTTCCAGGACACCTCGTGCGCGCCGGCCTCGAGGGCTCCCTGCATCAGCGATCGCACCTGGCGACCGCGCACGTCAAACACCGCCAGATGCACCTGGCCAGCCTGCGCCAGGTTGATGGCGATGGTGGTGGCCGGGTTGAAGGGGTTGGGGTAGTTGCCCGTGACGGCGAAGGGCAGGGGCACCTCGCCCACACCCACCGGCGCCATCATGCCGATGGCCGCCATCTGGGCCTCGGTGAGCGGGGTGGCGAAGAACAGCTGGTGACCGTCCCAGGTGTCCTTGCCGATGCCGGTCCAGAGGTTGGCGTCGCCCGGCGGCGGGTCGGTGGTGGCGCCGGTGTAGGTCAGGAAGTCCATCTTGAACGACGTCTCGTAATCGGTCGGCAGCGGCACCACGCCGTGGACCCAGCTGAGGGTCTTGGTGTCGTCATCCCACTCGGTGAAACGGATCTGGCCCGTCTCGTTGTACTCGGCGATGGCCGCGTTGCTCGCACCGTAGTTGTGATGGCACTCGCCGCAGGTGCGGGCGCCCTCGCCGGTGATGGTGTGCGAGGTGAAGGGACCGAAGGCGGCAAAGGCGCTGCCCTCATACGTGAGCGACTGGAACGTGGCCGGGTAGACCTTGCCGTCCTTGGTGCGGTTGACCAGCAGCACGAAGTCGTGCAGGGGCTGCATGGCCCGCTTCACGTGGCTGTCCACCTGGCTCTCGAAGTGGCAGTTGTAGCAGCTGATCACGGTCTGGGCGTGGCAGCTGGTGCAGTGCAGGGCGCCGTCATGGGGATCGTAGTCGGCATGCTCCGGACTCTGGGTGGTGTGGCAATTCTCACAGTCGGCTTCGACGGCGCCGGGCTCGAGCATGCTCTGATAGACGGTGCTGCTGCCGTGCACGTCGGCACTGGTGTGGCAGTCCCAGCACACCATCCCCATGTCGCGGTGGACGTCGCTGTAACCCAGCACCATCGCTTCGGTCGCTTGCCGCCCGTGGCAACTCAGGCACTGGTCCTGGGAGACATTGAAGGAGGCGTCGTGGCAGTCGCCGCAGTCGGGGGTGTAGGGATCGGGATACGGATCACCACTGGCGTCGGTGGGCCCGTGGCACTCCACGCAACCCAGGTCCTCGATGGGCACGTTGGTGTAGGCCTCGAAGCCGCCGTTCTCGGCAGCGTACCAGTAGTCCTTGCCGGCGCGGGTCTTGTGCAGGCTGGTGCCGAAATTTCCCTGGGCCAGGGCCGAGGTGGCCACGGCGACCACGGCCAGGATCACGATCAGGGTGCGGAGGGATGGCATGTCGGTCCTCCCGTCGGTGGCGAGGGCGTCCCGGGATCGTTGCCGGACGGAAGGCCGGCGGATATGGAAACGAACCCCGAGCCGGAGACCGGGCCGAGCATAGCCGACGGCGCCGAGAACCGGCTCCGCAAAATCCAATGACTTCGAATTACAGAAACTAAGCAAGCACCTGTGTAAACGTAATTTACACGGATTTCAATCCCGTTTCGAGACGACATCTCGTTGTTTCACGAGCGTTTAGCGTGGTCCGATTCTCGATCATCGCGGCCAGTGGTGCGATACCGAAACTCGACATCGACGCCAAGGAGCCCGCGGCCGGAGTCGAAATTCGCGCTGCTCGGGCGCGGATCCCCTGCCGGGGAGGTTCCGTGTTCGCTCGGAGCAGGCGAATATCCCCAGAGAAAAGACCCCGGAACGGATGCTCCGGGGTCTGTTCCTGGTCGCCGACGCGGCTCGATCCGAACCTACTCCCTGCCGAACAACGCCTTCACGGCACTCCACGACTCGGTCTCCGTCGGCGTGGCGCAGTCCAGATACACCCCCAGGTGCAGATCCATGTGGTCCTGCGCCACCCAGTCCAGCAACGGCACCCGGTAGTAGGCGCCACCACCGTCGTAGGCTGCAGTCTCGAAGCCCTGCCAGCGGGGCGCGGTGAACACGTCGTAGCCCGCCGTGTCGGACACCAGGACCAGGGACAGCACGTCGCCGGGGTAGACCACCACGTCCGAACCCACGAGATCCAGGACCAGGGACTGGACGCCGGCCCCACCATCGATGAGCAGGTCGGCGCTGGCCAGCAGCGCCGCATCGCCCGAATCGGGGTGCAGACTCACCGTGGACCGCAACTGCAGGGTGACGGTCCCCGAGGTCGTGGCGCTGGCGTCGACCTCCGCCTCGATCCGGGACAGCACACCGCCGGCCTCGCAGGTGAACGTCTGGGCCCATTGCCAGCCCGTGATGAGCGGGGCCGGGGCGTCGGGACCGCCGACGATCTGTTGATCGAGGCAATGCTCGACCTGGGCCAGGGCGGGCACGGCGAGGGATACGGCAAGCAATAGAGCGGCGATGCGGAACATGATGGTTTCCTCGTGGCTGGAATGATCCCGACGCCGGCGCGGCGCCGGTCGTCGTCATGGTCGTGCACGTCCCATTGTATCGCGTCGCCGGGACCACCGTCAATCGACCCGGCGTCGATCAGGGGAGTGATCTTCGGGTCTCGCGTGCTATCTTGCGGCCAGTGCCAACCGCAACCGCGTCCGGAGGTATCCCGTGTCCAGCTGCCGTCACCTGCTCACCCTCCTGACCCTGGTGTGCTGCACCGCCGCGACCGCCCGACCCCACCACGAGTTCACGGGCTCCGGTCTGACATTCCGCGTCACGGCGGTGGCCGAGAACGTGATCCGTGTCCAGGCCGAACCCATGACCGCCGGCGCCGAGGTCGTCTTCACCTCCGAGGGCAGCGGCAAGGCCCCCATCGTCCTGCCGGGCGCCTGGTCCGATGTCGACCTGCAGTTCACCGATCATGGAACGCACCACAGCTTCACCACCTCCAGGCTGGAACTGCGGGTGCACGCCGATCCCCTGCGCCTCGAACTCCGCCGGCTCGGCGACGACCATGCTCTGTGGCAAGAGCTCAAACCCCTGCGCATCGCCGACGACGTCGCCATCCAGACCCTGGACAGCGCCCCCTCCGACCGCCTCTATGGCGGCGGCCAGCAGAACGGCGGTTTCGAGTTCAACGGTCGGCTCCTGGAGATCTCCTACTCCGGCGGCTGGGAAGAGGGCGACCGGCCCAGCCCGGCGCCGTTCTACATGAGCGACCGCGGCTATGGCGTGCTGCGCAACACCTGGGCCGACGGCACCTACGATTTCCGCTCCGACCACTACCTCACCACCTCCCACGCCGAGGCCCGTTTCGACGCCTATTACCTGGTGGGCGACGGCATCCACGACGTCCTCGATCTCTACACCCAGCTCACCGG
>Ga0209692_10005547_pt1 | contig 10771 bp, 5 predicted proteins | sample tdDd472_FD_187129 | JGI IMG/M metagenome (GOLD analysis project Ga0209692, IMG submission 187129) | Marine sediment microbial communities from the Atlantic coast under amendment with organic carbon and nitrate - tdDd47.2 (SPAdes)... | ecosystem: Environmental > Aquatic > Marine > Coastal >...
CAGCGAACTTAATGCTGTTGTCACCAATTTGTACATTACGTCCGCCATTTACTTCGATACCATTATCACCAGAGCGTTTGATTTTGTTCCAGAGAATGATAGCGTTATCGCTGTTTTTAACATCAATGCCATCATCGCCGACAGACTTAATGCTGTTGAAAACAATCATAGCGTTGTCAGAACCATTCTCAATATCGATACCGTCATTTGATTGGCCTGACATATGGTTTGTATTGATCACTGCATTATCTGAGTTATCAAGGTTAATGGCATCGCCAGAACCGTTGACAGGAGCACCACCGACTTGATCGCGGATGATATTGTTTGCAATTTCAATATCGTGTGATCTTATGGCACGAACACCTGTTTGCCCGCCGGTTATTGTATTTTCTGTCACTGTTGAATTGGAGCTTGTAATAAGAACAACGCCTTCATCTCCAAAATTAGTGATCATATTGTTATGCACAGTTGCATTGTCAGTGTTATTGCCTTGGATACCGTCATCACTGACGCCTATGATGGTGTTATTATTCACATTCATGCGCTTACTGTTTTTAACAAAAATACCATCACCAAGAACAGCACCATCAGGACCTGTAGCGCCAGTAACGCAGTTATTATCAATTTCTAAGTCGTCACTTGACGAGGCCTTAACACCTGTAGTTTGGGCATCAATGATATTTCTTGAAATTGATGCGTTATCGCTATTGTTAATATTAACGCCTGTGTTAGCTACGCTGTAAATAGTATTGTATCGCGCTACACTATGATTGCTATTTGTAATTACAATTGCATCAACGCCACCAATAATTATATTTCCACCAGCATAGCCTGAAGCAAATGGATTGTTATCTGTTACGCCAATTGTAGCATAGTCACTGTTTTCTACTAAAATGCCTGTTGTTGTATTATTGGAGCTTGATATTGCATTGCCCCAAATATCAACATCATTAACATCATTGGTGCCGTTAGTATTCTTAACGTGGATACCTGTTGCGCCTGCATTAAAAATAAAGTTGTCATAAACTTTTATGTCATAGGCATTATCAGCAAAAATTCCAGTGTTAGCGCCAGTCATGGTGTTGTCAAAAATCTTGACGGTGGCGCTGTTGTTAATGGATATGTTGTTGTCCGTGAAACCAAGGAATGCGTTACCATCAACAATTAGATTATTTGCTCCATCAGCAAAAATGCCGTTTGAAGCGAGGCCTAGCCCATCAAAAGTGAATGGGTCGATATTGACATTAGCAGCTGTCACAGTAACGAGATTTCCTGTTCCTGTTGCTGCATCATATTGCAATGTCGCTCCGGGTGCGCCACTTAGCTTAATAGATTTGTCGATAAGTAAATTTTCAGTGTATGTGTCTGCAGCAACGTTTACTGTTGCTCCGCTTGCAGCAACATCAATACCATCTTGAATTTGAGCGTTGTTGTTTTCGACATCAACAACACTCGCCGTACCAGTGATGGTTCCTGTCGTAACAATATCATCCCCCAATTGAACCTTAGGTGCATTAATTGTAGCGTTGCCAGAACCAAGATCGACATTGGCTCCTTGGTCAATGTCAAAGCCATGATCAGAGTTAACAACCAAGTGACCATTTCTTGTTATAACAGATCCGGTTGCGTTGACTTCTGCAAAGTAATGATCGGCGTTTAATGTAAGCGTACCGCCTTGTGTCATAACGGAACCATCAATTTCAATGGCACTCAAGCCGCCATTGCCGTTATGTGCGCTCAGAGTTAGATCACCAGAACCAGTTGTTATACCAACATGTGCCCCGGTATTGACAAAGATATCATCACCAGCAGTAATATTCAGATTGCCCGATGTCACAGCATTAACGTTACTGTCATATGTATAGAAAGAGTTATTAAAAATAATATCACCAGCAGCCGTCAAGTTTGTTGTACCAACACCACCCAAACCAACTGAATCTGTGACGATAATATTGCGATCAGCATTAAACTCCAGTGTTCTATTTTCAAAACTACCGCCTCCAAAACCATAACCAGTAGTCCCGCCAGGAGCATCAAAAGTAATATCACCGTTTCCTGTATTACCGCCAGACGTTGCAATAGTTACATTGCTTGTCGATAAGGCCATAGCAATCTGTATAATTCCCACTTGCGAATTAGTTGAAGGAACAAAGCTGCCACCTGGCGCATCGAAAACAATTGTAATATCGGTCGGATCAATCAACCAGAAGCCGGCTGTTCCATCAGAAGCGGTTGTATCAACATGACCACCTGCAATATCGATGAATTCATGACCAGAAGTTTCAATGAAACCGCCTTTGCCATCAAGCGCGCCGCCACGGGAAAAGGCCGCTCCTTTAAAGAACATGTCGCTTTCTGCAATCAAAGTAATGTCACCACCATTACCATTTGTAATGGCATCGGTAAGAAGAATGGCGTCTTCGGTTATATCAATGTTTTGTCCGGTTACTGCGATCTCACCGCCGCCTGTTTCGCCGGAAGCATTTAGTTCACCTGAAACGGATACCGTGCCTTTAGCTCCACCAGAAAGAATGATCTTGCCGCCTTTTTGCGTTACAGAAGCGACATTTACAATACCATCCATATTAATGATGTTATCTACTGCGTCTTTTGCTGCAAGCGCGGTAATTTGAACTTTGCCACCTTCAGCGTTAATTGTGCCTTTATTCTCGATGAGAGCATCGGAGAGTTCGCCATCAACAGCAATCTCAAGCAGGCCATCGCCATAAAGATCAAGGGTAACCGTTTCACCGGATGCCATTACGACGTTGCCTAGCTTAGCGTTGATCACGCCGTTATTTGTTACAAATGGTGATACGAATGCGGCCAAGCCGGCTTCGGCAACGTTGACCATTCCGTTAAGCTCAATAGAGCCGCTATTCACGCCATCAATAACATAGTCGCCGAAATCATTATTTAAGAGCTGGTCGTTATCAATATTTCCTGTTGTTGCCACAATCCCTGCAACGTCAACCATAGAGTTTTTGCCAAAAAAGACGCCATTAGCGTCTATGATGACTATTCTGCCATTTGAATTCAGATTGCCCAGAATTTTTGTAGGATCAGATTTTGTGTCGCGTACGGCCAAAAGAGCACCGTCGACATTAACAGTATGGCCAGAGTAAATATCTGCATTACCAGAACCAATGGCTCGATCTGTGTTTAACTTAATGTTTGTGACGTTGCCTGTCTCAGTGCCCGTGGTAAAGCTACCAGCATCTTGATTAAGGTTAGCCCATGAATGCGTTGGATCTGCTGCTTGGGAGGGTACTGCCATTGCTGCCATGGATACCGCTGTTAATGCGGATGATAACATCCAGCGCTTCGCTGAAACAGAATTACGAATTGCATTACGTTTTTTTTGTGCGCTCATGATCTTCCTTTTATTAAATAAATTTGTGTATTTTCATAAATACAACAAACGGTTATTTATAGTTTTATAATAGTAATTATCATTCCAAGTCCGGAAAGATATTATGTTAATTAATTGCATTTAGCAGCATTTGCCCAAATATGAGGAATTAATGACACTATTGTCTTGAAAAAGCAAGGAAATTGTATTGTGTAACAGAGCAATAATAAGAGTTTTGCCTTGCTGAATGCTTTATTAAATGCTTTAAATGTCTGCAATGATGAGGACATTGGTTTGCATTTTGATCTATTGTTTTTATTGTAAGATAGTTGCTTATCTGATTACCAAGCTTAATAGCGCATAACCCTATAGAAAAAGAGGCAAAACTAAGCCATGAAAATTACATCGGATTTTTCAAATAAGAAACATGCATTTACGTTATGTAGCGCGGTGGTTACTCTGTTGTACGCCACATCCTCTTTTGCGCAGGTGCCTGACACGGCTACAACGACAGCAGATCCGGGACGTCTTCAAGAGCAGCTTCAGACAAGCGGTACAATACCATCATTGCTAGATAGCATTGAAATTAAGAATATAAATCTTCAGAAGGCGCCAAAAGGTGCGGAGAATATTAAGTTTGAATTTAAACGCTTAGAGCTTGAGGGCGCCACTGTATATGGGGAAGATGAATTAGCGCCATTATATGCGGATAATTTGGGCACTACAATATCATTGCTGGATGTTTATTCGCTTGCCTCCGCGCTAACCAATAAATATAGAAATGATGGTTATATCTTAACGCAAGTCGTGGTGCCGCCACAGACTATTGAAGGTGGGGTTGTTAAACTACGTGTTATAGAAGGATTCATTGAAAATATTATTATCGAAGGCGTGGAGGAGGATGAAAGCTCTTTAAAGGTTATCCGTAACTATGCTAGTGGGATCGAGTTGAATAAAGCCTTGAATATTGCGGATCTTGAGCATCATTTGCTTGTTATCGGGGATCTTCCCGGCATGGATGCTCGCAGTGTACTAAGTCCTTCCAGTACTACTACAGGGGCCGCAGATTTAAAGATAATATTATCACGTGATCCTCATGAGGCATATCTTGGACTTGATAATTACGGTAGTCGTTATCTTGGTCCTATAGAGCTTACAGCTTCTGGTTCTTTGAATTCATATTTTGGTAATAATGAAAGAATCTCGGCACAAATTGTAGCCTCCCCGGATCCTGAAACTGATACAGAAGGATCTTTGGAGCTTGGTTATTACGCTCTTAGCTATCAACAGCCACTGCCTTTTTGGGGCATAGGAACAAATGTTGAGGTTGTTGCCAGCTATACGAATACTACGCCAGGATTTGATTTGGAGCCTTTTGAGGTAAACGGTATATCACAATATTTAAGCGCTAAGGTATCGCATCCATTTGTCCGTTCACGCTCAATAAATTTAACCGGTCACGCACTTTTTGATGCGCGTCAGGTCTCTAGCCGCAACAATGTTCAGGACACATTGCGTGATAACATACGGGCATTCCGCGTAGGTGGTAATTATCAGGCAATGGACAAAATCTTTGGTCTGGGGATTAACTCGCTTAGCATGGAATTCTCAAGAGGCCTGGATATATTTGGGGCAAGTGATCGTTCTGATGCTAATAAAACCCGCACACTTGGTAACCCTACTTTTACAAAAGTTACCGCTGATATGCAAAGATTACAGCGTGTTACGTCTGGTATTAATTTGTTTGTCGCAGCGGAAGGGCAGTGGTCTTCCGGCCCTTTACTAAGCTCGGAAGAGTTTGGTGTAGGCGGAACAAATTTTGGACGAGGTTATGATTCATCGGAAATTATCGGCGATGACGGTGTTGCCGGAAAAGCTGAAGTTCAATGGAATAATCCCTATGACACTGATATTTTCAATAATTACCAACTTTTCGGCTTCTATGATGTTGGACGCACATGGAATAAAGATGCAACAACAATCAGCCAGAAAAAAGATATAATTACTTCTACGGGTTTTGGAATTCGCGCCGAATTTTTAAACAAGATTAAAGCCGATTTGTTCTTTGCGTTACCTTTAAACAGAAATGTTCAGACACAAGGCGATCAAGGGGGCAGATTTTTCTTTAAGATAGGTCGTTCTTTTTAAGTAGTGCTTCGTTAAAGCTTAGTCTCTTTTGTGGAAGTTAGTAACTAAAGCAATGGCTAATATTAACAAAAAAGAGCCAAATATGTATCCAGTTATTTTATCAGGTGGTTCGGGCACGAGGCTTTGGCCACTTTCGCGTCCGCTGTATCCAAAGCAGTTTCTGGCTCTTCATACAGATAAAACTTTATTTCAGGAAACTTTGTTGCGTTTAGAATCGCTGGATTTGCATGCTCCAATTATAATATGCAATGAGGATCATCGCTTTATTGTTGCGGAAAATATGCGCACGATTGAAATGGAGGCGCAAGCCATTTTCCTTGAGCCTGTAGGGCGTAATACTGCCCCGGCTATAGTGATCGCAGCTTTGGAAGCTCTTAAAGAAAATGAAGAAGCTATATTGCTCGTCATGCCTGCAGATCATGTTATTGATAACACCAAAGCTTTTTCTAAAGGCGTTAAGGCAGCAAAAAAACTTGCACAAAAGGGACGTGTCGTAACCTTTGGTATTAAGCCAACACACGCGCATACTGGTTATGGATATATTAAAACAGGCGAGGGGATTACTTCGGATGCATTTCAGTTAGCGGGATTTAAAGAAAAACCAGACGCTAAAACGGCAGAAGAATTTATAGAGCAGGGCAAATACTTGTGGAATAGCGGCATGTTCTGTTTTAAAGCACGCGTATACCTTGAGGAATTGGAAAGACAGCATCCGAACATAATTGCCTGTGTGAAAGCTTCTTTAAAAGATGCAAAAAGTGACATGGATTTTGTACGTTTGAGCGCGGAACCTTTCAAGAAATGCACAGATATATCAATCGACTATGCGGTTATGGAGCATATTGAGCATGGCTGCGTTGTTTCTCTTGATGCAGGATGGAGCGATATTGGCTCGTGGGATGCGCTGTGGGATGTGTGTGATAAAGACAAAGATGGTAATGTCTTCAAAGGGGATGTTATTGCCAAGAACTCTAAGAACTGCTTTGTTCACGGAAAGAACAAATTGGTGTGTACACTGGGACTGGATCAAGTAGTTATCGTTGATACAAAGGATGCTTTGCTTGTAGCTCACAAAGATTACGTGCAAGATATTAAAGATATAGTTGGTGATTTAAAGAAATCTGATCGCAGCGAAGTTTTACATCATCGCACCGTTTACCGTCCTTGGGGGCGCTATGATTCCATTTGTGTTGGAGAGCGTGATCAAGTTAAACGCATATCGGTAAAGCCGGGCGCTAAAATTTCCTTGCAAAAGCATTTTTACCGTTCAGAACATTGGATTGTGGTTAAAGGAACAGCTCGGGTTACACGAGGAGAAGAAACCTTAATGCTTTCCGAAAACCAATCCGTATACCTTCCTGTGGAGATTGTGCATGCCCTTGAAAATACTGGTGAAATACCTTTAGAATTGATAGAGGTGCAAACAGGTAGTTATTTAGGCGAGGATGATATTTTGCGTCTTGAAGACCTTTATGGCCGCACGTAAAAAATTTAGAAAGCAAAAAACACTTAAACTTATTATTTACAAAAAAAAGAGGATCTTGCTTTGACACAAAAAACCGCACTCATCACCGGTACTACCGGTCAAGATGGAGCTTATCTAACAGAGCTGTTATTGAGCAAGGGTTATATGGTTCATGGCATTAAAAGGCGTTCATCCTCCTTTAATACGGCTCGCATTGATCACTTGTATCAAGATCCACACGAACCCGAACCTCAGCTTCGTTTACATTACGGAGACATGACGGACTCTACGAACCTTATAAGAATTGTTCAAGACGTTCAACCTGACGAGATTTATAACCTCGCAGCTCAAAGCCATGTTGCGGTTAGTTTTGAAAGCCCTGAATATACGGCTAACTCTGATGCTCTTGGTACTTTGCGTTTGTTAGAGGCTATTAGGATACTCGGTTTAGAAGATAAAACGCGTTTTTATCAGGCTTCTACTTCCGAGCTATTTGGTAAAGTTCAGGAAACGCCGCAATGTGAAACGACGCCATTCTATCCTCGTAGCCCGTATGCAGCCGCTAAATTGTACGCATACTGGATAACGGTTAACTATCGCGAGGCATATGGTATGTATGCCTGTAACGGAATTTTGTTTAACCACGAAGGGCCAACAAGAGGGGAAACCTTCGTTACACGTAAGATTACCCGCGCGGTTGTCGCTATAGAAATGGGGCTGCAAGATAAGCTTTATATTGGTAACATTGATGCAAAACGTGACTGGGGACATGCTAAGGATTATGTCGAAGGCATGTGGCGTATGCTGCAACAAGAAGAGCCTGAAGATTTTGTTTTGGCAACAGGCGAAACGCACAGTGTGCGCGAGTTCATGGAGCTGGCTTTCGCTGAGAGAGGGGTTGCTATCGAGTGGCAAGGTGCTGGCGTTGATGAAAAAGGGATTGATGCAAAGACAGGGCGTGAGTTGATCGAGATTGACCCACGTTATTTCCGTCCAACAGAGGTTGAGCTTCTTTTAGGGGACCCATCCAAAGCGCATGAGAAGCTTGGATGGAAGCACACAACAGCTTTCCCACAGTTGGTTAAGGAAATGGTAGAGTCTGATCTTAAATCGATTGCAGCAGAAGAAGGGCAGCGCCATCACGGGGATGAATAAGTATCCTGCCCCCAGTTCCAAAAGAGTCTTCATTAACTTCCCTTTTTTTGAAAGCAGAGTCTGATTCTTGGTTATCTGGGATGACTATGCCTCACATCATCATCCATATCGATGTCAGCTTTGTCTCCTGACGTTTCTGATTGTGAATTTAGATCAAACCGATCGATTAACTTTTGTGAAACAAACCGATTATTATTTTCATCTATGGGAATTATTGCTAAGGGTACTAGTGTGCGCTCTATCAAATCGTTATGCAGTGATTGCCTATCTGAACCCAAGGCAGTAAATGTCCCATTTTTATTTGCGTGCAAAGGTACCACATCTTTGAGAATTGGATCTAAAACATAATGCTGTTCTTCATCTACTACTACTAAAACAGCATGTCCAGAGCCGCCCATGCGATTATGGTAAGCATCCGCCATAAAATAAGTTATGGATTCTTCATCAAAGCCAGCATAGCGCAATAAGGCCAGAGATAGCTTAGCTTTGTCATCGCAATCCCCATAGCGCCATTGTTTAAGAGTATCAAGAAGAGATGAACAAGGTTCGTCGGCGCCATAAATTTCCCTTTTATTGTCTGGGGATTTCATGTTGTCACTGACAAAATCATGTATCAAAGACATTTTCTCATAAGCAGGGAGGTCTTTTATATTATCCAGAAGAGTCTGAATAGGAAGTGGCAAGGTATCTATTGGCGGTAGAGCACCTCGAAAATATGCATGGTTATGTTTATTGTTACCGAATTCTCCTCTTTTTGTCCCGTATTTCCAGAACGGATCATTTTCTAGGCTAACCATGATTTTCTCTAGTCTTTGTTATATCCACCCATGCTTTATTATTAAAGCATTATTATTTTCATAATCGCAAGAAAATTATTGGCTGGGTACGGGCGAGATTTTTTACTTGAAAAAGGAAGGCTAAGTGCTTATCACTAGCTATCCCCTTCTAAAGGGCCCTTAGCTCAGCTGGGAGAGCGCATCGCTGGCAGCGATGAGGTCGTCGGTTCGATCCCGCTTAGGCTGTAAGGGTTAAAACATATGCTGGGTAACGTTCTCCAGATATGCCTCTGTAAATAAAAACCTCCTCAATAATTCATCGGCCACACCTCTGCCACACAGAGGAGTGATTAACGATGGCATCTATTCGAAAACGTGGAAGCAAATATCAGGTTCAGGTAAGGAGATCTGGGAGCAAACCTCTCTATAAGAGTTTTTATAAACATGCTGATGCTATGGAATGGGCAAGAGCAATGGAATCAAAAGCAGATCGATATGATTTGCCCATATCCATGACAGATATTAAGCACATTAAAATCAGGGATGTTTTGATACGCTATCGCGATACTGTATGTGTAAGAAAGAAAAGTTACGAGACAGAGCGCTATATGATTGATGCGTTTCTGAGAACACGAATAGCTAATCGTGATTTAACAAACGTTACCCCAGCAGAGTTTTATACCTATCGTGAGAGGCGATTAAAAACAGTGAAGCCATCAACAGTCAATCGAGAGTTTGGTATATACAAACACGCTTTTGATACGGCTTTAATAGAATGGGGGTTTCCAAAATTTAATAATCCATTGGAGAATATCAAAAAGCTCAAAATGAATAATGGTAGAAATAGGCGTTTGCAAGAAGGAGAATTTGAACGCATAGAACAAGCAGCATCTAAAATAAAAAATCCTTATGTTATGCGGATTTTTTATTTTGCTTTAGAAACAGCAATGCGACGGGGTGAGATATTAGGAATACGATGTAGACATATCGATTTTGAAGCCAGAACCCTCCATATTCCCATCACAAAAAATGGACATAGTCGTACAATTCCACTAACTGAAAAAGCTGTGGAGATACTGCAAAACATACCAAAGTCAAAGGATAACAGGATATTTCCGATAACAGCCAATGCGTTTCGTTTGTCATGGGTTAGATTGATTGTAAGGGCAGAAATTGAAGGGCTTTGCTTCCATGATCTTCGCCATGAGGCTATAAGCCGATTTTTTGAGCGTGGCTTAAGTATTCCAGAAGTTGCCCTTATTAGCGGTCATAGAAGTTATGTTATGTTACAACGATATACGCACCTTAAGGCCGAAGACATAGTGAGGAAATTATAATGGCGGATCAAAAACAAAGACGTAAAACACCAACAAAATTTATAAGCTTCGAGATAGCACTCAATGAGTATGAATTAGAAATCGAGAGCGTGGTTAGTCTTCTGAAAGATGGGTATTTGGTAGCCTTTGGTAAATTTGATAATGATTTTACAGGCAATGACCAGAGGGAACGGTTGCGGAATTGTGATATTGAACCGTTTGTGTGGCGTGGTGATTATAGTTGGGAATTTCATTTTCATAATTTTTCATTAACAAATGAAGATTTGCAGTCCTATTCTAAAATAAGATTTGTACGTAAAGAGTTTGAGCGGGTTATTTCACTAGAGTTTGCTCCTAAGAAAATTAAAGCGCGTTGGTATAACTGGGAAATAATAGCCTTACAGATTTGCGCATATATGCACAATAAAGAATTACCGTCAACAAAGGGGGCGTGGTTTAACGCAGTACTATCGACTATTCCGTATTTTCAAACAGGTGCAAAACCTGATTATTCAGTGATGGATGATCATCTAGGGATTGTATGGGAATCTCTTAATTC
>Ga0209692_10005548_pt1 | contig 10761 bp, 9 predicted proteins | sample tdDd472_FD_187129 | JGI IMG/M metagenome (GOLD analysis project Ga0209692, IMG submission 187129) | Marine sediment microbial communities from the Atlantic coast under amendment with organic carbon and nitrate - tdDd47.2 (SPAdes)... | ecosystem: Environmental > Aquatic > Marine > Coastal >...
TGGCACCTGCGTCCGACAGGGTAAATTACCATGAAGGCCGAAAGGTTCTGAGTATCGGCCTTCTCTTCGCCCTGCTCGCGACAATTATGGTCGCGGCGGTCGTCATCGGCCCCTTCGGACTCACTTTCGACAACGTGTTTCAGGTATTATGCGCCCACCTGTTGCCGGGAGGCGATATGGAGGCGGTCAACAAGCTGCACAACACCGTGGTTTGGGATATCCGTCTGCCGCGAGTACTGCTCGCTGCCGCTGTCGGCGCAGCTTTGGCTGTCTCTGGCGGCGTCTTTCAAGGATGCTTCAAAAATCCGCTGGTAGAGCCGTATATTCTCGGAGCCTCCTCGGGAGCGGCTTTTGGCGCGGCCTTGGCCATCGTGCTCCAGACCTTCCTGCTGTCGCTCCAGTTGTCAGCCTTCATCTTCTCGATGATTGCCGTGTTCGGCGCATACTCACTGGCAAGGGTGCGCGGCGAGACGCCCATCGTCACCCTTATCCTGGCGGGTGTCGTCATCGGCTCCATTTTTACCGCACTGGTTTCGATTTTGAAATACATGGCTGCGGATGCGGCCCTGCGTGAAATCGTATTCTGGCTCATGGGCGGTTTCTATTATGCAGTGTGGAAAGACGTGGCGCTGGTCCTGCCGCCCGTCATCGGACTCACATGCATTCTCTGCATGTTGGGTTGGAAGTTGAACATCATCTCCATGGGTGACGAAGAAGCTCGGACTCTCGGAATCAACCCGGAAAAATACAAAAGCATATTCATACTGTTGGCAACGCTCATGACAGCCCTGTCCGTATCCATAGTCGGTATCATCGCATGGGTGGGCCTCATGATGCCCCACGCCGCCCGCATGCTGTTGGGGCCGGACCACCGCTTCATGCTGCCAGGTGCCGCCATCATGGGCAGTATATATATTGTGATCTGCGACACCTTGGCGCGCAACTTGACCAATACGGAAATACCGGTAGGGATCATCACTTCCATTCTGGGAGCGCCCTACCTAATTTACCTTTTGCGAAGCAAAGGCAAATCAGCCTTTGGAGGGTAACAATGCTGCATGTGAACGACCTTTCCTTCAACTACGGAGACGTCCCGATTCTGGAGAATATCAGCTTTCAGGTTGAGCGCGGCCAATTGTGCGGCCTCTTTGGCCCCAACGGGTGCGGTAAAACAACACTCTTCAAATGCTGTCTCAAATTCCTTGCCCACAATTCCGGTTCCATACACATGAACGACCAGGATGTGCAGCGAACTTCAATAAGCAAAATGGCCCGCCTGGTGTCTTACGTACCGCAGGAACACAAACCGCCCTTCCCCTATCTGGTCAAGGACGTGGTGCTCATGGGTCGAACACCGCACTTATCAGGATTGTTTGGTGTACCGAACCACCACAAACGAAAAGTATCCGAGGCCATGGAACTTATCGGAGTTACGCACTTGGCCGACACACCGTACAACCAGCTCAGCGGCGGGCAACGGCAAATGGTTCTCATTGCCCGGGCCGTAGCACAGGAAACCCCATTGTTGTTCCTCGACGAGCCGACCTCGGCACTCGATTTCAGCAACCAGATCAAGATCATGAACATCCTGCGGCAAATAGCCGATCAGGGAACCACCATTGTGGCTTGCACTCACGACCCCAACCATGTCCTGTGGTTCTGTGACAGCGTAGTCGTTCTGGACAAACAGCGATTTGTCACCCAGGGGAAACCGGTCAACGTCATGTGCGACACGGTGCTGGATGACATATACGAAGACATGTGTCGGGTTCGCCAGTGGGAATCCACTCGAATGGTACTCCCGCGACATGTAGCTAATCTGGAGGCAAACGCATGACTCACGAAACAGAAATAACAAGCATTGATTGGAGCAAAGAATGGGACCGAATCTATGCTCAGTCGTCGGTGACAATGCGTCGGGCCAGCAGGCCGTCATACTGGGACAAACGGGCCAATCGTTTTAGCTCCATGGACAACGGAGCCTCTGGCCGCGTTCAGGCTGTGTTGGACCATATTGGCGTCGACAACAAAACCACCCTGCTGGATATCGGCTGCGGCCCCGGCAATCTCGCGATTCCGCTGGCCAAATCGGCAAAAAACGTCACGGCACTTGATCCAGCCAAAGCCATGCTGGAAAAGTTGACGCAGCATGCCGAGCAAGAAGGAGTGACAAATATACAAAGCCTCAACAAAGGCTGGGAAGAAGCCGTTCTGGAGGGAGACGTCGATCCCCACGACATCGTTCTTTCGTCATATTCACTCATCATGAAAAATATCGGCAAGGCACTGGCCGCCATGAACGCAGTAGCCAAACGCACCGTCTGCGTATTCTGGTTCGCCGGGAGGGAATGCTTCGGCTACGACAAGTTCTGGCCTGCGCTATTCAGGGAGAAATACCATGCCGGACCAGACCACACGATACTTCTCAACATATTGAACTCGATGGGCATTCACCCGGAGGTGTCCATTATCCCCCAGCAACACGTAACCAACTATGCCGACATGGACGACGCCGTGCAATGCTGGGCCGATAATCTCTACGTATCCTCCAATGAAGATCGCAATATCATACGCAAAATCCTGCCCGAGATAATCAGCACCCAAACAGGAAGCCCCGTGTACACACGCAATGTTCAAACCGCAATGCTCTGGTGGCACAAGCAATAACCAAGCGAATAGGTAAACCCAACAGGACATATCCGCTCTCCTGAAATATTTCAGAGGAACTTTTGTTGCTCAGTCAAATTTCACGAAAACACATCATAACAAACGCAAATCAAAAAACGATGACGCCAGGCGGGGCACGCCTGGCGTCATTCTTGTTCATGCCCACTTTCCGAGGTGATGGGGGCAATTACGGAGTGAGGCTAAGGGGTATATTGGTTAACGAGCTGTTGCAGCAGCACTCGACTTTTTAGGAGCAAAACGGGAAGACGTCTCCGGAGCCCACAGATGACATACGACGCCACCTATTATCAAAGTCGCAATACAGGCACCCAGGGCGGCATAAATGCCATACTTTTCACTAACGATGGGAAGCAGAAACGCTCCACCACCAGCGCCGATACGACTGACTGCGATGGTCAGGCCAACACCGGACGCACGCAGTTCCGTGGGGAAAAGTTCGGGCGGATAGGCGAATTCAAGGACAATGGAAATGGCAAGCACCGTTGAAAACGCGGCAAGCATCGTCAAAGAAAGCACACCGGGCATATTGGGCCAAATGGTCATGATCGCCAGAACTAAACCAGCACCATAGAAGGTGAACAGCAGGAAAGCTCTACGAGAGATTCTATCGATGAGCCACGTGCCAATCAGTACGCCGACGATGGTAAAGACGTTGTACATCACACCGGAAGCATATGGATTTTCAATGTTCAGGCTCGTAAGAACGAGAGGCAGGAAAATGCTGATGGCGAAAAACGGCAACACCTGGCAGGCGAAAAAGACACAGGATACAAGTGTATTGTAACGAAGTTCAGGACTGAACAGACGGAACCAGGAAGCGGACGGAGCCTCTTTCTGGGCAACAGGCAGACCATAGTCCTTGCCAAGATACTTGTGGATATTCTCCAATGCTTTTCCCACACGTCCATTCTGAGCCAGCCAGCTGGGAGATTCGGGAACACCAAAACGAAGAAGCACTGTAATAGCTGCAGGAATGGCAGAAGTACAAAGCACCCAACGCCAGCCATTGTCACCAAGACCTTCCATGAAAAAGCCGACGATGTAGGCAATAACATATCCGACTGTCCAGGAGACAAGAAGCCATGCAAGAAAACCCGAACGCTTTTTGGTAGGAGTCCATTCACTCAACAAGGCAATGCCGACGGTATAATCAGCACCGATGCACATACCAAGCACAAAACGCAAAACTGCCAGCACCAACGGGTCGGAAACAACGAACTGCGCAAGAGACAACAAGACAGAGGCAAGCATAACCGTAGCAAAAAAAGGTTTTCTGCCAAAACGGTCAGCAGCGGGACCAACAACAAAACTTCCAAGCAAAATCCCAAACAAGGACGCAGCTCCAAGAACACCGAGCCAAAAGCTGGTCAGCCCCAGAGGTCCTGTCGCATAGCTGAGCGCAATACCAACAACGCCAAGTATATACCCGTCGGTAATTTGGCCCATAAATGCACCAGCGGCGATTTTGCGATGAATCGGGAAAGATGGAGCATCTTCAAAACTTATACCTTGGTTCTGTCGCTTACCACTCATAATTATCACCTTTTGTAAAATTGTCCTGATTACAAATTATTGTTTCACATGCACAGCATCACTTTTAAACAACGCAATAATACTGTTATGCATACAACCAAACAGTCGAGTTAAAATCAGTACCCTCCCCCCCATCAGTCTCAATAAAACAACGTATATGCGTTGACCCTCTACTTCCCCTATGGACTGTGGAAATGCGTCAATCACTCCGCATATCACCCTCAAAAAAAGCCTATTTGTTGTCCCGCCAGCGTGCACAGAGTGAATTCTCAATGCGCAACTGGTCGAGAAGACGACCTGCAAAATGCTGCATCATGTCATCGATAGTCGTTCTGGAGTCATAATATGCTGGACAGAAGGGGGCGATAACTGCACCGGCCTCTGTTAAAGTCTGCATATTGCGAAGATGAATCATTGTCAGAGGAGTCTCTCTTGGAACGATCACTAGCTTCTTGCGTTCCTTAAGAGACACATCAGCAGCACGATGGATGAGGTTCACACCAGCACCACAGGCAATAGAAGCCAGTGAACTCATGGAACAAGGACAGATAATCATGCCATCATGCTGCCATGAGCCACTGGATGGACCGGCGGTCATATCTTTAATGTCATGAACCGTGTGGACGTGCTTTTTAAGTGACAGGTCACTGCCACGAAACTCTGACTGCATCACCACTTCAGCCCCGCCCGACACGATAAGGTGGACTTCCAGGTCCTTTAGCCCGGCATAATGACGCAGGAGCTTTTCAGCCAGCGGCATACCACTTGCTCCAGTCACACCAACAACAATACGATGCATATAACCTCCCGTCCGAATCACAGAATCAAATAACAGTGGAATGGACCCTATGATCTCTCAATCATTGGAAGTCCTGTCTTACTCAACGACGCAAATGGCATCCATTTCGATCAGGCATCCGCTGGCGAGATTGCTTGTCTCCACACAAAGGCGAGCGGGACGATGGTCGCCCATGAAATTGGCGTACACTTCGTTAAACTCCGCAAAATCATCCCAGTTCGTGATGAAAACGGTCGTTTTTGCAATGTTGGTGATCTTCAGCCCGGCTGCATCAAGCACGGCATTCAGGTTTGCAAGTGTCTGGGCAGCCTGTTCAGCCATATTTGATCCGACAACCGTCCCGGCAACGGGATGAAACGGCACTTGCCCGGAAAGGTAGTATGTATTTCCGGCTTTCACTGCGTGTGAATACGGGCCTACTGAAGCACAGGCCTTGGGTGCATGAATAAATTCCACAACAATCTCCTTTGTCTGATTTTGCGCTGTGCAGGCTCCTCTGTTTTCGAGACAATCGACAGTTCGCTGTCACGTAACGAAGCAGGTGCACCGCTAGCCAACGACACGGATTTCGCCGAGGGCTAAATATTAAATCAATTATTTCAGATAGATACGTTTTTAAATGAACAAAAAAATGATGATCAGGTGAAGCCAGGAAGGTTGCACACCGTCTGCACACCTCTCGCTGGAACAGGATATGATCCTGCGCTTCCACCGAATAAAATTCCTATGCCTTTACGAGGACTCCTGCTGCGGGGAGTGTCTTATGCCCGAAGAGGAGCCCCCAGGAGGCGTAAGGTGCTTGTGGCCGCCTGGGCCAAATCCCATTTTGGCACGACCACAAGCACTTTTTTCTAGATTTCGTCTTTGGCGCTGAATTCTTCCCAAGCCAAACGGACGCGTGCACCAGCAGTACGGAACGGGTCCGGCGGCAACCAGCTGGGCTTGGCAATGCGACGCAGGAAGTTGAGTTCATCGCTCTTAACGCCGCTGATCCATTCTGCAATGTAGTGGCCCATCATGCATGTTTTCGCCACGCCGGCTCCTTCACCGCAGGCAGAAGCAAACAGGTTGGACGACTTCTGCGTCATCAACGGACGGTAGTTCATGGTCATGTTGATCATGCCGCCATAAACAAACTCGAAGTTCACATGGCGAAGGTTGGGGAAACGATTCTCAAACGCTTTGCGCAACTTGGGAATGGACCGCTGAATGCGCTGGTGAGACGTGGTGAGCTGCGAGTTGAAGGCAAAACCGTTACGTACGAAAATACGCTGGTCAGCGGTGTAACGCACTGTGGTTCCGGCAGGATGGCCTGCGGTACAACCCCAAGGCTCGACGCCTTCGAAGTCCCTCAGTTCATTGTCAGTCAATTTGCGAGTGAACGCACCGTAGGAAAGCACGGGACAGAACACGTTTTTGACAATGCCGAACTGTTCGATGAAAGGACCGCCGGTCACGATAACGTGTCCACCGGTGATGGTTCTGCCGTTTTTCAGGACAACAGACATTGTGCTGCCTTCGTCAATGCGCAGAACAGGTGTCTCTTCAAAGATTTCAACATTGTCAGGCAAGGTGGTGCAAAGACCGCGAAGCACGTCTGCGGGGTTCACCAGCGTGGAGCCTGCGGTATACAGGGCCTTGGTATAGTACTTGGTACCGAGACGACGATTCAGCTCTTCGCCTTCATAAATCTGGTAGTTAACGCCCATCTTTTCAAGATCATGCACTTCAGTGTCGATCATCTTGTAGCTGCGGGGATGGCAGCAGCAGACATACTTGCCGCTGTCACGCCAGTCCACATCGATGCCGCTGTTATTGATGGTGTCACGCATTCTGCCGATAATGGCGGTGTTCAGTTTGAAGTACATCTTGTTGTCTTCAAAAGAGGAACCACCGGTGTCACCGAAATCATGAGGGACATCGATAATGAATCCGGCGTTCTTGCCACTGTCGTTATTGCCAATCGTGATGGCCTCGATCAAGGCAATCGACTTATCAGGATTCAGTTCCGCAAGACGGCTGGCTGCCCCATAACCACCGTAACCAGCGCCAACGATAATAAAATCGTACTTGTCGCTCATATCTTCAGGAGACTTAAAAGTGTGATCTTTATAAGAAGACATTTCAAGCCAGCTCTGGCCGGTTGTCGTTGGAAATAATTTTACTTCATGCATGATGATGCTTCCCTTGTTTAAAGTGAACGCTGTCAAAAGGCAGCTGACAAAAAAACCTGTCAGATAACAACCCGTTGTCGAAGCGTCTCTCCCTTTCCTCACAGCTCCGATTTGGGCGGCGTTGCGGAGGCAAGAGCGGCGGCTCTTGCCTCGCAACCAATCGGGAGACAGGGCAAAAGGCTCAAAGCCTTATCGCCCGTCCCTCCGGCTAATCGTTGGGATGCAACACTATGCGCGCATCCGCCACGGCCAGCCCTTTTTCCCATGCGAACACGGGATTCAGATCTACTTCAGCGATATCCCGCAACTCATTCACCATGTGCGAGATCACGCATACCGTTTCCGCCAGGGCTTCAACATCGCAGGGGGCAGAGCCTCGAGCTCCTTCCAACAATTTGTGACCCTTGATTTCACGTACCATTTGGCGACAAGAAGGCATGTTCACCGGTGCGACACGGAAAGAGATATCCTTCAGAATTTCAACAAAGATTCCACCAAGGCCGAACATGACTGTGGGACCGAACGTGGTATCGTGGCTGGCACCGATAATGCATTCCACGCCGCCAGGCAGCATGGGGGTCAGCATCACACCGAAGATGTCAGCATCAGACTTATACTTGAGACCATTATCCACAAGGCGTGCATATGCATCGCGAGCTGCCTGAGCCGAATCGATACTCAACGCCACGCCTCCGGCGTCGGTCTTGTGCAGGATGTCAGGAGACACGATTTTCATGACGACCTTGCCGCCAAGAGCCTCGTACTTCTCAGCCGCTTCATCCTCGTTGCGGGCAAGATGGCATTCCGCGAGAGGCAGGCCGTAGGCGCTCAGCACTTCACGGGCCTCGGTTTCTACCAGATTGATGCGGCCGCTCTTGCGCACAGCGTCAAACAGGGCATCAACCTTTTCCTTGCGGTCTGCGGGCAGAGCCGGAAGTTCGGCTTGAGCCTCTTCCTGCAGAGCCTTGCGATTATCACTATAATCAACCAGTGCACCCATGGTGCGCATGGCTGCCTTAACGGAGTCGAACACCGGCACACCATTATCACTGATATAGGCGAGGCATTCGGGACGCTGGGGAGCATAGATGGAATGCATGACAACAGGCTTGTCAGAGGTTTGCACTCGAGCGACCATGCTTTTGGCCACATCCATTTCCAGCTCCCGGAATTCTTCGGAAAGGTCGGCATAACCGCCGTAAAGTCCCACGATCACAACACCGTCAACATCAGGGTCCTTCAAAAGCACATCAAGGCAGCGATCAAACACCCACATGTCGGCTTCGGGCGTACCCGCAAGGTCGACAGGGTTTTTGATGGGGCAATGCGGCATCAGGATCTCAGCCAGCTTTTCCTGTGTGGCCTCCGAAAGGACAGGGGCTTCCAGCTTGAAGCTTTCGGCTGAGTCCGTGGCCATGACGCCATGACCGCCGCCGTCCGTCAGGATAGCAATACGCTTGCCTTGGGCCGGTTTGCACTTGGAAAAGGCCTCGGCAACATCCAACAATTCGTTGGGGCTGTCCACACGGATAATACCGGCCTGATTCAGGGCTGCATCAAAGATCTTCTCACTACCGGCCAGAGAGCCTGTATGCGATGCGGCGGCTCGTGCGCCAGCAGCGCTTCGACCGATCTTGATTGCGGCGATGGGTTTCTTGGCGGCAACTTTACGAGCGGCTTCAAGGAACTTGCGGCCATCTTCCTCGGATTCGACACGCAGTCCTTCCATGTAGAGAAGAATGACCTTGGAGATATCATCTCCCTCAAGGTATTCCACGAAATCATGGAAACGGAGGTCCATCTGGTTGCCGATAGTGGCCCAACAGCTGTAACCGAGGTTCCGTGCCTTGGCGTTGAAGTTCAAATCAATGCCGAAGTTTCCACTTTGCAGCACCAGGCTCATGGGGCCGGGGGCAAGATCGATGATGCTGGCATTCATGCTCACTGCGGCACTGTAGGTGCCCATGCAGTTGGGACCCTGAATGCGCATGCCGCCTTTGCGGGCAATCTCAAGCATCTGACGTTCGATTTCCTTGCCTTCATCTCCGGTTTCACCAAAGCCGGTGGAAACCACGATGGCGCTTTTCACACCTTTCTGTACGCACTGCTCCACAACCGGAATAATATACTTGGGTGCAATAGCGATGATGGCGAGATCGACATCCCCTTCCACAGACATGATATCCGGGTAGGTCGGGTGTCCGAGGATTTCTCCGCCCGAGCGGGAAATCAAATAGACATCACCTTCGAATTTATTGTCAAACAGGCTTTTCGCCGTCCAATATCCATACTTTTTTGTGTCGCGCGAAGCACCGATCAGTGCGACGCTACGAGGGCGGAACAGAGTCTTCAAATCAGACATTGTTTTCCTCTTGGCTCTACGGGTTAGTCCAACGCGATGACGCCGATGGCGACATCAGGACAGACGATGCGACACAGGCCGCACAGGACACAATCTTCAGGACGAACCTGTTCAACGACATTGTAGCCCTGACCGTTCAGGGTCTGACCGATGGCAAGAGAATCCTTGGGGCAGGCATCAACGCACAACCCGCAGGACTTGCAACGCTCGGCGCAAATAACATGCTTTTTATTTTTGGCTTTCATATTCTTACTCCGCAGCGTTGACGTAGAGGTCGCGACCCTTTTTCAGGGCTTTCAAGTTCATTTCCAGCAGGGCGGGCTTCTTGACGCCCATAAGCTCCCGCAACACTTCTTCCACGGTTTCAAACGTCAAAACTTTCGTTGCTTCCAGCACAGCTCCGAGCATGACGATGTTCGCGCAACGCACGGAACCGAGTTCCACTGCGATATCCGAAGCCGGAATCAATACCTGCTTCACGCCTTCTCGTTCACGAGTTTCCGTAATCAAGGAACTGTTTGTCAGCACAAGGCCGCCTATGGCCGAACCGTCAATGCAACCATCATAGATGGTGGGACTGAGAGCGACACTTACATCAGCGTCGTTCTCCACAAGCGGATTACCGATGCGGGAATCGGACACGACAACATACCCGGTGGAGTCACCACCACGCTGCTCAATGCCGTATGTCTGGGTCATCACGACCTGCAGCTCCTGCTTCATCGCACCTTTACAAATCAGCTTGGCGAGCAGAGCTGATCCCTGACCGCCGGAACCAGAAAATGTACACTTAGTTCTCATCATTCTGCTCCATCTCGTTTTTGAAGACCTGTGGTTTGAAGTACTCCACCATTTTTTCCTTGCTCCACTTGTAAGCATCCGGCACGGACATTTTCAGACCGGTAGGACAGGGAACAATGAATTCAACAAAGGAGAAACCGAGACCCTTCATCTGACAGTCCAAAGCCTTGCGAACGCTGCTGGCAGCCTTGCGAATGCTCTTGGCGTCACAAACGGATTCGCGGGCAACGTACTTGGCGCCACGCATGTCAGCCATCATCTCAGGGACACGCAAAGGATAACCATGCTGATGCACGTCACGACCCTTAGGTGTGGTGGAAGTAACCTGCCCTTCGAGTGTGGCAGGAGACATTTGTCCGCCGGTCATGCCGAACAGGTTGTTGTTGATCATGAAAGTAGTGACG
>Ga0209692_10005550_pt1 | contig 10756 bp, 6 predicted proteins | sample tdDd472_FD_187129 | JGI IMG/M metagenome (GOLD analysis project Ga0209692, IMG submission 187129) | Marine sediment microbial communities from the Atlantic coast under amendment with organic carbon and nitrate - tdDd47.2 (SPAdes)... | ecosystem: Environmental > Aquatic > Marine > Coastal >...
TGAGAATGGTGAAACTGTAAAGCAATACACAATTGATTTTACCAAAGCTCAAATTAAAATGGAATTTTTAGTTGGTAAATGGAATTTAATTGATGGTGTAACTTACGAAGAAAAAAAGTCTAAAGTTTGGTATTGGCAATTAACCTTCGACGAAAATGGATTTGTTTTATGGGAAGGTGAATACTCAAGTTTTACCTATATGTGGGAAGTTTATGATGAAGAAGCACATATAATCAGACTTCACGAAGGTAGTACCGAGATATTTGGTACCATTGAACAGCTAGACGAAAAACGATTGATATTTACAGAAGTATATGATGAGCAAAACTGGAGATATACTTTTGAACGGGTTGAAGAATAGCTATTGAAATATTAATGATAATTGTTGGTCATAAAAAACCTTATTCCCCGCACTAAACGGGGAATAAGGTTTAGATCATCAATACCTATCTTTAAATAATTCTTTATTATTTACCATAGATTCAAATTGTTTTTCCTAACTCCCTTTAGGGCCGGGGTAAAGAAGGAAAAATAATTTCTGAGAATTAATTAATACCAGTCTGTCTGGTTTTATAGGAAGATAGTAATTTAGCCTATAGACTATCTTCTATTATCTGTCATCTAAAGAAAAAGCCACCCGTTTGCTAAAAAAACGAATGACTTTGGGATTTGGGTTTGAAGGGGTGTTTGTTGTATTACATATATAGATTAATCGCAATCGCAGAGTTCCATTGGTTCACATACGCTGTTTTCCGTATTATCTTCTTTAAAAATGTTCTCATATTGATCGTCAAGACATAAGTACTTTACCAGTTGTTCGCTGGATTTAGTTTCTTTAGTGTTTTTAAAGATTTTCTTAAATTCTTTTAGGTTTAATAAATCGGGACAAATTTCGTTTATAACACTTATTAATTGGGAGTTTTCCAATATATCGCTTTCTATAAATGTGTTTAATTGGTCGAGTTTTAAAAAGCTGATGTCATCGCGACTAAGTGCTAATCCATCTTTTAAAGCTTCCGATTCCGGCGTACCATTGCAGGTAATAAACAGGAAGGTGCGGAAAATGATATGATGATCTACGATGTCGAAAGGTAAATACCCTACTTTAATATCATGAACAGAAATTATTAATGCTTTTCGGCCATCAGAAAGCGTTTCTAATTGTGGTTCCATCAATGAAATCATTAAATAGAAATTGACAAATAATATTGATATGGGATTTAGCCGTTCTTCAAGTCTTTTTATTGCATGGCTCTGTATATAACTCTTTAATTTGTAATCCAATTCTTTGGGGCATATACCCAATGCTGTAGCACTCATGCCAAGCCATGTAACGCCTTCATTAATTTGTGTAAGGCCCAGTCGAAATGCAGGTCGTTTCTTTCCGTTTAAATTAAAATATTTAATCTGAGGTTTAACGGTGTTTAGTACTGCCTCCATGTGATTTAGCGCTGGTGGAGGAGGTCCTAACTTATTAATAGATGGCATTTTTATATGTTCTTTTGCTAATTCGGAATAGAACGGTGTATTTGTGGCAAAGTAGTTTATATTATAATATAAGAAAAGCTGATTGGGAAGGCTAATCAATTTACATTGTATGTCAATTAGGTTTTCCAGTTTTTATGAAATTCGATAGTGGTTTTAAGTTTTTCGATTGCATCGTGGGTTTTTCTTTTCATTTCCTTTGCTTCGGGGAAATGACTGTCTTTTATAGTGCGAAAGAAATGCTTTACGGTTTGAAAATGAGAAAAGAAATCGTAAAGTGATATTTTACCCCGATTATCAATAGGCTCTACAAATTCATTGTGTAATAAGAGTTTCAATTCTTTTGTTGCTTCTTTTATCTGGTGCGGTTTTAAATGGTTGGTTTCACCTTTTACAACCCGGAAGGGCTGAACTCTGGATTGATGGATTAAACGTTTTTCGAAAGTAGGTATTTTAGCAGTGAAATTTTCAACACCCATTATTGCAGCCATCTCGTCTAATTTCTTGTAGAATTCTTTTGTGCGTTGTACATCTAGAAGACGCTGTTTTTGGATTCCGGTTTGCTTACTTTTTTTGCGTTTCTTTTTAGCCATATGGTCACAATTATAAAATGGTGAAACTTGTATTAACGAGCATTACAGGAAAGAAGCCCAAGGTTTACTACCCCCGGGCTTCTTAACTACTAATTTAAAATAATTACTATGTTGATTCTATTTCTGGTATGCATCTTAATTACTTCGTATAATTAGGCCCAACTGTTCAAGGTTTTGCGGAGCATCTTTAAAAGCCACCTTAGCAATGTCGCGTAAATCGGCACAATAAAGATGTAACTCTTCGAGCTTTTCGTTTCGTTCGCCTGTTTTTGTTTGTGCCTGTCCGTTTTCAACATCACGTTTTAGGCGTACCGTTTCCATGTGGTTTAGGCGGGTAATTGCATTTTGTACCTGTTCTGCGCTAATGCCTCTTTTAGCGACTATATTAAGGGCTGTTGATGAGCCTGCCAGGGAATTGTAAAACTTTTCGGTTGTTGCAATCCAGTTCTTATACGGAACAGTATCCGAACTTGGGGGTAATACCGAATTCATCGAAGTATGCTTTCTTAAAGCAATTTTGGTTACATGGTACAATGTATGAAATTCATCTTCTACCTCGGATCGAATGTTTTCGAATGCTTCCTGTGCTTCGTAACTTTCGGTGTATTCATTGGCTTGTTCGGTAAAAAGATTTTCGGTATCGGCTAAAAGTTCCTGACCTTCCGCTAAAACTTCGTCGGTATAACCGTATTGTCTTAATTTTTTCTTTATGGAGCTTATTCCTACGGCTCCGTGAATCATTGCCCGATAACCGGCCAAACGACTACTAATTGTTCTTTTATTCATGCTATTTCGTTTAGGGTTAATAAAATATAACACAAGTTATATCGATAAAAATTAAAAGTCAATAGCTTTTGGGTATTGACTTTTAATTTTGTTATTCGTATTTTATAAATTCCCTTGTTTCAGAAAAAGATTGGTGAAAAGCTGGTTTTGTTTTTCTTAATGCTTGTTAAATAGGTGTTTGTCTTTTGTTTTTTTAGGTTGTTTGTTTATGGTTTTTTGAATTAGCGGTTTTTGTTTAGCTTTTCACAAATTTCCGCTCTCGATATGCAAATTGTAATTGATTTCGCTAAATGGGTTATGTAATAAGGAAAACGCAATATGTACTTCGCTAAACGGGTTATGTAACTTCCGAATTGCAATATGTAACAAGCAAAACACATTTTGCGATTTCTGAAACACAATATGTAGCAAGCAAAATTTAATATGTTGTTTCTGAAAGGCATTTTGTAAAAGGCAACACCAATTATGTAGCTTCCCAATTACTTTGTGTAAGTCCCGAAACATATGTTGTACAAGCAAAAAGACACTGTGCATTGCTTTAAAAGGGGTGTGTTCATTTAAAGGCTATTTCTGTAGTATGTGATATAAATCACACGTTGTTATGTTTTTATTAATAAAGCGGTGCAGTTGTAAAGCAATTAATAATATTATTATACCAGCAGACTTTGAGGTTTTTAGAGCCTTAAGGTCTTTTTTATTCCAATATATTTAAATGCTTATTTACAAAACGGTTTATTCCGGCGTATGCAAAATATTCGGGTTAAAATGCTTGCACTTGCGCCGGGTTTGCAGGGTTACGTATTTTTTACAATAATGCCATCCCTCCGGGATTGGTTTTAACCGACCCCGGCTGGGGTCAAATAATTGTAGCCCCGGATGCAATCCGGGGGAAGAGTAGAAGAAGATAAACCGGCGCATCTGAAAAAGGTAATGGCCTGCAGGTGTTTCATGCGCCGCATCAAAGTTGTGTTTATGATACCGCGAAAGATTATGTATCAGTATTAAAAGTTGATTTTTATGCAAGTACCATGCTTATTAAACTCCAAGCGGTCGGATGCCGGCGTTTCATTGTATCAGTAAGCCGGAAACCCGTTAGAGTCCGTAGGTCCTGACGAAGTTAAAAACATAATAACTGCAGACTTTGAGGTTTTTATAATCTTAAGGTCTTGTTAATTAATTCCGTTTGTATTTGTTACCTCTCTTGTATATCCATCGGGATTGCCGTTACCGTCAGCAGGTCTTTACAGAGATTAAAAAATTCCTTAACAGCGTTGGGTTGTTAAAAAACATTAAATATTCGAGATAGTAAGTTTTGTTAAATATTTTTATGTTGTTATTTGTCTATTTTCGTAGAGTAGAATATTTCAATTATCGTAACAGATAGCCGAAAGCAATCAATAAATCTAAACCAATATTTGCAATGAGAAAACTTTTACTTTTTAATGCATTTGTGCTTTTATGGGCAATGAATAGCCTTTTTGCGCAAAATGTATACAATGTAGCTACCACCGGTAACGATGCCAATACGGGGCTAAGTGCAGAACAAAGTCTGGCCACCATTCAAGCAGCCATCGATTTAGCTGTTGATGGCGATCAGGTACTGGTAGCCTCGGGAACCTATATCGAAAACGTTGATTTTAAAGGCAAGAAAATTACCGTAAAGTCGAGTGATGGAGTGGCGGTAACAACTTTGCAACCGCTAAGTATTTATCAGCCGCTTGTAAAATTTGTTACGAATGAATCCCGTGATAGTAAATTGATCGGCTTTACCCTTGAAGGGCCTGGTCGTGGGACAGGAATCGAAATCACAGTTGGTGCATATCCCTATATTCAGCAATGTGTTGTCAAAAAATTTCAAAAAGGCGTTCGCTTTAATGGAACATCTGGTTTAGGGGGCCGTTTTGATAATTGTTTAATTACCGGAAATAACCTGGCTTTTGAAATTAAAGACTGGCAAGTAAAGGGAAAGCTGGTGCATTGTACCATAGCTGAAAATGTTCTTCTTGGTTTAACAAACGGTTATTTTGATGGATACAATTGTATTATATTAAGTACGGATTTATATCAGGAATCCTATTTAAGCGGAAATTATCATAAATGTATTACCAATATGGAATACAACCAGCTGGAAAGCTTCAATGCCGATCCGCTTTTGTTGCCTGATTTCAGCTTAGGGATTTATTCTCCGGCAATTGGTGCAGCAACAGATCAAGGTTATGTTGAAGTAGCCGAAAATATAGAAGATTTTTACCTAAAGGAAGACTTATTTGGGAATGTTCGTAGCTACGTTGGTGTTTCTCCGGATTTAGGTGCCATTGAAAATACTTTAGACGCTTCTCAAACTCCACCAACTATAATTTATGTAGCTCCGAATGGTGATGATTTAAGTGAAGGTACGCAAGAGAATCCTTTAGCTTCCATTCAGACAGCTGTTAATATTGCAACTGATGCTACCGATAAAATTGTATTGGAAACAGGAACTTATAAAGAGCGTGTTGTAATTGAAAAGAATGTTCATATTCAGGGTTCTGAAGGTGTTGTTATTGATATGGAGACTGAGGATGGCAGGATTTTCGACATAAAATCGGGAAATGTAATTATTGAAAATATGAGCCTGCTAAATGCCGGTTTAGACGGAGGTGCAACAGCAGGGCATGCAGTTTATGCAAAAACAGAAGATATTGGGACCTACCAAATACAATTGAAAAATTTAATCATCGACAAAAATGCAGGTTGGGAGAACGGAGCCGGAATTCATATTTCAGGTTTTGATGCAGTTGTGAAGGCTTGTGAAATTACAAATGGTAGCGAAGGACAAGGAACCGGTGTTTACCTGAAGAATACAAATGCCGTTATTAATAACTGTTTAATCGCCGGTAACAGCTCGTCGAGTTTTGCTGCCGGAATATATATGGACCAAAATGCAAATGTTGATATTAACTACTGTACCATTACCAATAATGAGTTACGCTCTGTTGATGGTAGTTATCAACCGGGTGCAGGTATTTATTATTCCGATGGGTTTTCGCAGGTAAATATTACAAACTCTATAATTTCTGGAAATAAATGGATCGGTGCGGTTTATGAACCTGGTGACATTGCTTTGTCAGAGGCAGGACAGTTTACCGTATCCAATTCGCTTATCGGAAAAGGATGGATAGGAGAAACAGAAGTAGAAGGAGCTTGGGAAGGTGATAATAACCTGAATGTTGATCCTCTATTTATTAATCCTAAAGCTGGCAATTATCAGATTGGTTCTTTTTCGCCTTGTATTGGAGCAGGAAAAGTAATTGCCGGAATTACAAGCGATATTGAAGGGAATGCGCGTCCGGATGTGAACCCGGATATGGGTGCTTATGAATCAGCACTGGATGTTGCTTTAACAATTCCTTCTGTTATCTATGTAAGTCCTGCAGGTGATAATGCGAATAATGGTACAGTTGATAAACCATTGGCATCGGTACAGTATGCCGTTTCGTTGGCTGGTGAGACCACTGAAAAAGTAGTGCTGAAGCCGGGTACTTATACCGAGGCTTTGGAAATCGATAAGTCGGTAGTGATTACTTCTGATGCTGCTGCCAACCAGGTTATTTTCGATGGAACTACACTTCCTTCATATATGATTCAGATTAATGGCGATTATGGAAATCCAATTGATGTTACCCTTGAAAACTTTAGCCTGATTAACGCTCCATATTATGGTATAAATGTTTATTCATTAAATCCACCTGAGAAATATGTGGCAAATGTAAAGCTCAATAACATGATTCTAAAAGATGGGAAAAATTGGGCAATAAATGCAGTTTGTACTGATTTGCTGGTGATGAATTCATTGATTCACAGTAATCGCGGGGCAATAATGGCAAACCAAAGTAAATTAACTATTAATTATAGTACTATTACCGGTAACGATTCGGAATATATAGATAATTATGAAAGTACCGGTGGGGTATATTTATCAGGAGAAACGGAAGCAATTATAACCAACTCTATCCTTTGGAATAATAAATGTGCCGATCAGGTTTATGATATTACCTGTGGTTCCATTAAACCGATAAGTATTGATAAGGGAAGTTTAATTTCGGGTATTCGCGGAACGGAAGTTCAATATACTAATTTGGATCCGAAGTTTACCGATGCTGCCAATAACGACTTTAGCTTGCAGAAATCATCGCCTGCAATAGGTGCGGGTACTTTAACCAATGCACCGGTGGTTGATGTTTTCGGAAACAGTCGTCCAAATCCAAACGGATCGATGCCGGATGTGGGTGCTGTTGAAAGCGAACGCGCTAAACCTTATTTGAGTGCAACGATTAAAATTAATCCTTTGGGATGTGCTGCTGAAGAAGGATTTAATGTTCAGTTAAATATATTAAATGGAACGGCGCCTTATACAGTTTCTGTTGAAGGACCAAATGGTTTCACTTCTTCTGAAACTGAATTGAAAAACCTTGAGGTTGGAAATTATACCTATACTATTAGCGATGTAAATAATGAAATTATCCAGGGTAGTTTTGAGTTAAGCCCGGAACTATTTATTTATGTTGAAGCTGAAATTACCCCGGTTTCCTGTTCCGATTTTAGCGGTGGAGCCATAACGCCAATTATTTACAATTCAACCATGGGCGAAGTATGGTACAGATGGTTTTACCCTAATGGTGAAGAGGTGATTGCCTGGGAAATTGCAGATTTGGACGCCGGTGATTATAAATTCTCGATTTCTTCAATATATACAGATTGTGCTTACGAATATACTTTTACTGTTGGTGTTGAGAGTGAAATTGCAGACTTTGCCTTGAATGGTGAAGGTGATTTTAATTATTGTGGAGATGAGGTAATTAATACAGTGATTGAACCTACTGCTGGAATGGATTCTTATAAATGGTCAAAAATTGATGAAACATCAAACTGGAGTACCGTTTCAACAGCCAATATGTATACATTGTCTGAAACAGGAACCTACAAACTACAGGTAAAACACCAGGGAAGCTGTGCAGTTGAAACCTTTGTTGTAACACAGGCTGAATATGTTCAGCCTTCATTTACCCTTGAAAGCGAACAGGCTTGCGAATCGACTAATGCAATGGTGGATTACCAGTGGGAATTTGTTTCGTACAAATGGTATAATAATGCTCAAACCGAATCAATTAGTATTACAGAATCGGCCGATGTATTTGTGACTGGTATTACAGAGGATGGATGTGAATACGAATCGGAACATAAAACTGTAACGATAGACGAGCCAATTGAAAACTTTTCAATTGTAGCTGACGGTCCAACTGAATTTTGTCCGGGTGAAAGCGTAACATTGTCTGCCAATCAGGAATTTGAGCATTATAATTGGATATACGAGGGCGAGGGTCAGCAGTCGGAAACACAAAGTTTTACAGCAAGTAACGATGGTGTTTATATACTTCAGGTTGCAAATGGGGCTTGTTCAATTCAGGCAATGATTGAAATTAATGTATTTGAACCATATACCGGTCAGCAAATTTGTATGGTTTCGGTTGACGAAGAGTCGGGTAAAAATATGCTGGTTTATAATAAAACCGAGGGTGAACGAATCGATTTGTATAATTTCTATAAAGAAACGGGTGATAATGCATATACTTTAATAGGAGGTAATTATACAACTGATGCAAATTATTTTGTCGATCAGGAATCAAATCCGGTGGTTTCTTCGGAGCGTTATAAAATAAGTGTTACAGATGAGTGTGCAAGCGAATCGGATTTACAGTATAGCACGGCGCATAAAACCATTTATCTGGCTGCAAATATTGGTGTAAATGGTAATGTGAATTTACAGTGGCAACCATATGAAGGTTTCGATGTAGCACAAATTCGGGTTTTAAGAGGTTCTGCTTTGGATAACCTTCAGGAAATCGCAGTTCGTCCTGCGAACAATACGAATTATACCGATGTAGAACCGGTACAGGAAGAAAATATATATGTTATAGAGGCCGTAAATACCGGCGCTTGCTCAATCGAAAATGGTGGTTCAACAAAAGCGGCCATGGCACAATTGGGTGCACGTTCGAATCCTGCAGTTGCTAGCGGAACTTCTGTAACTGAGTATTTAATGGAGAATGTGAATATATTCCCTAATCCGGCAAATGATAAGTTTACTATTCAATTACCGGAAAATTACCAGGAGATTGAAGTCGTGATTGTTGATTTGGCAGGTTCAGTGGTTTACAGCGAATCATTTGCTAATCAAAATCAGGTGAATATAGAAAATGCAGAGCTTAAAAGCGGAATGTATTTTGTAAGTATTTTAGTGGATACGCAGAAAACTATAAAGAAAATTCAGATTAGATAATTATTATTGTAGATGTATTAAATAGAAAGAGCAGGTGAAAGTCTGCTCTTTTTTATTGGTATGTATCTTTTTTTTAATCTATAGACTACTAACTATAATCTAGCATCTAATTCTAGAAACTCATCTTCTCTTTAAACGCCACACTTTGCCTGCGCGAAAGCTCAATTTCTTTATCACTGTTTTGTAATATTATTTTAAAAGTTCCGCTAAACCAGGGCTTTACCTCTTTAATGTGTTTTAAATTGATAATTTGTTGACGATTGGTTCTGAAGAATACTTCCGGGTCGAGCCGGGTTTCCAGGTAATTCAATGTCTTAGGAATTAAAGGGCTGTTTTTGTCGAAATGAATACGCGAGTAGTTCCCCTCTATTTCAAACAGACGAATATCTTTCAACTTTACAAACCAGCAATCCTCACCATCTTTTACAAAAACCTGATCGTTTTCGCCCAGTAGCTTCTTTTCTTCGGGTGTGCTTTCTGCTTGTTGTGGGATGGTTTTAATTTTTTCCAGTGCTGTTTGTAAACGATTTTCCTTTACTGGTTTCAGAAGGTAATCGAGCGCGTTATAATCGAGTGCTTTAAAGGCATATTCGTCGTATGCAGTTGTGAAAATTACCTGGGGAGTATATTCCAGCTCTTCCAGAAGCTCAAATCCAGATTTACCGGGCATTTGAATATCCAGAAAAATCACATCCGGCCGGGTTTCTTCGATTTGCGTTATAGCTGAATCCGCATCTTGTGCCTCCCAGATTATTTCAATGGTATTAAAGGCTTTTAGCATAAAGGCAAGCTCTTTTCGTGCCAGCCTGGAATCATCAATTATTGCTGCTCTCATTGTTTAATGGTAGTTTAATTTCTGCAAGTACAATGTTATCATTCTTCTGCAAAAGTGTAGGGCCTTCGGCAGTTTTGTAAAGCATTTTCAGGCGTTGTTCCAGGTTTTTTAAACCGGTTTTTGTACCATCGGCCTTGCTGTTTAAATTTCCTGTATTGCTTACTTGTATAATAAGTTGATTGTTTTTCGTATGGATATCAAGGCTTATAGATCCTCCTTTTACTTGTTGAGAAATGCCGTGCTTTACTGCGTTCTCTGCCAATAGTTGTATACAGAATGGCGGTACCTGAATCTTCGAAACGTTTTGTTCTACACGAATATCAATATTCAAACGCTCTTCAAATTGAATTTTTTGAAGCTCCAGGTAGTTTTGACTTATCTCAAGTTCCTGCTCAAGTGGAACCAGGTTTTGCTTTCCTCCCTGAAGCGAATAGCGTAACAGGTCTGATAAATTGGTAATGGCTTCACGTGCTTTTCCGGCATCCTCCAAAACCAACATGCGTATATTATTTAATGCATTAAATGTAAAGTGCGGATCCAGTTGTCTTTTTAGCATTTCAAGTTCCGAATCTTTTAAGGCTAGTGCCACCTTTGTTCGTTTGAGCTCGCTCTGTTTGAAATTTTCAAAATAATGAATTACAAAGTATATGATGGACCATAACCACATCATAATATTAATATTCAATATATAGAATATTGCACTTTGCAAGTTGAAAACACCAACTCCTGCTGGCTTAA
>Ga0209692_10005552_pt1 | contig 10752 bp, 10 predicted proteins | sample tdDd472_FD_187129 | JGI IMG/M metagenome (GOLD analysis project Ga0209692, IMG submission 187129) | Marine sediment microbial communities from the Atlantic coast under amendment with organic carbon and nitrate - tdDd47.2 (SPAdes)... | ecosystem: Environmental > Aquatic > Marine > Coastal >...
CTTTAAATAAAAATCATTTCAAACCTGACCCCTCTCTATCAAAACTCGTGCCAAAGTTGTTTTGTATTACTATTAATGTAAAAGAGGTAAATCTAATTCATTTTTTTTGACTAGATTTTAACTTTTTTGTAATTATTTACATTTTTGTACCTTTAATTTTACACAAAAAATGTCAAATCAAGAAAAATCCGACACAGGACACAAAAAAGTTTTGAGCAGCCAAACTGACAAGATAAATTTGGGAAAAGCATGGCGGCCATTCCAACAAGTTACGGGTCGCCTTTAGAAAAAAAGATGCCCTGACAAAGGCTCTATTCTCGATCGAAAATTGGCTAAAAAAATGACCGCCGGTCACACAATATATTACTATACACTCTATCCCACCGGAATCGCGACGATTTTTTTTGTTGACAGATTGCCATTGGCTGTGTAGCTAATAAGTCATGAACTCCACAACTGTCTTTAACGCATCCTTTTCCAACTTTACCTTTTGGTATTGGTATTGCCACGCTCGTGGTCTTGGGAGAGGTGTGTTGTAGCCAGACGGTGGATACAAACTGAACAAAACCTCTTCAAGGGCCGCGGGCGAAAGCCGGCGGCCCTTGTTTTTTTGGCTCGTCGGTTGGAAGCCCTCTCAGTGAAGGGACAACCTCAAGGAGAATGAAATGCACATTGGTAAAGCCATCAGGCTGGAAAGGATCTTCAACCGGAATACCGGCCGAACTATCGTGGTTCCCATGGATCACGGTGTGACTGTTGGCCCCATTGATGGACTGGTAGACATGCGCGAGGCCGTCGGCAAAGTCGTTGATGGCGGCGCCAACGCGGTCATCGAACACAAAGGACTGGTCCGTTGTGGTCACCGAGCTCAAGGCAAGGACATCGGATTGATTGTCCACCTGTCCGCCTCCACGTCACTGTCTCCCTTCCCCAATGCAAAAACGCTCGTCGCAAGTGTGGAAGATGCCGTCTGTCTCGGCGCAGATGCTGTCTCCATCCACTGCAACCTGGGCGACGAAACCGAAGCGGCCATGCTCAACGATTTCGGCAAGATTTCTTCTGACGCTGCCAAATGGGGCATTCCTCTGCTGGCTATGGTCTACGCTCGCGGTCCCAAAATCTCGGATGAATACGATGTAGAAGTAGTGGCTCATTGCGCCCGTGTCGGCACCGAGCTTGGCGCGGACGTAGTAAAGGTCCCCTACACCGGCAACATAGACACCTTTGCCCATGTATGCGATTCCTGTTGTATTCCTGTTGTCATAGCCGGTGGTCCCAAACTTGACAGCACTAAGGCATTTCTTCAGATGGTACATGATTCACTGGAAGCCGGTGGCGCAGGCTTGTCCGTAGGCCGCAACGTGTTCCAGCATGAAAATCCGACCCGTCTGGTGGAAGCACTCAACATGGTGGTCCACGATGACGAATCTGTGGAAGCCGCTCTCAATCACCTCAATGGATAACGGTACCGTACAATGAAAAAAGTGATCTTCAAATCCGTCCCCTTTGATAAAAAGCTCGTCACCCTGGCTCTGGAGTCCGGCGTAGACGCAGTGATGGTCGAGAAAGACCAGGTCAAAGCAGTGGAATCTCTTGGCCGTGTCACGGTCATCACTCCCGAAGACATGCCCGTGGTCGAGTTGACCAAGAAGGCCGACGAAGACATCGCCATCAAGGGTATCCGTGACGGCAAGGACGTCGTGCTCAAAAAGGGATGGGAAATCATTCCGGTGGAGAACATCCTCGCGCAGGTGGACACTCTGGCACTCGAATGCGAGTCCCTGGACCGCGCCGTGCTGGCCGCGGGAATTCTGGAACGCGGCTGCGATACTGTTGTAGTACTGCCCGAAGGTGCATCCGACCTCAAACAGATCGTCTCCGAACTCAAACTCTCGCAGGGAACCATGGACCTCCAAACCGCAGAAGTCACAGAAATCGAATCCACCGGATTGGGACACCGCGTCTGTGTCGATACCATTTCCGTACTGAAAAAAGGGCAGGGCATGCTCATCGGCAACTCCTCAGCCTTCTCCTTCCTTGTTCACGCTGAGACCGAATCCAATCCATATGTGGCTGCACGCCCCTTCCGCATCAATGCGGGAGCTGTTCACGCCTATGCCCAGATGCCCGGTGACAAGACCACATACCTTGATGAATTGGGTGCCGGCGATGACGTGCTTATCGTCGGTGCCGACGGCGCCACCAAGCTGGCCACAGTGGGCCGCGTCAAAGTGGAAGTCCGTCCCATGCTGCTCATCAAGGCCGCAGTCAGGACCAAAGAAGGCATCAAGGAAGGCCAAGTCTTCCTGCAAAACGCCGAGACTATCCGCGTTGTTTCAGACAAAGGCGAGCCGGTATCCGTCGTCACTCTCAAGGTTGGTGATAAAATCATGGTCAAAACCGATGAAGCTGGCCGACACTTCGGCATGCGCATTAAAGAAGAAATCAAGGAAGCCTAGGCTTCGGAGAACGTCATGGCAGATAAAGACCACAACGACATTCCCGATCTCGGCGAACTGCGCGAGTCCATCGACTCCGTGGATCGCCGAATCGTGGACCTGCTCAATAAGCGGGCGAACCTGAGCCTCGGCGTAGGCCGATACAAGGCGTCCAAGGGGGAGGCTATTTACAAGCCCTTCCGCGAGCAGGAGGTCATGAACAAGATCGCAAATTCCAGCCCCGGCCCGCTGCCGGACAAGCATCTGCGCACCATCTACCGCGAGATCATGAGCTCCTCGCGCCATCTGCAACGCCCCGAGCGCGTGGTCTATCTTGGCCCTGAAGGCACTTTTTCCTATTTTGCGGCCATCGAACATATGGGCAGTGCCGCATCCCTGACCCCCAAGGCCAATTTCGAAGAAATATTCCGAGCCGTGGCTGAAGAAGGAGCCGAACTTGGTGTCATTCCGCTGGAAAACACCATTGAAGGCACCGTTGGACAGGTCGTGGATATGTTCATGAAATACAAGGTCTATATCCAGGCCGAAGTTTTCAGCCGCATCAGCCACTCGCTCATGTCCAAGGCGGAATCCGTCGAAGACGTGGAAGTCATCTATTCCCATCCTCAACCGTTGGGACAATGCCGCGACTGGTTGCGTACCCATCTGCCTGATGTGCCGACCATCCCCATGGAATCCACCGCTGAAGCCGCTGAAGTAGTGGCAGGCAAGAAGGCTGCCGCCGTTATCGGCCACATCAAGCTGGCTGACATGCACACCATGAACGTGCTGGCCCAGTCCATTGAGGACCTGCCTGACAACTGGACACGATTCCTGATCATCGGCGCAGCTCCTTCGCAAGAAGACAGGCGCGACAAGACAACCATACTTTTCACTTTGCCCGACAAACCGGGTGCGCTGGCCCGCGTGTTGACCACTCTGGGCCATCAAGGCATCAATGTGACCAAACTCGAATCCCGTCCGTTTCGAGGTGAAAAATGGAAATACGTTTTCTTCACCGACCTCGAATGCGATTTGGGCAGTGACCGATACCAAGACGTCCTTGAGGACATCCGTCAGCAATGCCATACACTGCGTGTCCTCGGCACCTACCCCACTCAGGAGAACCGATCATGACCAAGGAACCGATCATCATCAATGCACCGGCCAGCAAGTCGCTTTCTCACCGCACACTCATAGCGGCAGCATTGGCCAACGGCGTATCCGAGATATCGTCCATCCTCGACTCAGACGACATCACCCGCACACGCGATTGCCTAACCGCCTGCGGAGCAAAAATCGTTGAAAAAGACGAAGCACTGGTTGTCACGGGCATGGAGTCCGGCCCCAAGGGCGGCAATGCCGACGGCAAACACAAGGACGAAGATCCACACGAACTATTCATGCATGAATCCGGGACCACTTGCCGTCTGATGACCGCCGTGGCCGCTGCCGGATACGGTTCCTTCAAAGTGCACGGCGCCCAACGCATGCACGAACGGCCTATGGCCGAACTGGTGGCAGCCCTGAAAAAGCTCGGCTCCACATTCGAATTTGCTGAAGAAGAGGGATTCCTCCCCTTTATCATGACCAGCAAAGGCTACACCTCGAAAAAGGTGGAAATCACCCTGGAAGAAAGCAGCCAATACCTCTCCGGCCTGCTCCTGGGTGCGCCTTTGACTGACCATGAAACCACTATCACGGTCACCGGTGAAAAAGCCGTATCCTGGCCGTATGTTGCCCTGACCCTGCGCATCATGGAAGATTTCAAGGCAGGCTTCGAGGTTGAAGTCAAAAATGGCAAAAAATGGGAAGCCGTGCCGTGGCGCTCCGTCAAGGCCGTCACTCCGGGGAAGATTCGATTTATCGTCAAACCCACCGGATACGACCCGACCGACTACCGCGTGGAAGGCGACTGGTCCAACGCCAGTTATTTCCTTGCCGCTGGAGCCGTGGGCAGACGCCCGGTCCTCCTCAAGGGGTTGGCGGCAGACTCGCTTCAGGGCGATAGAGCCATCATGGACATTCTCAGCCAGATGGGCGCATCCATCAAAGTCACCTTTGACGGCATTCTGGTAGAACCAAGCACCCTGCACGGCGTGACCGTGGACATGGGCCGCTGCCCGGATCTGGTCCCGACGGTAGCCGCAGCCGCAGCTTTTGCCACCTCACCGACCACTATCAACAACGTGGCCCATCTGCGCATCAAGGAAACAGACCGACTGGAAGCCTGTGCTCTGGAAGTATCCCGCACCCAGGCCGAAACCGAAATCGTTGAGGACTCGCTCATCGTCCGCCCCGGCAGACTGCCCAACGGACACCCTGTGAATTTCACCACTTACGGCGACCATCGCATGGCCATGTCCATGTCCATGTTCCAACTGGCAGGTATTGATGTAACTCTGGACAACCCGGATTGCGTGAACAAATCATTCCCCGGATTCTGGGATGAATGGAAGAAGATCATCGGTTAAGAGAATGACTGAGGCAAATATACATACAATCGCCATCGCGGGCGCAAACGGCCAGATGGGCGGGCTTTTTTCCAAAGCCTTTGCCGATCTCGGATGCGCTGTCATGCCTTTGGACCGTCCATACTCCGAAGAGGCTATCCGCGAAGCTCTGACCGATTGCGACATGCTGCTGCTCAGTGTGCCGGTGACGGCCATGAAATCAGTATTGGAACAGATGGTGCCGCATTTGAACGGCACCACGATTCTGTGCGATGTCGGCTCAGTCAAAATGCTCCCAATGAAAGCGATGCTTGAACTGTACGACGGCCCTGTGGTGGGCACGCACCCTCTTTTCGGCCCGGTCATCCCGGAAGACTTCACACCCAAGGTTGCCATTGCACCGGGACGCGAATCCGATACGGATGCCGCAGATAAAATCACCCGACTCATGCAGGCCTGTGGCTACGACTGTTTTTCGACGACTGCCGAGGAACATGATCGATCCATGGCCTTTGTTCAGGGATTGAACTTCACGTCCACTGTGGCTTTTCTGGCTGCAGCCAGAGATGTGAAAGGTATCGATAACTTCATCACTCCCTCGTTCAAACGCAGGCTGGACTCTGCGCGCAAGATGCTCACACAGGATACGGAACTATTCGAAATCATATCCGAATCAAATCCGTTTCTTCAGGAAGTCAACCGCAAATTCATGTCCTACCTCAGCCTGGCCGCAGGTGGTGATCTCGATCTGCTCGCAGATCGGGCTCAGTGGTGGTGGCGTAACGAAACTTCATAAAAGGTGCGGCTCATGCCGTTACTTGGAACCGAACGTGAACCAAGGCCGCACCCCCAGAAAGGGTACGGCCTTTTTTATAAGGAGCACACAATGAAAGGTACGTGAAAGTCATACGAAAACCGAAAAAAGGTGAAGGGCTGGGAGGTTATCCCCCGTCCACTCAACTAACGGAATTGAACCAACAAGGAAAAATAATGGAAAAAATTTCACTGACACAGCACGGGAAGTGGCTCCCGGCTGACGTCCAGACCACCATATCCCTATATATGGGATTGGTGGGCGACCAACCCGGCATCTTACTGGAATCGGCAGAGGTGGATGGTCGCCTCGGTCGATACAGCCTGATCGCCTGGGACTATCGGCTCATGCTCCACCCCGTGGATGGCAAGCTGGTGGTAGAAGTTTCAGACGACAGACTCGCCCAGCTCAAAGAGCTGGAAGGCATGGAGTATCTCACCGGCATCAAAAAGGCCGTGAAACTGCTCTCGATCACGCAGGAAACCACCGGTGGTAATGTGCGTGACGGCCTCCCCGGCCTGACTCGCGGTCTGTACGGCTACTTCGGATATGGCGTAGCCGGCATGTTCGAACGCAAGCTGACCGAATGCTGCAAACCAGCCGATGCCGAGGCGTGTCTTGTCCTCCCCGGTCAAATGGTACTCTTCGATCACTTACGGCACTCCTGCTGCTATCTCAGCCTCGATGAAGGCGCGACGCCCATGCCTGCCCCCATCCAATGGGGCGCGGATCTGACCGCTCCCGAGGTCGGGACACCCACGGTCCACCCCGGCAAGGAAGAATATATGCGCGGTGTGGAGCGGTGCAAGGAACTCATTGCCGAGGGCGAGTGCATTCAGGTGGTGTTATCCACCCGGTTCACCGTACCTCTGCCGGATGAGCCATTCAAGATTTACCGCCGCCTCAGACAGGCCAACCCCTCGCCGTTCATGTTTTACATGAAATTCCCTGATTGCCCGTCCATGGGCAAGACTTGCGGCACCACCCTGCTCGGATCATCCCCTGAAATGATGGTTAGAAGTTCGGCGGGGCAACTGGAAGTACGACCCATCGCCGGAACTCGCTGGAGAGGCGAAACCGAAAAAGAAGATCACCGTCTGGAAACCGAACTGCTGGCCGACCCCAAGGAACGGGCCGAACATGTCATGCTGGTAGACCTTGGGCGTAACGATCTGGGCCGTATCTCCAAACCCGGCACAGTCACTGTCGAAAAATTCATGAACGTCGAAAGGTTCTCCCATGTCATGCATCTCACCTCCTATGTGGAAGGCGAGTTGAAAGACGGACTGGACGGCGTTGACGTGCTCCAGTCCACCTTCCCGGCTGGGACATTGACCGGCGCACCGAAAATTCGGGCCATGGAAATCATCGCCGATCTGGAGCCGCAGGAACGCGGCCCGTACGGCGGTTGCATCGGCTGGATGGGGCTGGACGATGGCGTTGTATCCCTCGACACCGGCATTACCATCCGGTCCATGTGGATTCGGGACGGCATATGCCACTGGCAGGCTGGTGCAGGCATCGTCTACGACTCGGACGCTGAATCCGAATGGAACGAATGCCACAACAAGGCACGTGTTATTCTGGAAGTCATCACAGGCAAAGGAGGAACCGATGTTTTTGCTGATAGATAATTTCGATTCCTTCACCTTCAATCTGGTGCAGGCCTTCCAGCAACTTGGAGCAGATCCCGTTGTCATTCGCAACGACCGCGAAACAGTACTGGACCTGGCAACCAGCGGTTCTCTTGAGCGCGTCTGTCTCTCGCCCGGACCGAGTACCCCGGAAAATGCAGGCTTCTGTCTGGAATTTCTGGCCCGGTTACCCAAAGAGATTCCGGTATTCGGCGTCTGTCTCGGGCACCAAACCCTCGGTCACTTCGCCGGGGCTCCTGTGGAACGTGCCGGACGCATCATGCACGGCAAAACTTCACAGGTATTCCATGAAGGCCAGGGAGTTTTCGCCGGTCTGGATTCACCGTTTGAAGTATGCCGGTATCACTCACTCATCGTCCCGGCAGAAAAGGCAGCAGACACAATCGACGTGACAGCCCGGACCCGACAGGGCGAAGTCATGGGTATCCAGTACAAGGACCGCCCGTGGCATGGCGTCCAGTTCCACCCGGAATCCATCCTGACGCCAGACGGCCCGAAATTGCTCCAGAACTTCCTGAATATACAAGGATAATGACATGACCATATCTGAAATACTTGAAATCATTGCACAGCGAAAGCCACTGACCGACATGCAGGCTGACTTCATGTTCACCGAACTCATGGACGGCAAAATGACCGACGCCCAGACCGGAGCCTTCCTCATGGGGCTACGCGTCAAGGGCGAGGACTCCACGGATCTGGCCGCCGGAGTACGCGCCGGAGTGGCCCACGCCATCAAGATTCCCGGCTTCGACGGCACCCGAGATGAGCCGGTCATCGACACCTGCGGCACAGGCGGTGACGGCCAATGCAGTTTCAACAACTCCACTGCGGTCTCCCTGTTCCTCGCGGATATGGGGTACACCGTTGCCAAACACGGCAACCGCGCCCTGTCTTCCTCATGCGGGTCCGCAGACGCTCTGGAAGCCCTCGGTATACCGCTGGACATGCCCCCTGAAAAAGCCGCCGAAGGGCTGAAAAAGTACAACTTCGCCTTCCTGTTTGCTCCTGCCTATCATCCGGCATTCAAATACGTCATGCCCGTACGTCAGCAACTCGGCATCCGCACTCTGTTCAACTTCATGGGTCCATTGCTCAACCCGGCCCGTCCGTCGCACCAGCTCATGGGTGTGGGCGACCCGGAACGGTTGGAGCTCATGGGCGAAACCCTGCTCTTGACCGGAGTCAACCGCGCACTCCTTTTCTCGGGAGCAGGCGGATTCGATGAGCTGACCACCTGGGGCGTGAATCGGGGGTACATCATCCATGACGGCGTCATGGAAAAGACCACGGTCAACCCCCAGCAGCTCGGTTTCGAGTCGCATGATCCCAAGGAAGTCGTTGTGACCAGCAAAGAGGACGCCGTGGTCAAGCTCAAAGAAATTCTCGCCGGGGATGGTCCCCGCGCCATGATGGACATGGTGGCCCTGAATCTGGCAGGGTGCCTGCATCTTTTGGACAAGGGACCCATGGCCGAATGCGCCGAACTGGCCCGAGACACAGTATACACCGGACTGAAAAAAGGAATTCCGTATGTTGAATAAATTCAGAGAAGCAAAGCAACTTGAGATCGACTCCCTCCGTAAAAGCTTCATGGAAGGGCATTTACCGGCCGTTTACCGTGGTGACCGTCCTTCGTTCGTTGACGCCATCAAGGCCAAAGGACCAGGTGCGATCATTGCCGAGTTCAAACCGGCCAGCCCGAGCAAGGGCATCCTGCGTGAGAACGTGAATCCCATGGACTTTGCCGATCAATACGCAAACAACGGCGCGGCTGCCATCTCGGTACTCACGGAGCATAAGTACTTCGGAGGCACCCCGGATTTCCTGTTCATGATGAGCCAGCCAGGAGTCCCACTCCTGCGCAAGGACTTCATCATTGATCCGCTCCAGGTGGCCATGACCGCGTCCAGCCCGGCAGCCGCAGTGCTACTTATCGCCCGCATGTGTGACGACGTCACCCACCTGACACAACTGGTGGAACTGGCCCGCATGCCCGGCCTGAGCCCGGTGGTTGAAATCTTCGACCAAGCGGACCTCGACATGGCACGTGCAGCCGGTGCCGACATCATTCAGGTCAACAACCGGAACCTCGATACCCTTGAAACCTCTCTGGACCAAAGCCGCTCCTTCATCAAACAAAAGCAGGAAGGCGAACTCTGGATTTGTGCCAGCGGCATATCCGAACGTGCGCAGGTCGAAGAGATGGCCGAACTCGGTTTCGATGCTATCCTCATCGGCACCTGCCTCATGGAAGCGGAGAACCCCGGCGAAAAACTGGCCGAGTTGACAGGAGAAAAGTAGTGGCACGACCTCTGGTCAAAGTGTGCGGAATGACCCGCATGGAAGATGTGGAGCTGTGCGTCGATCTCGGCGTGGATTTGCTCGGATTCATCTTTCACCCCAAAAGCCCCCGGCTGGCCGATCCTGATTTCGTGGCCTCGATCAAAACCGGCAAGGTTGCCAAGGTCGGCGTTTTCGTTGACCAGACCGCAGACGAAATCATTGAGATCATGGACCGGTGCGGACTTCATGCGGCCCAGCTTCATGGCGGGCAGGACATGGATACCTGTTGGAAAATCGGACCTGACCGGGTCATCCGGGTTTTCTGGCCGGGCACCTATACCTCGTCTTCGGCTTTGGCCCGGGATTTGGACGACTACTCCGAAGCCTGCGGCCATTTCCTACTGGATGCTGGCACCAAAGGTCAGGGCGGCACGGGCACGACCATTGATTTTACCATACTACAAGACATTGAAATACATACACCTTGGTTCCTTGCAGGCGGACTTGGACCGCACAATCTCAGGGAAGCCTTGGCCATAAATCCTCCCGGATTGGATATCAATTCCGGCGTGGAACGAGAGCCGGGTATCAAGGATGCATCAAAGCTGCGGGAAGTCTTCAGGATTCTCGCGGAGGAAGAATAATGAGAAAGGGTTATTTCGGCGATTTCGGCGGACAGTTCATCCCTGAACTGCTCATGCCGCCGCTTATCGAACTTGAAGAAGCCATGAAAACCATCCTCCCTTCGGAGGAATTTCAAACGCGCTTCATTCAAATGCTCAAGGAAAATGTGGGCCGTCCCTCGGCCATGACATACTGCCAACACATGTCCAAGGACCTCGGTCTGGACCTGTGGCTCAAGCGCGAAGACCTGAACCATTCGGGTGCGCACAAGATCAACAACACTCTCGGTCAGGGATTGCTCGCCAAGATGATGGGCAAGGAAGTGCTGCTGGCCGAAACCGGTGCGGGCATGCACGGCGTGGCTACGACAATCGCCGCCGCCATGCTCGACATGAAGGCCGTCATTTATATGGGTGCCACCGACGTGGTGCGTCAGGCTCCCAATGTCAACCGAATGCGACTCATGGGTGCAGAAATCATCC
>Ga0209692_10005555_pt1 | contig 10748 bp, 7 predicted proteins | sample tdDd472_FD_187129 | JGI IMG/M metagenome (GOLD analysis project Ga0209692, IMG submission 187129) | Marine sediment microbial communities from the Atlantic coast under amendment with organic carbon and nitrate - tdDd47.2 (SPAdes)... | ecosystem: Environmental > Aquatic > Marine > Coastal >...
AGGTGGTGTCGAGGCGGGGCTGGGGTTGGGGCAGGTGGTGTCGGGGCCTCGGCTGGGGGGCACGATCGGGTCGGGGTGGGCATGGGGTATGCAGGGGTTGGGGGGTGGCCTGAGCGTCGCGAGGTCGGCGCTGGCGGGCGAGCTCCGGAGGATCCCATGCGACACCACCACCGAACCCTGCGGCGCGGGCTTCTCGTCGCGTTCGCTCTGTTCGCCTTCGGGGCCATCGGCGCGTGCGGGGACGGTCCGACGGATCCGTCCGACGCCGACGGCGCGGACACGGTCGATGACGTCGATGGGGGCGTGCTCGACGCGTCCGACGGCGGCACCACCGACGCCGGGTCCGACGCGACCTCGGACCCGATCCCGTTCGACCCGGACGCCGGATTCGACGCGTCGCCCTCCCCCGTCGTCGCCCCCGAATCCGGCGTGTTCGTCGTGAACCTCGGCAGCCTCGGGCCAGGCACCGGCGAGCCGCTGGACCTCGAGCTCGAGGCCACGCTCGTCGACGGATCGGGCGAGATCACCCGGGCGACGTTGCGAAGTCCCGCAGGGGGCGACGACGTCGAGCTCGCCGAGACTCCCGTCCCCGTGGTCGACGGCCAATTCGTGCTCGAAGGCGGGCCGTCCCCGCTCTTCGATCACCTGACGGCCCGGGCCCGCCTCGGCAGCCCGAGCTTCTTCTGCGGCCGCGTCGACGTGATCGGGTTTCACCCGCCGGCGTCGCCCGGGTCCTCGGCGAACCGGTCCGGCACCTTCGCGGCGATCGGCCCGAGCGCGCCCGACGCCCTCGCCGACGTCGCCTCGTGCGAGCCGGTGACGTGCGCCATGGTCGACGAAGTCGCGGTCTGCCACCTCGCCTGCGAGACCGACCGGAGGTGTGCGCCGAGCGCGCGATGCGTCCCCGAGGACGGCCCGGCGCACCTCGGCGGCGGCTCGTACTGCGCTGATCCCGCGGTCTGCACCCTCGGCGACGAGGCCGCCAGCTGCGGCGGCCCGGCCTCGTGCGAGCTGCTCACCAACGGCGGGCTCGCGTGCGCCGAGCCGGGGGCCGTGCCCGTCGGCGGCGCCTGCGACGATGCGCCGGACGCCGACGCGGATCGCTGCGCCCCGGGCGGGCTGTGCCACCTCGGCGTGTGTCGCGCGCCGTGCGCCGGTGCTGAAGGCGAACGGTGCGTCCCGCCGCTCGTGCGTCGCTTCGACGACCACGCTCCCGACGAGCCCGTACTCGACCTCCGCGTCGGGGTGCCGGCCTGCGATCTCTTCGGCGAAGACACGTGCCCCGACGGGCAGTCGTGCGTCGTGTCCATCGAGCCGATCGACGAACGCAGCGACGTGCCGACGCTGCCGCACGGCGTGTGCGGCAGCACCCGCGACCGACCGTCCAACCCCGGTGACGCGTGCGACCCCCGCGACGGGGTGCGCGCGTGCGCCGACGGCCTCGTGTGCCTGCCGACGACCGACCACGCCGGGATGTGCGCCCTGCCCTGCGACGTCGACCACACCGACGTCTGCGACGCGCACGCCGGCTGCGTGACGCACACCATGACGGCGCCGACGGGCCAGCACTGGGGCACCTGCCTCGGCACCTGCGATCCCTTCGACGACGCCGGCGTGTGCGACGCCGCGACCCCGTGCACCGTGTTCGCCCGCGGCTTCGACGAAGCGGGGCCATCCCGGTGGCTCGGGCGGTGCGCAGCATCGCTGGACGGCGCCGAAGACACGACGTGCGAACCCGCCTGGGTCGGCCCCACGCCCTGCGAAGAAGGCCTCGTCTGCATTCTGACGTACGTCGGTGGCTACAGCTTCGCGAACCTGTGCGTCGAGCCGTGTACGGCCGACGACGCGCTGACGTGTTCGAGCGACCGGACCTGCCGGTACTTCATCGAAGACGGCCCGATCGGCGTCTGCGAGTAGCCGGCGCCGACGGGCCCTTGCGTGTCGGCCCACGCGGCGGCACGTTCGCGCCGCCCGATGCCCGGACGGCGCAGCATGACCGGTACCGCCCCCTCATCCGAATCGATGCCCGACGCCTTCTATCGCGCCGACGGCGACACCTTCGTCGCGACGGCGCTCACCCGCGGGCCGTGGGACGCGCGGCTGCAGCACGGCGGGCCGCCGAGCGCCCTGCTCGTCCGCGCGTTCGAGCGCTACGAGGGCGGTGACGCGTTCGCCGTCGTCCGGTTCACCGTCCACTACCTGCGCGCCGTGCCGATCGGCGCCGTCACGATCGACGTCGAGCCGGTGCACCTCGGGCGCACCAGCCAGCGCCTCGCCGCGACGCTCTCGGTCGACGGACGCGCGGTGATGCAGGCGCAGGCGATGCGCGTGCTGCGCCGCCCGCTCGACCTGCCGCCCTCGCCCGACGCCGACGCTGGCGTCGACACCGGGGACGCGGCGTGGCCCGACCCCGAGGCGCTCGAGCCGGTCGGGCTCTCGTTCTTCCCCTTCGACGTCGCCTACCACCGGGCGGTCGACGTCCGCTTCGCCACCGGTGCGTGGGGCGATCGCGCCGTCCGCGTCTGGGCCCGCACCACCGTGCCCCTCGTCGACGGCGAGACCACGTCGCCCCGCCAGCAGACCGCCGTCCTCACGGACGCCCAGAGCGGGATCGCGGTGCCTCTCAGCCCGTTCGCGTTCGGGTTCCCGAACCCCGAGATGACCGTGGCCTTCGCCCGCACGCCGGTCGGGCCGTGGCTCGGCATGGACATCCGCAGCACCGCCGGCCCGGACGGCGTCGGCTTCGCGCAGAGCCGCCTCGCCGACGCGGATGGCGACGTCGGCGGCGCCTCGCAGACCGTGATCGTCACGCCGCACAAGCCGCGCGGGTGACCGCGCTGACCGAGCTGGCGCCTACTTCAGCACGGCCCAGTTCGCGCCCTGGCTGAGGTCGACCTTCAGCGGCACCTTCAGGTCCATGATGCCCTCCATGGCGTCCTTCACGAGGGCCATGGACGCCTCGGCCTCGTCGGGCGGGCACTCGAACACGAGCTCGTCGTGCACCTGCAGCAGCATGCGCGTCTGCAGGCCCGACGCCGCGAGCCGCTCGTCGACCTCGATCATCGCGAGCTTGATCAGGTCGGCTGCGGAGCCCTGGATCGGCGTGTTGATCGCGAGCCGCTCGCCGAGGTTGTACGCCCGCCCGCGGCCCTGCAGCTCGGGGATCGGGCGGCGCCGGCCGACCATCGTCGTGGCGTACCCGTCGGCGGTGGCCGCCTTCACCAGGTCGGTGAAGAACGGCTGCACCCCGGACACCCGCGCGAAGTACCGATCGATGAAGTCCCGCGCCTCGTTCATCGAGATGTCGAGCGACCGGGCGAGCCGCTGCGGGCCCATGCCATAGATCACGCCGAAGTTGATCGTCTTCGCCGCGCCGCGCTGGTCCTTCGTCACCTCGTCGAGCGGCACCTCGAAGATCTCGGCGGCCGTACGCGCGTGGATGTCGTCGCCGTTGCAGAACGCGTCCACGAGCACCGGATCGCCGGACATGTGCGCCAGCACCCGCAGCTCGATCTGCGAGTAGTCGCCGCCGAAGAGGACCCAGCCGGGCTCGGGCACGAACGCTTCGCGGATGCGTCGCCCCTCGTCGCTGCGAATGGGGATGTTCTGCAGGTTCGGGTCCGAGCTCGACAGGCGCCCGGTCGCCGCGACCGCCTGGTTGAAGCTCGTGTGCACGCGCCCGTCGCCGCGCACCAGCTTCGGCAGCGCCTCGACGTACGTCGACTGCAGCTTGGCGAGCTGGCGGTAGTCGAGCACGAGCTGCGGCAGCGGGTGCATCGGGGCCAGCGCCTCGAGCACGCTCTGGTCGGTGCTGTACCCGGTCTTCGTCTTCTTCTGCACCGGCAGCTCGAGCTCGTCGAAGAGGATCTCGGACAGCTGCTTCGGCGAGTTCACGGTGAACTCGCGCCCGGCCGCCTCGTGGATCTCGGTGACGAGGGTGTCGATGCGCCCGGCGAACTCGGTCTGCAGCTCGCCGAGAAAGTCCGTGTCGACGCGGATGCCGGTGCGCTCCATCTTCGACAGTACGTACGTCAGCGGCACCTCGATCCGGTCGTGCAGCTCGCGCAGCTCGGCGTCGTCGAGCTTCTCGCCGATCACGTCGGCGAGACGCAGGGTGATGTCCGCGTCCTCCGCGGCGTAGGGCGTGGCGATGTCGATCGGGATCTCGTCGAACCGCTTCTGCTTGCGCCCGGTGCCGGCGACGTCCGAGTACGAGATGTTGCGGTGGCCGAGGAAGTGCCGCGCCAGCGCGTCCAGGTTGTACCGCCGGCTGTTCGGGTCGAGCAGGTACGCCGCCAGCATCGTGTCGGTCTGCAGCCCCCGCGGGGTGAGCCCGTGGCGGGCGAGGATCGTCAGCTCGTACTTCGCGTGCTGGCCGAACCACGGCAGGTCCGGGTCCTCGAGCAGCGGCCCGACCCGGGCGAGCACGTCCTTCAGCGCCGGCTGGTTCAGCGCGGCGAGGTCCCGGTGCGCGACCGGCACGTAGATGCCGTGGTTCGGCTTCCACGCCAGCGAGAGCCCGACGATCTCGGCGTCCAGCGGATCCGTCGACGTCGTCTCGAGGTCGAACGCGAACCGACCGGCCTCGCGGATCTCGGCGATCGCCGCGTCGAGCTCGCCGAGGTCCATCACGCAGACGTACTCGTTCTCGGCGGCGCTGGTGAACACCTCTTCGCGGCTCTCCTCTTCGAAAAGCTCGCGCAGCACGCGGCGAAAGCGGGTGAAGTTGAGCTCGTCGCAGATCGTCTCGAACGCGTCGAAGTTCGGCGCCGAGAGGCGGTAGGCGTCGAGGTCGAACGGGATCGGCACGTCGGTGCGGATCGTCGCCAGCTTCTTCGAGAGGATCGCCTGCTCGGCGAAGTTCGTGAGGTTCTCTTTGCGCTTCTTGCCGCTGACCTTGTCGATGTTCTGCAGCAGGTTCTCGACGGACCCGAACTCGGCGATGAGCTTGCCGGCGGTCTTCTCTCCGATGCCCGGCACGCCGGGGATGTTGTCGCTCGTGTCGCCGGCGAGCCCGAGCACGTCGGCGACGCCCTCCGGGCCGACCTGGAACCGCTCCTTCACCGCATCGAGGTCGACGCGCTTGTCGCGCATCGTGTCGACCATGACCGTCGACTCGTCGAGCAGCTGGTACAGGTCCTTGTCGCCGGACAGGATCGTCACGTCGAAGCCGCCGAGCTCGGCCTTGCGGACGAGGGTGCCGATCGCGTCGTCGGCTTCGAACCCGGGCACCTCGAGGATCGGGATGTTGAACGACTCGACGATCGTCCGGAACCACGGGAACTGCGGCACGAGGTCCTCGGGCGGGTCGTCCCGGTTCGCCTTGTACTCGGGGTACATCTCTTCGCGAAACGAGCCGCCGGACGGATCGAACGCGACGACGAGGTAGTTCGGGCGCTCGTCGCGGATGAGATTCAGCAACATGTTCGTGAACGCGAAGAGGCCGTTCGTCGGCATGCCCTTCGCGTTCGTCATCCCGCGGATCGCGTAGAACGCGCGGAAGATGTAGTAGCTGCCATCGAGGACGTAGAGGGTCTCGCGTTCGGCCATGGGGGCTCCATCCGGGGTCGTGCGGGGCGCAGCATTTCACGCGACGCACTGCGCCGTCGAGGGACTCGGCGCGGCCCTTGTGCATCGAGGGGCGGCGGGTACGATGGCGGCGCAACTCACGTCTGCCCAGAGCGCACCATGGCCCGCATCCGCAAAGCCGTCATCCCCGTCGCCGGACTCGGCACTCGCTTTCTGCCCGCCACCAAGGCGGTGCCGAAGGAGCTGCTGCCGATCGTCGACGTGCCGGCGATCCAGGTCGTCATCGAAGAGGTGATCGCCTCGGGCATCGAGGAGGTCGTGCTGATCACCGGTCGCGGCAAGGGCGCGATCATGGATCACTTCGACCACACCTACGAGCTCGAGGACATCCTCAAGCGCCGCGGCAACCTCGACATGCTCGAGCGCATCGCCGGCATCTCCGAGATGGTCCGCGCGGTCGCCATCCGCCAGAAGGCGCCGATGGGCCTCGGCCACGCCGTGCTCTGCGCGAAGGCCGCCGTCGGCAACGAGCCGTTCGTCGTCGTCCTGCCCGACGACCTCATCCGGGCCGAGGTGCCGGCCACCCGCCAGCTCGTGCAGCGGTACGAGCAGTACGGCGCCGGCATCGTCGCGCTGATGCAGGTGCCCGACGAGGACCTGTCGATGTACGGCGTCATCTCGGGCGAGACGATGGACGCGCGCACCCACCGGGTGTTCAGCCTCGTCGAGAAGCCCGAGCGCGACATGGCGCCGAGCAACCTCGCGGTCATGGGCCGGTACGTGCTGCCGCCCGAGATCTTCGACTACCTCGAGGACACGACGCCCGGTCACGGCGGCGAGATCCAGCTCACAGACGCCCTGCAGAAGCTGGCCCGCGAGAACGGGCTCGTCGGCTACGAGTTCGAGGGCGTGCGCCACGACATCGGCGACAAGCTCGGGTTCTTGAAGGCGAACGTCGCCTACGCCCTCGAGCGCGAAGACCTCGGCGAAGACCTCGGTGCGTGGCTGCGCGAGATGGCTGCAGAGGTCTGACCGGTGGTGTGGGTCCGCGCAGCGGTGCCCCTCGTCGTCGCGCTGCTCGTGTCGACCGGGGTGCACGCCCAGACGGCGTCCGAGATCCTCGACGACGTCGACACGTTTCGCTCGGCGCTCGACGGCACGGTGTACGCCAACGTCTCGATCGAGGCGGCGACGCCGGTCGCGCTGCGCCTGCGCGCCGCGCACGACGGGCTGCGGTTCACCGACGCTGCCGGGGTCGAGCGCGTGGTGCGCGTCGATGACGACACCCTGCCCTTCGAGCAGCGCCTGCTCGCCCTCGTCCTGACCGAGCAGGGGCTCGGCGAAGCGCTCGACGGGCTCGGCGTCGGCTTCGGCGCCCAGCTGCTCAGCTACGAGGTCTTCGAGCCCGCCGGGGTCGAGCCGATGCTCGTGCGGCGCCTGGGCACGGCGACGGTGTCGGTGACCGTCGAGCCCGGGCTGGCCCGGCTGCGCGAGGTCCGCATCCGCCACGACGACGGCGTGTACCGGGTCCTCGTGCCCCGGTACTCCGACCTCGCGTCCGGCTGGTACCCCGAGCGGGTCGAGGTCCGCCTCGACGACCAGCTGCTGCTCGCGCTCACCGCCACCGACGTCGCCCCCGACGCGGGCGCCCTCGCGCCGCTGCCCACCGTCCAGCGGGCGCCGCGCATCCGGTTCCCGCGGCTGCCGCTGTGACCGCCGGGTACGCGCGCGTCGCCATCGAAGGTCCGTTCGACGCCCCGCTGACGTGGACCGTGCCGCCGTCGCTCGCCGGCCGCGTGCGCCGCGGCGTGCGGGTGCTCGTGCCCTTTCGGTCGTCGGCCCGCACGGGCGTCGTGATGGGCGTCGACGCGACCTGCCCGCCGGACCTCGAGGGCCGCACCCTGCGCGCCATCACCGACGTCCTCGACGTCGAACCCCTCGTGCCCGAGGCTCTCGTCGAGCTCTGCGAGTGGATCGCCCGGTACTACCACGCCTCGATCGGCGACGCGGTGCGCCTCGCCCTGCCCCCGGGCGCCGGCGTCGACACCGCGGTGCACGCGCGCGTTCGAGACGACGCGCCCACCGCGCCCCCCGACGATCGCCGCCAGCGCGACCTGCTCGACGCCCTGCGCCGGCGCGGCGGCACGTCGCCCACCGACCTGCTCGTCGCCGACGTCCGCGGCGGGCGCCACCTCGACCTGTCGGAGCTCGAGGCGTCCGGCTACGTCGTGCTGCAACCGGTCGCGTCCGGGCCGCGCCACAAGCCGCGCTACATCGACCGCGTCGAAGCCATCTCGCCGCGCCCCGAGGGGCGCCTCGGGCCCAAACAGGCCGAGATTCTGGGCTTTCTCGACGAACACGGCGAGTCGACGTCCGACGAGCTTCGCGACCTCTTCGGCACGCAACGCGGGCAGCTGCGCGCCCTCGAGTCCCGCGGCTTCGTCACGCTGACCGCCGAAGAGGTCGTCCGCGACCCGTTCGCCCGCGTCACGATCGAGCCGCGGTCGTCGGACCCGCCGCTCACCGACGCCCAGGGCCGCGCCCTCGCCGCCATCGAAGAAGAGTCGCGCGCCGAGCGGCCCCGCCCGGTGCTGCTGCACGGGGTCACCGGCAGCGGCAAGACCGAGGTGTACCTGCGCTTCGTCCGCGCGGCGATCGACCGCGGCGACCGGGCGCTGATCCTGCTGCCCGAGATCGCCCTCACCCCGCAGTTCGTCGGCGTGTTTCGCGCGGCCCTCGGCGACACGATCGCCGTGCTGCACTCGGGGCTGACCGGCGCCGAGCGCCACGATCAGTGGCGGCGCATCCGCCGGGGGGACGTGCACGTCGTCATCGGCGCCCGCAGCGCGCTCTTTGCGCCGGTCGACCGGCTGTCAGTCATCGTCGTCGACGAAGAGCACGACCCGAGCTTCAAGCAGGACCACGGCGTCTCGTACCACGCCCGCGACCTCGCCGTGGTGCTCGCCGCCCGGCTCGGCGCGCAGGTCATCCTCGGCAGCGCCACGCCGTCGATGGAGTCGTTCGCCAACGCCGCCCGCGAGCGCTACCGCCTCGTCGAGCTGCCGGACCGCGTGCACGCGCGGCCGATGCCCGACGTCGAGCTCATCGACATGCGCGACCACCCGCCGGACGACGCCGAGCCGCTCACGAAGTGGGTGTCGCCGCCGCTGCAGGCCGCCCTCGCCGACACGGTGCGCGCCGGCGAGCAGGCGATCCTCTTTCTCAACCGCCGCGGGTACGCGCCAGTCGTACAGTGCCACGACTGCGGCGAGGTGCTCGAGTGCTCGTCCTGCGACATCTCGCTGACGTACCACCGCCGCGGGCACCTCGCCCGCTGCCACTACTGCGGCTTCTCGGCGCGGGTGCCGTCCGGCTGCCCGACGTGCGCGTCGGACCGGCTCGAGCCCGAGGGCATCGGCACGGAGCAGATCGAGAAGCGCCTCGCCGACGCCTTCGAGGGCATCCGGGTCGGGCGCCTCGACGCCGACACGGCGCGCGGGCGCGGCGTGATGCGCATTCTCGACCAGTTTCGCCGCCACGAGATCGACGTGCTCGTCGGCACGCAGATGGTCACCAAGGGGCACGACTTCCCGAAGGTGACGCTCGTCGGCGTGCTCAACGCGGACCAGTCGCTCCGGTTCCCCGACTTTCGCAGCGGCGAGCGCACGTTTCAGCTGCTCTCGCAGGTCGGCGGACGCGCCGGGCGCGCCGAACGCCCCGGGCGCGTGCTCGTGCAGACGTGGGCCCCGGACCACCCGGTGCTGCTCGCGGTGCAGGCCCACGACTTCGCGGCGTTCAGCGGCGCCGAGCTGCACTACCGCGACCGGGTGGGGTATCCGCCGCACGGGCACATGGTGCTGTTGCGCTTCGAGAGCGCCCACAACGACGTCGTGTGGCGCGTCGCCGAGCGGGTCGCCGACACGATCCGCCGGCACGGCGACGGCGCGGTGCACGTGCTCGGCCCGACGGACGCCCCGATCTCGCGGGTGAAGGACCGGTACCGGGTGCACGTCACGATGCGCTGCGCCTCGCGCGCCCCGCTGCACCGCGCGGTGCGGCTCGCGCGGCAGGTGCTCGCCGACCGCCAGACGCCCGTCGAGAAGGGCGTCCGGTCGGGCATCGACATCGACCCGCTCTCGATGCTCTGACGCCGGCCGGTGCCGCGTGCGGCGCCCCGCGACGGTTGCGGCGGCGCAGGCGCGCGCGCAGACTGCGCCCATGCGCGCGATCGTCTGCTCGGACCAGCTCAACCTCACCGCCCCCCTCAGCGCCCTGCTGCGCGAGGTGGACGTGCCGGTGCACACGACGTCCGACGTGTTCGAGGCCCTCGACGCCGCCCGGTCCGAGCCGGCCTGCGTGCTCGTGCTCGACGGGCGCCTGGACGCCGCCGACGTGACCCTCGCCGTGCGCGGTGCCCGCCGCCACCTCGACGCTCGGCACCTGCTCATCGTCGTCGGCACGGCGCCGAGCCCCGGCGCCGTCGACGGTGGCGTGGCCGAGGTCTGGCACGAGGACGCGTTCGCGTTCGTCGCCGTGCGCGACGCGGCCGCGGCGCATGCGACGTCCGTCGCCAGCGCGCCGGAGCCGGCTGCGCCGCCCCCCGACGCCGCGATCGGCCGGGCGCCAGCGCACCGCCAGACGACCGACGCCGACATCGACGCCGCGCTCGATCGCGCCCGCACCGGCTCGTACTACGAGTGCCTCGGCGTGACCCGCGGGGCCGCCGGCGACGCGATCCGCGCCGCGGCCGAACAGGCCCGCGCGGCGTTCGCCCGCGACGCCCTCGCGCCGAACCTCGTCGACGTGCGCCTGCCCGCGCTGACCGAGATCCGCGCCGCGATCGACGACGCCGAGGCCGTGCTCACCGACCCGATCGCCCGGCGGTGGTACGACCGCGGGCTCGACCTGTCGGGGGACGTGCGGCACGGCTGACCGACGGCGCGACCCTCGCCGCTGCGTGCGCGCGTTCGTTCGCTGCCCGATCCGGGGTGGCGACACCTGCGACGATCGACCACATTTCACCCAGCGGGCACATGTCGATGCTCACGGCGGTCACAGAACCCGCCATCCCATGGACGAACCGATGACGAAGACCACGACACTGACCGCCGCCCTTGCCCTGTCGCTGCTCGCTGTGGGCGCATGCGGCGATGACGAAGCGAACGACGCGGGAGCCGACGCCGGCGTCACCGACACCGGCAGCACCAGCGACACCGGCG